>OGFB01000983.1_pt1 | contig 11567 bp, 9 predicted proteins | sample 1570801 | NCBI WGS metagenome assembly OGFB01 (sample SAMEA2581969, study PRJEB24529) | metagenome | biome: Human gut stool | place: China | collected 2011 | reverse complement strand
TCACTGCCCCTGCATGTTTCTTAAATCTATCATAGCACGGTCATATTTCTTTGTATAACTGTTTTATTCGGTGAAGTGCACAGCTATTTATCTGTTTTTTATTCGAATTTCAAAAAGTACCCCAATCGTCAGTCTTTATTACAGCCAACGCCCGGGCAACTTCCAGTACTCTATTTTTTCTTTACCATACAGCGCCTCTTATAAAAAGCGATTCTAAAACACCGCCCCATGCCGGAGATCTTTTACCACAACATCACTCGCTCTTCACCATGTTCCCTATTTGACTCCACCATATATCCGGCTCCGGTAAAGATTCCCGCCAGAAAAGCATGATAAAAATCTTCCTGGTAATCGTATCGCTCTTCATATCGATAAAAGAGCGGATGATCGCGTTATCGCTGGTATTTTTCCAATAACTCGCCGGTCTTGCGCTTGGGTCCGTCTGCAGCCTTTACACATAGTTCATAACGTCCCACGGACAATAGATATCAAATTCACCGAAATGGTGACCATCATACCAGACTTTTACCGTTGCAAGCTGATCTTTCCTCTTTGCATATGTCAGGATCTGGTCCACTTCTTTCTGTGTAAATCCAAAGTATTCATTCAGGCGGGTATCAGAGATCGTATCAAAAACAAAATTATTGGTTCCGGTAAAAATACTCTCTTTCGATACACGAGGACATCCGATTGACACCGCAAACTGCAGGGATGTGTTGTCCCTCAGCGCCGTACTCATCATTGCCCGGATAATCTCCAGCATGGCATCCGTCAGTCTGCCCTACACTACATTCGCAAGTTGACCGAATATTTCCCGGTCATTTTCATTTACCCGTTCACTCTTTCAAAATTGGATACTCCTACCGGGATGTTTAGTCTCTTCATTTTCGCTCCTCAAATTTAAACGTGATTTCTATACTGCGTTTTACTTAAATTTTTGCATATCCCTACATTGCAATATAATAACTTATGTACATATATGAATTTTTTCCACCCTATTCTCACTCATCTCCCTGTCTCTCAGGTATTCCCCGTACTCTCTAAGCTCACTCATACACAACATAAAAAATCCTCCATTTATCAGTCTTCTATCATTATAAGCAACAAACGAAGAATAATCCAAGGACACCATAACGCAAAAATCCCCGCCCGGAAATCCGGACGGGGATTTTATCACCTGTTTGGACACTGCCGGCAGAATCGCTCTGCCTACTTTTATTCGTTCCAGGTGCCAAGTTCAAAACTTTTCACCCTGGTATATACAATTCACGTAAATTATTTACCTGCTGCAGCCTTTGCTTCTTTGATCTTCTCTGTCAGCATCGGAACGATCTTGTTTAAGTCGCCTACGATACCGTAGTCAGCTACATCGAAGATCGGAGCGGACTCATCTTTGTTGATCGCAATGATGATGTCAGACTCTTCCATACCAGCTACGTGCTGGATTGCTCCGGAAATACCGATTGCGAAGTAAATCTGTGGACGAACTGTTTTACCTGTCTGTCCAACCTGAAGATCTACTGGTAACCAGCCATTCTCTACAACAGCACGGGAGCAGCTTACAGTACCGCCAAGAACTTCTGCTAAGTCCTCTAACAGTTTGAAGTTCTCTTTGGAACCTACTCCACGTCCACCAGATACCAAAATCTTAGCTTCCATGATATTTGCTGTAGATTTTACAGCTTTTACAACATTGAGGATTTCAACATATCTGTTGTCAGGTGTGAATCCTGGATTGAATTCAACAACGTTTGCTTTTGCACCAGCGATTGGAGCAATCTTCTGCATAACACCTGGACGAACGGTTGCCATCTGTGGGCGGTTATCCGGGCAAGCGATTGTAGCGATTGTGTTACCACCAAATGCTGGACGAGTCATTAACAACTGGTTGTGTTTCTGCTCAGATTCTTTTCCCGGAGCAGCAACTAATGGGAAATCTCCGATTTCAAGAGAAGTACAGTCTGCTGTAAGACCTGTCTTAACTCTTGCTGATACAGTAGGACCAAGATCACGTCCGATAGCTGTTGCACCAACTAACATAATCTCTGGTTTGTACTCATTGATCACAGATGCAAGTGCATGCGCATATGGCTCTGTTCTGTATTCTTTTAATTCAGGATCGTCTACAACGATAACACGGTCTGCACCGTATTCAGCCAACTGGTCTGCTAATCCTTTGACGCCAGAACCGATCAATACTGCTGTAACTTCTGTATTTAAGTCTTTTGCTAAATCTTTACCTTTGCCAAGCAATTCAAATGCAACGCCATCTAATACGTTATCTACCTGCTGTGCAAAGACAAATACTCCCTTATATTCTTCTAATGACATCTTATTCACCACTTTTCCTTATTTTTTTAGATAATGTGTTTCTCTTTGAATTTACCGATCAAGTATGCTACGGATTCTGCCGGATCAAGATTTACTTTCTCACCAGCTCCTTTTGCTACTTTATCAGATGCTTTTGCAATCTTTGTTGGTGATCCTTTTAATCCAAGGTCAGAATCATCAACATCCTTTAAGTCTGCTCTTCCCCAAACAGTCACTTCTTTGTCACATGCATCAAAGATTCCACCCGGAGTCATGTAACGTGGCTCGTTCAGCTCGGAAAGTGCTGTGATCAGACATGGCATTTTTGCTTTTAATTCATGATATCTGTCTTCATACTGTCTCTTAACGATAACAGAATCTCCATCAACTTTAATGTCTGCTGCGTAAGAGATAACTGGTAAACCAAGATGTTCAGCGATCTGTGGTCCTACCTGTGCGGTATCTCCATCGATAGCCTGACGTCCTGTGATGATAAGATCATAATCTAAGTTACGAAGAGCACCAGCGATTGTAGTAGATGTTGCCCATGTATCTGCTCCACCTAATACTCTGTCTGTTACAAGGATTGCATCATCTGCTCCCATTGCCATTGCTTCACGAAGAACTGCATCAGCCTTTGGAAGTCCCATGGTAAGAACTGTAACTTTTGCTCCTGTCTCATCTTTGATTCTTAATGCTGCTTCAAGACCTGCTTTGTCATCTGGGTTCATGATAGCAAGCATTGCTGCTCTATCAAGTGTTCCATCTGGATTGAATTTTACTCCACCCTTTGTATCAGGAACCTGTTTAATACATACTACGATATTCATGTATTTTCCACTCCTTATGTTATTATATTTTCATTAATCGCGGATTACTCGAAACACTTCGTGTTTCTCGTGCGCGTTGCGCTCTCAAATGTCTGTCAGAAATATTTCATTCTCGCAAGCGTGATTCTATATTTCTTCCATCCATTTTCAATCCGCTAGATCACGTCTATTTAAGCAATGCACCTGAGATAACCATGCGCTGTACTTCGCTTGTTCCCTCATAGATCTCTGTGATCTTAGCATCACGCATCATACGCTCTACATCGTACTCTCTGATGTATCCATATCCACCGAATAACTGAACAACTTCTGTTGTAACAGCCATTGCTGTCTCTGCTGCGAATAATTTTGCTTTTGCAGCTTCTACAGAGTAAACTTTCTGGTTTGCTTTTGCCATTGCTGCTTTATAAACTAACATCTGAGCGGCTTCAATTCTTGTTGCCATATCAGCTAACTTGAACTGTGTATTCTGCTGCTGTGCGATAGAACGACCAAACTGTTTTCTTTCTTTTGTATAAGCGATTGCGCGCTCTAATGCACCTTCTGCAATACCAAGTGCCTGGGAAGCGATACCAATACGTCCACCATCTAATGTATGCATAGCGATTGGGAATCCTTTTCCTTCAGGTCCAAGTAACGCATCCTTTGGAATTCTGCAGTCTTCAAAAATTAACTCATAGGTAGAAGATCCACGGATACCCATCTTCTTCTCTTTTGTTCCGAAGGAGAATCCTGGAGCACCTTTTTCTACGATAAATGCGGAGAAGTTCTTTTTCTTTCTTCCTCTCTTGTCCTCTGTAATGCTTGTGATAGCGATTACAATATAAACATCTGCAACTTTACCATTGGTAATGAAGCATTTTGATCCGTTTAATACCCATTCGTCACCGTCTAAAACAGCTTTTGTCTGAGCACCCTGAGCATCTGTACCAGCACCTGGTTCTGTCAATGCGAAAGCACCAAGTTTCTCGCCTGTAGCAAGTGGTCTGACATATTTCTGTTTCTGTTCTTCTGTACCGTAAGTCATAATTGGATCGATGCAGAGAGAAGTATGTGCGGAAACAACAACACCTGTTGTAGCGCAAACTTTTGATAACTCTTCTACACACATAACATATGTTAATGGATCACATCCCTGTCCGCCGTACTCCTTTGGTACCGGGATTCCCATGAATCCATATTTTGCCATTTTCTTAACTGTCTCTGCCGGGAACTGTTCTGTCTCATCAGTTTCCTGTGCAAGAGGTTTTACTTCGTTTTCAGCGAATTCTCTGAACAGAGAACGCGCCATTTCATGTTTCTTGTCTAAAGTGAAATCCATGATTTCAAATCCTCCTAAACCTTAATATCTGTTAATTACTGAGCGTCAACTGGTGTTTTTGTGCGGTCAGCATTGTATACATAGAATCCTTTTCCGCTCTTAGCACCAAGGTTACCACCACGAACCATTTTGCGGATCAATGGGCATGCACGGTATTTGCTGTCGCCAGTCTCTTTGTAAAGAACATCCATAATAGCAAGGCAGATATCAAGACCGATGAAATCTCCTAACTCTAATGGTCCCATTGGATGGTTTGCGCCAAGTTTCATAGCTGCATCGATACCTGCGATATCAGATACACCTTCCATTTTGATGAATGCTGCTTCGTTGATCATTGGGATTAAAATACGGTTTACAACGAATCCTGCTGCTTCATTTACCTGTACAGGTGTTTTTCCGATCTCAACAGAGATTTTCTTAATAGCTTCAACAGTCTCATCCGGTGTATTTACACCAGCGATAACTTCGATTAATTTCATACGGTCTGCAGGGTTGAAGAAATGCATACCAACCATTGGACGTGTAAGACCATTTCCGATCTCTGTGATGGAAAGGCTGGATGTATTTGAAGCAAAGATACACTCTGGTTTTGCGATCTTATCTAATTCCTGGAATGTTGTTTTCTTTACTCCCATATCTTCGAATGCTGCTTCTACGATCAGATCGCAGTCTGCGCAAAGGTCTTCTTTTAATCCTGGAGTGATTTTAGCAAGGATAGCATCAACAGCTTCCTGTGTCATTTTTCCTTTTTCTACAAGTCTTGCATAACCTTTCTGGATTTTGGCTTTTCCGCCGTCAGCCCATTCCTGCTTAATATCGCAGAGAGCTACCTCATATCCTTCTACCTGAGCAAATGCTTTTGCAATACCCTGTCCCATGGTTCCTGCACCAATAACACCAACTTTCATGTTAGTACCTCCTGAATTCATTCTGAATTTTTAATATGTAATGGAAACGCCCGGAAAAGCAGTTACCCGCTTTCCGGACAGTTTTGTCTGATTAATTATCTCTCAACGATTGTAGAGCATCCCATTCCGCCACCGATACATAATGTAGCAAGACCTCTGTGGGAATCTCTCTTCTGCATCTCATGCAATAATGTTACAAGGATACGGCATCCGGAAGCTCCTACTGGATGTCCAAGTGCGATCGCACCACCATTAACGTTAACTTTGGACATATCGAAATGTAAATCTCTTGCAACTGCGATAGACTGAGCTGCGAAAGCTTCGTTTGCTTCGATCAGATCCATATCATCAATTGTAAGTCCTGTCTTAGCTAATACTTTCTTAGTGGAAGCAACAGGTCCAACACCCATGATTTCTGGTTCAACACCGCCAAGTGCTCCGGCTACCCATGTAGCCATTGGTGTAACACCAAGTTCTTTTGCTTTCTCTTCGCTCATAACAACGATTGCTGCTGCACCATCATTAATACCGGAAGCGTTACCTGCTGTAACAAGTCCACCCTCTTTACCAGAGCAGCATTTTAATTTTGCTAAAGACTCTGCTGTTGTACCTGCACGAGGCCCTTCATCTTTCACGAAATCTACGATCTCTTTTTTCACTTTAACCGGAACCGGAACGATCTCATCTGCAAATTTGCCTTCAGCGATCGCTTTTTCACATTTCTGCTGGCTGTTTGCTGAGAACTCGTCTAATTCTTCTCTTGTGATTCCATATTTATCACATACGTTCTCTGCTGTGATCATCATATGATAATGATTGAATGCATCTGTTAATGCATCGTTAACCATTGTATCGATGATCGTTGCATTGTTCATACGATATCCGAAACGGGCTTTTGTCATAGCATATGGTGCCATTGACATATTTTCCATACCACCTGCAACAACGATATCAGCTTCTCCTGCCATGATCATGGTAGCTGCATCATTGACACATTTCAAACCAGAACCACATACAACGTTGATCGTGATTGCTGGAACTTCGATTGGGAGTCCTGCTTTGATAGAAGCCTGACGTGCAACGTTCTGTCCCTGAGCTGCCTGGATTACACAACCCATTTTAACTTCGTCAACCATCTCTGGTTTAACACCTGCTCTTCTTAATGCCTCTTTGATAACGATTGCACCTAAGTCTGCTGCTGGAGTATTGCTTAATGCTCCACCCATTTTACCAATTGCTGTACGGCATGCGCCTGCTAAAACTACTTTTCTTGCCATTTTGAATTCTCCCTTCGGTTTTGTGGTACAAAACACCGCTCATAATATGCAGTATATTTTGTTTCCTTCATAATAAATCTGCCGAAAAACGTTGTTATTTTTTTAACAATCTTTTAGTAAAAAAAATAAATCTAAAATCTCTTCTTTTAAATTTAAATTTTCTTTTTCCTGATTTTCTACGTTTTTATGTATTCGGCTTTTTTATTGGCTTTTCAGTACTTTCTCATGCTACCATATTTTATTTTCAAATGCAATAGCTTTCTTTTTTTTTCACACTTTTTTCAGTATTTAAATTTGGTTTTTACCTATTTTATATACTGTTTTTCGTTAAAAAATTATCATGCGCAACCGCTCAATTCCACAAAAAAGAGACGTTTTTTGTATATTTCTTACAAAAACGTCTCTTTTTCCATTTGGTTTCAAAAATGATTTTTATGTAATTTGCGCATTGACAGCCGTATTAGTAGAATATGTGGTGTCCGATGATCGTTCCTTCCAATCCGTCGATCACAGTTCTGAAATAGAGACAGCTGTTTGTGATGTTCCCGTTAAGCACCTCCTGTGCCGCCTGCATACAGGTATTATTGACTCCCTGCTCGAGGCGGAGCGCATATCGTCCACTGGCTACCGGAGAAAACTGTCCGCTCTGATAAATCACACCGGATACGGTATTCGGGAAATAAGAGCTTCGCACACGGTTCATGACAACACTTCCGACTGCAAGCTTTCCCTCATATGGTTCACCGTCTGCCTCACACTGGATGATCGCACCTAACAGGTAAAGATCACTGTCACTTGGGACATAAGAAAATTCGCCGTTGTTCTCAGCCTCCTGGCGCTTGATCTCCGCCATTCTCGCAGCGTCTTCTTTTGCCTTCTGGATCTCCAACTGTTTTTCCAGTTCTTCCATCCGTGCGATCTGGCTGTTGATATCATTGACTTTTCCCTGGGCGCTGCTCAATTCAGAATTGGTCTGGCTGATATTTGCCTGCGTTGAACTGATAAGGCTGTTTACAGAATTCTGTTTTACCTTCATGTCATCCTGCATGGCGAGCAGTTCCTGCTGCTCACTCTCGAGATCCTTCTTCTGTTCTTCAAGAGAAGCTTCCTCTGCCGCAATCTGTTCCTGCACCTGGATAAATTCCTCTAATTTCTGTCTGTCATACGAATTGATCTCCGAAATATACTCCGTCCGGTTCAGGAAATCAGAAAAGGATGATGCTGATAACAGCATCTCAAGCATCGGTGTATTTCCATTTTCATACATATAGCGGATACGTATCTTCATATCCTCATACTGGCTGGCTGACTGCTGCTTTGCAGTTTCCAGATTATCCTGCGTCTGATCGATCTCATCCTCGAGATCTGACAGTTCTTTTTTCTTATCATTGATCTGTGACTCAAGGGCATTCATGGACGAAACAATGTTGGTCATCTGTCCATTTAAATTGTTCAGGTCGCTCTCTAGCTCTCCTTTTTTTCCATTGATATCATCGACCGCATCCTGTGCATCTTTCTGCTGGTTTTTCAGATTGTTGATCTGATTTTTTGCATTGTCAATATCTTCCTGCGTGACATCTGCATAAGCTGTTGTCACGGTAAGACAGCACACCAATGCTGCCGCTGCAAATATTCTTTTTAAGGGGATTTTTTTCATAAGTACCTCATTCTGTCGAAATATTCCTGCATCTGCTCCTAAAAAATTTCTTTCAAACACCATGATAGCAGATTGTATTTAACCTTTCAATATGCTATATTTGGTATGTATCAGCTTGTTTTTATTTTATCATATTTGCATCAGGAAAGGTATGGGGATATATGCAGTTTGTAAGATCACAGGATTTAAAGCCGGGAATGCGGCTGGCAAAACCCATTTACAATAAAATGGGGGTTTTATTGTATGAGCGCAACACAAAATTAACACTTCAGAGTATAAACAGTATTGATAATTTCGGTCTAATTGGCATTTTTATTTTGGAACCGGCGGAGCCTGTTCCTCCTCTTTCCAAAGAAGACCTTGAATTTGAGCAGTTCCAGACTATCTATATGTTCAAATTGAAAGACTGCATGGACAAGCTTCTCGCACAGAAAAATATTCCGGCAATCACGGAACTCGTACAGAATATATACACACATTATGGTGCATTAGACCACAAACTTAATTTCACACAGAACCTCAGAAGTTCTGCCGATTTTGTATACAAGCATTCGATCAGTGTTGCGATCCTCTCTGCGATGATCGCAAATGAGATGCATATTGAGCCGGAAGACTCCCAGTCGCTGATCGCAGCTTCTTTATTATATGATTTTGGTTATCTCTCCGTTCCAAAGAGCATTTTAGATAAGAACGAAGATCTCTCTGCTTCCGACCGGGATCTTATCCAGTTAAAATCAGAACATGGGTATGAGATCATCCGTCCGCATTTTGCAGAACTCGGCTTGAATGACACAAGTCTTGAGATCATCCAGAACATTATATTTGAAGGTCATGCAACGATCAGCCCAAGACCTCCAAAATCACCAGTCCAGCTTCTGATCGATATTTTGAAGGCTGCGGACAAATTTGACCGTCTGACTGCCATGAACATTAACCATGCACCAATGTCAGAGCTGGCTGCCATGACATTTTTTTACAGCCACATCTCAGAATATAACCGTTCTGTGATCACCGCTCTGGCAGACAGCATCCAGATCCTTCCTACAGGTGCTTGTCTCGATTTTGCCAACGGAGAAAAAGGTCTGGTGCTCGCTGACAATCCGGCTGATTTTCTGCATCCTATGATCCTGAATTTCAAGGATAACCAGATTTATGATCTGAGCGATCCGGAAACCTCGGATCAGTTACAGATTGTAGATATTATGAAGACAATGGATAACCGTATCGCCATAGACAGCGATACACTTAAGCAGTTTGTTGCAGATCCATATATTAAAGCGACCGCTGACCGTTTCCGTGCTCAGAAAGAAAAAATCAGCCGTCGCAAAAATGGAACATCTGCCATTCCGCACGCAAAACAGCCGGTTATGGACAAACCTGTCCTGCCTGAGCCACCAGTTTCAGCCGTATCCATTGCTTCCAGGAATGAGGTAACACCTCCTGTAAAGAAACAGCGTCCGGCAAAGAGAAAAAAATTAATTTGATGTGCATAGCATAAAAAAGCTGATGTATTCAGACGTTACATCTTTTTCGTCTGAATGCACCAGCTTCTTTTTTTACTGTGCACTTGTCAGGTAACTTGACACGCAGTACAGTGTCTGTCCATTATAGTCAACTCTTGACCAGCCATAGTCTGTATTGATTCCGGTTCTCGTCACGGTCTCGCCATTTTTTAAAACTGCCGCAACTGCTGCATCCGGGTTTGTGACACTCGGAAGTGTTCTTAAATTCACTTCGATCTTCGCTGTCACCACATCATTGCATGCAGTAAATTTTGTTTTCAATCCATCTCCTGAGCCTGAGCCGTCCGTTGTTGTTGTCCCTGCAGTCGTATTGGCTGCTGGTGCTGTATACCCAAGATCTGTCGTCAGATAGCTGGACACTGCATATAAAGTCTGTCCATTGTAACTTACTCTTGACCAGCCACTGCTGCTTACGCCGGTTCTTGTCGCCGTCTCGCCATTCTGCAGGGTTGCCACAACCGTTGCATCGGAGCCCTGACTCGGAATGTTTCTGAGATTTGTGGACTGTTTTGCCGTAACAGTTTCATTTACATCGGAGAAATTCATCAATGCTTCTGCGTCTGCACTGACTGTTTCCGGTGTCACATCACTTTTTGCATCTGCAGTTCCCTCATAACCGAAATAGGCAATATCAACATCAACCGGCTTACTGATCCCTGCCACTGTTCCCTGATTGGTATACTGCCACATTGCGTGCGTTCCGGTGTAATCGGACTGTGCAGTCTGTGGATACGGTACAGATGGATATTGAGACACCCAGATTTTATAAGTTTTTTCAATTCTTGAAGTATCCCATTTTGCATCGCCAAGCATCTCATTTTTTGCCGCATAAAACATTGGCGTGTAGCCGCGGTTATAGATCTCATTTAAAAATGCGATCGCAATGTCAGTTCTCTCCGACTGTGTCATAGCATACTGTCTGCTGTCTGCATTTTCAAATCCTTCACAGTTAAATGCAACCGGATAGGTGATCTGATACTGGGAAATATAATCTGCCACCCAGTCTGCCTCCTGCACCGCTTCATCCGTTGTGACGGCTGTTGAAAAGAAGTATGCCCCTATTTTTATCCCATTTGCCTGCGCTTCCTGCATGTTGTATTTTGCATTGGTATCCGCAACGATCTCACCAGTCTTCTGCGTGCGATATCCGACACGTATCATGGCAAACTGTACCCCGGAAGCCGCCACCTGACTCCAGTCGATGGTTCCCTGATATCTGGCCACATCTATACCAAAGGTTGTCTCACCCGATTCCGTCACATTTCCTGCCGATAACAGTGCAGTCACATCAACGCTCGCTCCCGTGTCAGTTCCCATATTACCATTCTGTGGATCGTCTGCCTCCACTTCTTCAGTGCTCTCGGTTGTGGCAATATTCCCCATTACTTCGGTGGTCTGTGTTTCTGTCTCTGTTGTCTCACTCTGCTCTGTAGACATTAAGTCAGCACTTGTGTCTTTATTTTTACTATTTTTTCCTAACAAAACCAGTGCCACAATCACAATGACAAGCAAAACCGCCACAACGATAATTGGTAATATAAAGCGGGTATCCCGTGGTTCGTCATTCAATGATTCAAACTCAAGATCGTCATCAAATTTTTTCATGCTTTTTCTCTCCTTTGTTGTTCTATCGTTTAACAGATATTTGCGAAACTCATCATAATCTACTTCACATTGTGAAAAATTAACAAAATTTTCGAAAACACGCTCCCGCTACGTGTCGCTGGTAACGGTACTAAGA
>OGFB01000979.1_pt1 | contig 11658 bp, 8 predicted proteins | sample 1570801 | NCBI WGS metagenome assembly OGFB01 (sample SAMEA2581969, study PRJEB24529) | metagenome | biome: Human gut stool | place: China | collected 2011 | reverse complement strand
GTTTTGTAGAGGAACCACAGTCTTTCAAAATCTTTTTCGCTAAACATAATCTTTCGAGTTTTAAGTTTAGCACGAAGGTATGCGAAAGAGACATGCTAGTCAATACGCCAATTTTGGAAGCTTACTTACGTTTACAATTAGTATTTACTAATGATCCTGTTCCTATTATGCAACCTTCTTCTATTGTTACACCAGGCATTATAGTAGCATTTGCTCCAATCCAGCATCCGTCTTTAATTATTATTTGTTTTTGTACGATTTCTCCGCCACGTTTATCGGCATTACCTATATGATGACTTGAGTTTACAAATGTTACTCCATAAGCAATGGAACAATTATTACCAATAATTATATCTGCTCCTAAATCAAAAAAACATCTATAATTGCAGTAACTATTCTTTTCTATAGTTAATTTTCCTGGCCCGAATCCTATAAATGCTTCTGGGTAAATAGTACCTTTAACTTTATGACCAAAAAAATTATAGATAATACGTCTTATCTGTATTGGGCAGAAATAACTACCTGCAATACTATTGGTTAATATATATGTAAAATATTGTTTCGTTTTTTGTATAAATCTAACTACGTCATTCATTTTTATAAACTTCTAAGTAACTAATCTTGATGTTCATGTAGCAAAAACTACTTTACAACAATTCCCTTTTTTAAATTGAATTTTGGGGTTTGTTAGTATTAATCTCGATAGTTATTGGCTAAAGATTATCGTAATCCCTTTGTTAACGGAAGTATTTTGCCTAATAATCGGGGACCAATATTTTGTTTATAACCATTTTAAGGTACTAACTTTTATTTTTTTAATTTCATTCATAGAAGTAATATATTATTTGGTCCTTTATTTATTTTAATTCATATGAATATAAAAGTCAGCTGGTCTATATTGATAGATTTGTTTTTTTCTATCAGCAATTTTTTTTGCCGGTATTCCTCCTACAACAGTATACGGACTAATATCTTTAGTAACAACACTTCCAGAAGCTATGACAGCACCTTCTCCAATTGTTACTCCTGGTAAAATAATCACATTACATCCTACCCATACAAAATCTTGTATTTCAACTTTTCCTCCTTTTATTGCAAAGTGTATATCATTATAATCATGATGCATTGTCCATATCTTAACATTGTCAGAAAAACACACGTTTTTTCCAATATAGAGTCCATTTCTAGAATCAAACATATTATCAATTCCTATAGACGTTCCGGCTTGTATAATCATTGGGCCTTTTCTCCATGAAAAACCTTGATTAATAGGAACAGAATAATCTACATTCACATTTTTATGTAGATTAAGGCAAAATACTCGAAAATGTTTAGAAGGAAATGCACAGAAGAAACGTATCCATAACCAATTAAAACTAATATACCAATTGTGAATGGACTGTCTGTAATGGGAATATAATCTTGATTTCTTTATGTAGTTTTTAATATTCATTTTTTTGTTTTTATTCTAATTTCGAATATATTTCTTTTAGCATAATTCTAATAGAACTATCAGCATAAGAGTGTATATAAAATTCTTTTTGTTTCTCTCTCATCAAATTTGATGAGGATTTTAGTAGTTTTAATAATTGCTTACTTAAATCATTTGTATCATTTTTTCTAAATGTAATTGCAATTCCTGATGGCTCAATAATTGATTTAAAGTAGGGAATATCAGATGTTAATGTTGGTGTGGAAAAAAAACATGATAAAGATAAAACGCCTGATTGTGTAGCTGAAATATATGGATATACAACAGCGGCTGCATTTTTAAATAGATAACCAACTTCGGTGTCTTTTATATATCTATTTATGAATAGAATATTTAGATTACGCTCATTTTGCTGCATTAGGAAACGTCCTTTCCCTGCAATGACTAGTGTATATTCTTTCTGAAGTTCTTGTGATTCACAAAAAGATTTATAAAGGATATCAATACCTTTATACTTTTCAATTCGACCAAAAAACAATATATATTTCTTTTTAATAGACACTAATTCTGGTGGTATATCAGTTCCTTCTTTTATATCCTTGGATACTAATGAAGGAAACTCATGAAAGAAAATGCTTTTTTGGGGGAATAAACTCTTAAGTTCATCGAATTGAATCCGGCTGTTAGTAACAAGGTTTTGGCAATTATCTAAGCATTGTCTTTCTTGCTTTGCTAAAGTTGAATACTTCCATTTTTTATAAAACTCTTTATCACTTTCATGAGGATGTAAATCATGTACTGTAATTAAAGTTTTTATATTGCTTTTCTGTAATTTTTTGATTAGCAGATTGTCTGTACAACCATTTATAAAATGAACAGCAGTTATATTATGTTGAAGACAGTAATCAAGTAATATTTTACGATTTTTTTTCTTATTAATGCCTAAAAAAAAGTCAGCTTTAGATATGATGCCATGATGGTAATTTACAAATTTGCATTGAGGTTTTAATTCCGGTTTTATGTTCTTAGCGAAAAAATGATCCTCAATGTCAAATAGCATATATGTTATATCATCATCAGGTGAAAAAGTATTTATGATTTCACTTACATAAGGTCCCATACCAGCAAAGGACATGCTGCCATATATAAGAATTCTATTGCGCATAATAATTTATTTTTAAATGATTAAATATTGTTTTTATGTCAGAAATAATATATTTAGTTGTATCACGATAACAGCGTAACATCATTCTTAAGTGATAGGTGAAATAATATATAGCAGGCAAGTTCTTGGCTGCTAAGTAACCTTCCACCCATTGAATTTGTTCTGGTATTCTGCCTTTGATAATCTGTTTAATAGATAAATTTAAGGAACAATCACTTAAAAATTTGTCACCATTGATGTCATCATCATTTAAATTACATAGTACTAACGCATCTTCTTTATGAGGATGTTTAATACTATTTAAATAGTTATGGTAGCTTTGCATATCAAGATTCAGGTTAAGATTATTAAGATAATCCTTAATAAATTGTAGAGCTATTGATTGAACAGATTCTATAAAGTGAAAGTTATTTTTTTCGCTTCGTGGCTGTTCACATACAGCTTCTACAGAACTATTAGATTTTGTAAAATAAAGAGATGTTCCTGCTGGTTCAAATAGTAGGTGTTCTAGAAGTAGGCAATTGATTTGAAAAAGATAACTCGATAAATGGGTTATATTATTTTCAGTAATCCATGCTCTGCATCTTTTTCCTAAGCGTTGTATACATTTTTCTCGTTTTACAAATTGAATTCCAACAATATTAGAGCTGTAGTTATTTTTGGTTAAGTAGTTTTCTATCATTGATTGTCCACTACCATTCATACTATTATTAATTAATCCAATTTTTCCTTTAGTTAATTTCTTTTCTTCTATATATTGATTCAATAATGAAGCTTGTTCGTTTATAATATCCTTTTGCTTTTTAATTAAAATTGACAGAATGTTGTCAAATTTATGTTGTCTTAAATCTGATTTCAAAATAGATTTGTTATAATCAAAATTCTTGATTTTAGATTTTATATATAGTGAAGTTTCCGTATGATTTGAAATAAGTAAGGCATTAAAAATTTGTTGCCATTTTATTTCGCGGCAATCTGGTAAATACTCAATTAAACTATTTATAGGATTTTCAAATTGCAGTAAAGGTAAGCGTAGCAAATTTCTATTTAAGCGAATATATTCTGTTTTTTCTGAATAAATTAATTCATAACATTGTTTTATGAAATATCCCTCTCTAGCTACAAATAATAGAGAATCTATATTTTCTTCATTTTTTATTTTATGTATCCATCTACAGAATTCAAGCATGAGTGGTCCTAATATGCTATAACCAATGCGAAAAGCATTAGTTATATTGCTTTGATTTTGGCTCTGACGTAATATGAAATTATATAAGTGGTCTTGGAGTATATCTTTTTTATTAAGTTTAATATATCGTGGTAAGTTTATTGGGCTTTGAATACGTTCTAAAGATTTAATCCCATATTCTTGAGGCTTTTGGATATCATTATTGTAGTCATCTCCTATATGTATTAGCTCAGAGGGATGAATTTGTAGTTTTTTTAAAACAATGGGAAATAATTTTCCAGTACGTTTAGTTTCCCCTTCCTCCCCTGAAATAAACATATAATCATATTCTACATTAATTTTTTTCATTATCTTCTCAAACACAAAGCGAGGAAGATACATATCTGTTATTATGATTATTTTCTTATTCTGTTTTTTGCACCATAATAGTATATCTACCATAACTTTGTTAGGTACTACATTTTGAATTTCACATTGCTCCTCAATATCGCGCAATCTGTTTCGTATAATATCATTATAAGGGAGATTTTCATAAATCATTTCAATATTTATTTCCTTTCCCTTTTTGTATTTTCTGGCCTTATGTTCTGCTAAGATTCTATCCTTTGGAAAATTTTTCAGAAATTCTCCGTAGTTTTCTTTGTATAATATAGAAACTATATCAAAAATTGATTTATAATTTGATACAGTTCGAAAAATTAATGTATCAAAGACATCAAATGATACATAATTATAGTATGAAAGTTCTTTTTTTAGTAATTCAATATTTTGCATATCGGTTATTTATAGTTTAGAATAGAATTAAAAAGTTCAGTAACTTCATTGATGTACCTTTCTTCTGAAAATCTTGCTGTAGCCTGATTCTTACCTTTTTCTCCTATTTTTAGCCTATATTCTTTATTATCAATTAGATATTTTAATTTGTCAGATAGCTCTTGGACTGAATTATAAAGTAAACCAGTTTCGTTATCTATGATTATTTCAGGAGTAGCACCTCCATTACGTCCTATGACGGGTATTCCTGCCATCATATATTCCACAGTAACCCTACCAAAAGCTTCATGTGGGCTTGACATTACAGCGATATCATACTTATGCCTTGGTATTTTGTTTGCAGGACAATATCCTTTTAAGGATATTATATGATTCAAATTATGTTCATTAATATAGTTTAATATGATTTCTTTTTCAACGCCTTCTCCCCATATATCAAGTCTTATATGTGTATATCCTAATTTTTTTAAGTTTTCAATAGCATAAATAAGATCTAGTACTCCTTTTTCTTGCGATAATCTACCGACAAATAAAATCTTTACATTTTGTTGTTCTTTTTCTTGTTGGATTGTTGACTGTTCATTATTAGGAACTCCATTATAAATAAGTTTTGTTTTATTTCCAAAATAAGGGGTAAATTTATCTTTTACAGCTTGAGATATACATATTGCACAGTTAATAGAATTGTTCAGTATTTTTAAATATAGATCTTTACCTATATAAAAGTTAAAGTGAAAATCTTCATCAGATAATTCTCTAATATGTATAATATGAGGCTTTTTATAAAGCTTTGATAATAAAATTCCAGATGTAGGTATAATTGTATTTGTATAAATTAAGTCTGGTTTTTCTTTAAGTTTATGCAGTAACTTTATTATTTTAAAATCACTATGTATTTCATGTTTTATGAAATAAAGTCTGTTGTATATACTATTTATCAATGAATTCTTAAATCTAGGAGGATTCATTGTTGCGCTATAATTTATTGGTACGATATGATATTCTATTCCCATTTCATCTAGTCTTTGAACAATTTTTCCTTTTTGGGGTATCAATAAAATTATGTGATATCCTTTTATCTTTAAACTTTTAAGTACTGATAACATGGACTGAACAGCACCACATAAATCAACATGACAACATAGTGTTAATATTGTTTTCATAAAAAGAAATATTTAAGATTCTTTTAGTGTACTTGATTTTTAATTTGATTTTGTTGGATTATATATAAAGCAATACCTAGTGTTAATGCTCCTGAAAATACAAGTGCACTATTAGTTGGAGATATGAGATATAAATAAAATATATAAAGTTTAGCAAATGCCCCTTCTTGAGTCACTCTCGTTTTAATTACTATCCATAATAATTGAATGTATAAAATTAAACCTATAATTCCGAAATAAACGTATATAGTAGTAAATGCAGTATCTACAGGGAAGTATTTTCTGTTATCTCCAAGTTTCTCGATTATTTTTGAATAATGTCCATCATATCCAGGAACTCCATTTCCAAAAATTATTCTGAAAGGATTTTCTTCATTGAATTCGGTTAACATATATCTTACCATTTCTATTCGGATATCTTCTTTTTTTTCATTACTATGTTCAACTTGTTGTGATGTCATTTGTACATACTTGACAACAGCATTATCACTGTCACTATCAAGAATCATTTGATATATAGAACCGCTACATATATATATTACAATTCCTATGAATACTATTATCCATTTATGTTTGATTTGCCATAAATAATATATAAAAGCTATAATAATGGTAGCAAAAAAAGGTGTTCTTGTTCCTCTCATTAGCAATGTTATAGCAACAGGTATCAAGAGAAAGTAGAAAATCTTTTTATCTTTATAGCGAGTTAGTATAAAAAATATTATCAGTACGACAAAATCTGCACCAGGTACAGCTAATCTAATGACACCTCGTTGGACTAGGGAATCTGCAAACTCTTCCAATGTTTTGTCTGGAGAATAGCCAAATAGTGGTGTTGGCAAGGTACATAATCCTATTATGTAGCATATTACATATATTATATATATGTATATTATTGCTTTTACTAAAGATTTTGTTGATATTTTATATTTTTGTAAAACAAAGTATATGATTAAAGGAAATATACCACCTATTGAGGACATAACAATTAAACTACTCCATGGCATTTGTCCCCAGAGAATAAACACCCATACAATAGAGAATACAAACATCAAAAGGATTTTTGAAACAATTGATGAGATATTGTTTCCTTTGATGTTTTTTAATATTCTTTTAAAATATAATATAAGTAGGGAAGTGAAAAAAAGTATAGCAATTCCTCCATAAGATGGAATTTTAGTTTGTAGATAATAATTGTTGAAAAAAGCATTTAATATACAATATATTATTACAATTTTCCATTCAATTTGATATAACTTCTTTTTCTTTGTCATTTTATTAAAATTGTAAAGACACTATAACTTTCTTATGGTTTTATCATGAATTAAGAGATTGCTTTTTATGTCTGTTGATTTTGACAAGCATTTATAATTTTCAGAGTTATGATTTTACAGCTAAAAAACATTTTTTCCTTTTACATAATGTTAGAACATTGCTTTTATCAGATTCTTTTGGATTTCTGGATATCTTTCAACAGGATTTAATGCAATTGGAAGTCATGTATCTTTGTTAGTGTCTAATTTTGACGTGTCGTATAGGGAAAGCCGCTTTTCGGCGGTTTCCTCTTAAATAAATTAAAAATTGGAGTTGTTTTCTCTACCAGTATTTTTAGCCTCTGATAGTCTAAGCCTTTCTTCTGTATGCACAAGCCCTTACGGGTTCTTATCGTTACCATGATACTTCCTTTATGGTAAGATGTACGTTTGGGCTTGTCTTTAGTAACATCCTGCTCTTCATTGCCTGTCCGAATCAACTCTTCAGGAATACCTTTCACTTCTACAGGTACAACCTTCTTCTGTGTTTTCTTGAACCAGTCATAGAATGAGTGTATGGAATATTATTGCCAATACAGAACGAGTTGATGTGAACTCCTTTGGGTTCGTCCTCGGTCTTGTAGAGGAACCACAGGCTTTCAAAGTTTTTTCGCTAAACATAATCTTTCAAGTTTTAAGTTTAGCACGAAGGTAGAGGAATGGCACATGCTAGTCAATACGCCAATTTTGGAAATTTACATGCTAAAATCAAAAGCCTAATCTGTTATAAATCCTTGCTGATATATTATTTTGAAGTCTCCATATTGGATACAATAGCTTATTAATAATTATGGCAACACCCATCATAATGAGAGTAGCTACTATTATTTATAAAATAACTTCTATGTAACTCGAACTATAAACCATGATGTTACTTATTATTTTATTGAAAATTCTTCCTACATTAGAGTTATCATCCCAAGACATAAACAAAGGACGGTTTTCTTGAATTAAGTAAATAGCCAAGGTAGATTTGGCATGCCAATTTATGGTTTTACTATAGAAGGTGAATTTTGTAAAAATTAAAAAGAACAATACAGAATTTAATAATAGGGGGCTGCAATATGGAAAGCTTAAATTCCATATAATTTTCCCTATAATATTGTCCCCCGTAAAGGTGTATGTAATTACAAAGAAAATATTTAGCAGGATGAAAACCGTAAAGAGCTATTTCTTATTAATATGATTGAACACTTCTTTGTAGACTTTCAAACTGTTTCCTATTAAATAAATGAACATAAAATTCAAAATATTTTTTCCATATGACAGACTGGAATCACCACCACTTGTTCCTATATAAATGCAGACAAAGAACAGAGCTCTGAGTATGTAGATCCGTTGTCTGGTATTTATGATTTCTATAAAATGGTTGATAAGTGGAGATAAGATAATATATATAGGAATAAATATGTTCTCATGAACCCAAAATGAGTGTGTGAGAACACTAAAAAAGACTTTAAAATTTCCTTAGTTGATTCTGCGTATTTTATGTTGAAAAATATTTCTGGAAGACTATAAATGGTAATGATGAATAACAATTTAATAAAACCTTTTGAAGAAAAGGGCGTATACCAAAATATCCACTTAATAGTAAAAAACAAGATAACTCCTATATGCATCGGTATTTCAATTGCTCTATAGAAGGTATTGTCAGTATATGTATTCAGACATAAAAACAAATGGTAGAAAACAATAAAAAACTGAGCTATTAACTTTAATAATTCAAATTGACTTTCTCGGATTTTACTCTCCCCTCTCTTTTTATTGTTAATTATTGTGAATTTCCGTTGGGCGTAATTTGTTTTTGGATGATATTATTCATTACGTGTTACAAAATTTTTGATTTTGTTGTTTATAAAACTCTTTTCTTTAGAGGTCATTCCAAACAGATATATACCACCTATAGTTAGTATAAAGGCAATAAGTGAAGTCAATATAAAACTGATAAAGTTTATATTATTCCAAAATTCATGTATATAGATAGATATTAAAATACAACCTGTAACTATAAGTATGTTTTTTATAAAAATATGGATAGTGAAATATCTAAGGCAATATGTTTTTACTAATTGTTTTAAAAGAAGAAATCTGGCAAATAGACCCACAGTTACAACTATTATACTTGGTATCATAGCCATATAAGGTTTATAGCCTAATCTAAGTGTAATATAGGTTAAGGGAAGCTCGCACGTCATCACGATACAAATTATTATCTGAAAGTTTCTTATCCTTCCAGTTGCTTGCATCGCGGTAACCAGTGGGGTTGCCATTGAGTTTATCAAGGCTGCAATAAGGGCTAAAAATAAAAACTCAGTTGTATAGGGAGGTACGATTCCTAACCACAAAGATAAGAGATAATCCAAATTTACCATAACCGGTACTGAAATTATGGAAAGTAAGAAAAAGGAATATCTGCATCCGGCATATACCAGTTGAATAGATTCTTGGATATTTCCTGCTGCATATTGCTTGGTTATCTGTGGGTTCAATGCCATGATGAAGTTGCTGGAGAAATTATTAATAATACCGTTTACTTGTAGCGCAACTCCTCTTGCAGCATTAATTGCTGTACCACAAAATATATTTAGAACCACATTAGAGCCTTGATCTTTTAACGCAAATCCTAAATTTCCGATAACGCTCCATCCGGCAAAAGCAAACATCTCTTTAAATGAATTCCGGTCAAAGGAAAATTTATAGCTACATTCTTCAAAGTTCCGTTTACAATAAATTCCGTAAATCACCCGTATGATAAAAGATACGCTTAACATGAGTATTGCGTAAGCTATAAGTTTATCTGAATTCAAGATCAGTAATAAGTAAACGATAGCTAATTTCAAAAGGGTTTCTACAATGCTGATGTAGGCAAATGCTTTCATGCGTTCGTGAGCCACAATACAGGCATTGTAGGGTACACTGATTATAGTAAGGATAAACGTCAGTATGGAACATTGATAGACCCAGTTGGCTGCTGTCATTCTATCGGCTGCAATATTCATGTGTGTATTTAGAAACCACAAGCCAATGGTTTCTGCCAGTACCAATATAATTCCGGCTATTGCAAAGTGGATAGTTACAGAGGTACAGAATATTTGCTTCAGCTCGTTCAGATTTCCTGCTCCTAATTCATAGGATATAAATCGCTGAGAAGCTGCCGTCATTGCTGAATTTAAGAAAGCCAACATTGCGACTATACCGCCAACTACATTGTAGATACCATAATCGTCTACACCTAATGTTTGTAAAACGACCCTACTAGTATATAGACCTACTATGATAATTAAAATCATACGTAGGTACAGTAGCAACGTGTTTTTTGCAAGGCGTTTATTATTCGATTGTGTGTCCATTACTGCATTGTTGGGATTAATAGTATGCGAAACTTTTATAGTTGTTCTTTAAATTTTTTCCAATATTCCTGCCCTAACAATTTCCAAGCTCCTGTAGCACATACTACAATGAATAATATGCCAACAAAAATTATTTTTCTGCTAGTCCCTGAAGGTTTTAAAGGTATTGTAGCAGGCTCCACTACAGCAAATACCGGCTTTTCTTCCTGTATCTTGGCACGTGCTACTTGTAGTTGTTGAGCAACCTGACTATATACCTGATAAGCAAGATTCATGTCATTTTGCAGACGTTCCTGTTCGGCACGTACGCTTTGGAAAGCGATATTACGGTTGCTATCAAAATAGTGGGCATACTTGCTCTGTGCTTCGTAATACTCCTGCTGGCGCTCTTTATAAAGCTGTTCCAGGTAGGCACAGTCTTCCTTGGCTTTCTTGATGCGGTAGTCGATGATGTACTGCTGAAGTTTGGCTACTACGCTGTCGGCTACAATAGCGGTTACCTTAGAATCTTGCAGCGTAACACTGATTGTAGTCATGGCTGTTTTTTTGTCTACGTCAGCGGTAAGTACTTTTCTCAGTCCTTCTACTTTCTCAGATTCCTCTTCAGTCAGTTGGAAAGGATTTAAAACAGATGCTGTATCGGCTTCTTCTAAAAAGAGTGACTTAATGGCTCCAATTGCTATACCCGGGGCTTTTACAATATAGCTAAACCAAGGAGATTTTTGTTCATCCAAATAAGCTACCAGAGTAGTATCTAATTTTCCATCGAGCGTTTGTATTTGGGTGTCGAATAAATCTAAAACAAACGGAGTCGAGGTTACAATATCCGGTGCTAATGTTACATTTAGTGCATCACTGCTGCTGCTGGTCGCTCCTCCTCCTAAGAACGAAGAAGCCAGACTGGCAAGTCCTCCACTTGCTTTATCTCCGTTCATCTCAGGGGAAAGGGTAACGGTTACGGTATATTGCTTGGGGATGCTCAGGGCAATGATAATGCCCAGCACCACGCCTACGCCGGCAGCCTTGTAGAGGGTTTTGCGGATGGCGATGATTTTACGCAGTATCTCCATCCAGTCTATTTCGAGTTCATCGTTTTCCGCTTCCTGTACGTCCGGATGCTGATAGTTTTTGTTTTCGCTCATAGATGCTTATAGGGAAAAGGCTACAGTCGGCACGGCTCGGTGGGTGAGAAAAGTTGCAGTAAAATCTTCCTTACCGCGCCTCCTGTAGCTGTTTATAATCAGTAGTTTACTTAATCAATGCCGTAATGGC
>OGFB01000968.1_pt1 | contig 11731 bp, 10 predicted proteins | sample 1570801 | NCBI WGS metagenome assembly OGFB01 (sample SAMEA2581969, study PRJEB24529) | metagenome | biome: Human gut stool | place: China | collected 2011 | reverse complement strand
ATAACTATTTGGCAAGCTCATGTGGGTTTAGACCTTTTGACCCTGGTATCATTAAATATACATTATAGAAACTTACATCTATATCCCCCTGTAAATGTTTCACCTCCTGCCAGCTCGTTGCCCCATTCTCTGGCATCAAGACTGCCGTCTGAATCTATGGCATCTGTTCTTCCGTACCATGGTTCTATACACACGAAAGGTACTCCTTTTCCTGCTGCTGACCATAGTCCGAAAACAGGAGCATTAAACATAACTTCTACAACTGGTTCACAATCCTTACTTAAGCTTACTTTCTTAATCCCACTGTTTTCAACAATAAGAGCATCTTTATCAAAAAACTCCTTTGTGATTGTAACATTGTTGTTTACAAGCGTAAGATAATGTTCCTCTGGCATAAGAAGTCCATCCTCTGATAACAGCTTGTAAGCCACTTTATCATTATCAGTGCCAAACCTTAACTGTGCTCCTATAGCATTATCACCACATACAAATGCCGGATGTCCACCTATACTAAAATACATAACATCATCACCAGTATTCTTTACTTCCCATATTGTGCTTATATTATTTCCACTAAGTCTATGAGTTATCATCAGTTCAAAATCAAAAGGATACTTTTGCTTTGTTGCTTCACTTGATGTAAGACTCATTATTATCACATTATCTTCCTTATGAACCAATGTGAATTCAGAATCTCTTGCAAAGCCATGCTGTGTCATATGATACTCTTTTCCTTTATATACAGAAGTATCATTCTTATATCTTCCTACAAGTGGAAAAAGAACTGGTGTATGTCTTTTCCATGCATCCGGATTGCCGTTCCATATATACTGCTTTGAATCCTGCTTTCTTACTACAGATATTATCTCACATCCTTTTGAATCAATTATTATATCAAAATCGTCATTATAAAGTTTATACTGCATACTCTATTACCTCTCACTATATTTTAATCAAAATACTATCTTATGATACCATGGTCAAAAGGTCTAAACCCTCATGGGGCAGTTCACACTAAGAAATCGTTAAAGCGACAGCCCCTTATTTGCTTTATTCTACAAACACAATCATTACTTTTCATTCCTGTCAATCTTTAAATCTTTGTAATATTGCATTGGAGTAACACCATATTCTTTCTTAAATGCTCTAAAAAAATGATTATACCCTCCAAATCCACCAAGCTCATATACCTCATGAATACTTTTCCCCTGCTCTATATAATGGCGGCATAAATCAAGTTTGCTCTTTACAATGTATGAATGAGGTGTCTCACCTGTCAATTTTTTAAACTCTCTTACTATATGATAACGGCTTATATGAAATTCATTTTCCAAGCACTCCAACGAGATATCTTCTGTCAAATGTTCTCTGATATAAATAAAAATATCATCCATTACACCGTGTTTTTTCTTATTCGTCTTAATCTGTACATCCTCCTGAACAGATGAGCGAAGTGCAAGTACAAGAATCATAGTTAATAGGCTTTTCTCGTATAATGAGCGGGCAAATTTAGGTGGCTCATTATTCATCGAATAGAGCTTTTTTGATATATTCTTTATAAGCATAGCCGATTCAGTCTCAGAATGAACAATCTTAACTTGATACGGAACAAAATCAAACGCTTCATCAAGTCTTGTTTCTTCATCTGACAATTTCCTTAAAAGTTCTCCACCTATATAAAGAACATAAACTTCAAGAGGATACTTATTTTTACGATATTCAAGCTTTACTTTATTACCTGGCTTAATAAATATCAAATCCTCCATAGTACATACAATATTATCGTCCTCCTGGTGCATATACCCTATCCCACCAGCTATAAATACAATTGTATAGCTCTTCTTTTGCCCAAAGCTTCGCTGGGTACTATCCAATATTTTCAAATATTCCATTTTGTAGCCTTGCTTTTCCATATGTCTATTTTGTACACTTTCCTATTATATTTTTTGTTCATTTCGTCAAAATATACAATATATCAATTTTTCGTAGTTTGCAAGCAATATTTGTATATGGATATCAGCATAACCCCAATATAATAAGATTGTAGCTACTAAAACAATATAAATGTTTGGAGGTAAATTATCATGAAAGAAACAAGACCTTTTTCCATGAAGGACAAAATTGGTTACACTCTTGGCGATTTGGGATGTTGCTGTACTGAGCAGTTCCGTGCCATGTATCTTGCTATTTTTTATACACTGGTATTAAAAGTTAATCCAGTACACGTAGGAATCCTTATGCTTGTTACAAAGTTTTGGGATGCTATAAATGACCCTTTAATTGGTGCACTTGTTGATAGCCACAAAAACAAAGGAAAAGGAAAATTTATTCCTTGGATTAAATTCTTTGCTTTTCCAACTGCAGTACTCTGTATATTAGGATTTGTTAACGTAAGCAATTTCGCTTATGGTGCACGTATTGCTTATATGTTCATTACATATATTGTTTACGAAATTATGTACACATGTGTCAACGTTCCATTTGGTAGTCTTTCAAGTGTAATGACTGATGATGTTAACCAACGTACTGACCTTTCTCGTTTCAGAAGTCTTGGCGGTACAATTTTTATGACAGTTATCGTTATTGCTGGACCATTATTCTTATATAAAGATAACCAGCCAGTACCTAGCCATTTCCTTATTATGTCAGCAATCTGTGCAGTTATTGGATTAATCTGTCTTATGTTTACATCTCATTGGTGTAAAGAGCGTATTATTACAGAGCCAGTTGTTGAGAAAAAAGAAAAGTTTAACTACTTCCAGGTAATTAAAGATATTACTAAAAACAAAGCATTACTCGGAGTTATGTTATCAAGCTTTATCGGTATTGTTGGAGCAGGTATGGTTAACGGATTAAATACTTATTTATTCCGCGATTATTTTGGAAATGTTGCCATCATGGCAGTTTCAGGTATGTTAAGTGTACTCTGGTCACTTATTGCATTCGTAGGCACAAAATTTGTTGCTAAGAAATTTGGAAAGAAAGAATGGATTATGTACAGTGCAACTTTCTCAGTTGTTGTTTATGCTATTTTATTCTTCTTCCCACTTGAAAATCCTTTGCTCTTTATTATCATCAACGGAATCTGCTATCTTGGAGTAAGTGGTTTCCAAGTATTAGTTTGGGCACTTGTAAATGATGCAATTGATTATCAAGAACTTCAGACAGGAAAACGTAATGAAGGAATTGTATATTCGGCATATACATTCTTCCGTAAACTTGCTAATGCTGTATCAGGAAGTATGAGTAGTTTTGCACTTGCAATTGCTGGATTCCAGGTTAATGAAGCTGTCCAGAATGAAGCATTCTCAGGACATCTTTGGAAAACATATACAGGTTTATATGTTGTAGGATATTTATTAGCTGTTCTGGTATTAAAATTTATCTACCCTCTTACAAAAGAGAAAACAGCTGAAATGTTACAGGATTTAGCTGACAAGCGAAATGCTACTACTGCAGAATAAAATTAGAAATTGAGGTATTTTAAAATGACAAAACAAGTAGAAATCACAAACCGTGATGGACACATCTTACGCGGAATAGTTAACATTCCAGAAGATGGCACAAGATTTCCTGCTATTGTAAATGTACATGGCTTTACAGGGAATAAAAGCGGTTACAAAAGTATTTATACGCACACAGCCAGATTATTAGCTGAACATGGATTTGCCAGTGTCCGTTTTGATTTATACGGAAATGGTGAAAGTGATGGTGAATTCGAGGACATGACCTTTACAGGTATCCTACACGATATCGAGGATATTATAAACTGGACTAAAACACAAGATTTTGCCAATCCAGATAAGATTATCTTATCTGGTCAGAGTATGGGAGGATACGCAGCTGCTACTGCCGCTCCTATTGTTAATCCTTATGCTCTCATGCTTATGTGTCCAGGTGCTGGAATGTGGTTTGGATGTAAGGATCGTGCTGAAGCCATGGAAGCTAAGGGGATCACCAAGGCCGATATTGAAGGACTCACTTTCCCAACATCTTTTAATTATGATTTATTTAATTATGAGCCATTCTCGTCAGCAGAAGGATACAACGGACCAGTCCTCCTTATAAGAGGAACTGCAGATGATTTGGTAGATGATGCAACATGCCATAGATATGAGTCACTTTACAATGGAAAATGCAATTATAAAACAATTGAAGGCGCTAACCACAATTTTGCCAGTGCTTTTGCAAGAGCAGAATTAGACAAATTAATGTTAGAGTTTTTAACACCACTTAAATAGTATATTCAATTTGAAAGGAAGTATGAACAATGAAATTATTAGAGTCTATAAAAGTTGGAAATATTGAGTTTAAAAACCGTATTATGTTCCCACCACTTACAACAGGATATGAGGAAAAAGATGGTTCAATTGGAGAACAAAGTTTTCGTTTTTACGAGCGTCTCGCAAAAGGCGGTGTCGGATATATAGTAATTGGAGATGTTGCACCACTTCCAACATTCTCTCCTACACCAAAGCTTTATTCACCTGAGCAGGTTCAAAGCTTCAAAAGACTTGCTGACGCATGTCATGAAAATGGCGCAAAACTTGGAATTCAGTTATTCCATCCTGACTACAATGTTAAAGCTTTAAACGATTTGTTTCATCAGGGCAAAATGCAGGAAGCAAGAGCTAAACTTCACCATGATATGCAGCACTTTGTAAATGAAGTTACTGCAGAAGAACTTGATGAAATAATAAAGCATATGGAAAACTGTGCTATCTTAGCACACGAAGCTGGTGTTGATTGTATTGAAGTACATGGAGACCGTCTTGTTGGTTCTCTTTGCTCTCCTATTTTAAATCATAGAACTGATGAATATGGCGGTGACCTGGCTAATCGTACACGTTTTGCATTAACACTTGTAAAAAGATTAAAAACAATCGTACCTGACATGGTTATCGACTACAAGCTTCCTATAGTTACTCCTCTTGGAGAAAATAGTTTTAGAGGAAAAGGTGGTCTTCCACTTGATGAAGCTTGCATTTTTGCTAAAGAATTAGAAGCTTGCGGTGTTGACACATTACATGTTGCACAGGCTAACCATACTGGAAATATGGGTGATACAATCCCTGCCATGGGAACACAGCCATACGGATTTATGGTTTCTTATTCTAAAAAAATCAAAGAGTTTGTATCTATTCCTGTATCTGTAGTAGGCCGTATCGTTACACCAGAAGCTGCTGAAGCAGTTATTGCAAATGGTTCTGCTGATATCATTGGATTAGGTCGTTCTCTTCTCACAGACCCTGACTTTGCAAACAAATGTGCAGATGGACATTGCTGTAATGTCAGAACATGTATGATGTGTAATAAAGGATGTACAGATAATATTCAGAATCGTGCTTTCTTAAGTTGTGTACTTAATGCTGAAAATGGTTACGAAGGATCTCGTCAGATTACTCCTGCAGCATCAACAAAGAATATAGCAATTATTGGTGCTGGTATTGCTGGACTTGAAGCTGCACGTGTTTCCGCATTAAGAGGACATCATGTAACTATATTTGAGAAATCACTTCAGATTGGTGGTCAGTTACTTATTGCTAGTGTACCTCCAAGAAAAGAAGAAATGATGAGAAGCATTAATTATTATACAAATGTACTTCCTGAATTAGATGTTACTTTCAGACTTGGTCAGGAATTCACATCACAGGATTATAATTCATTCGATGAAGTAATTGTGGCAACAGGTGCAAACAATGCAATAATCCCTGTTCCTGGCAAAGATCTTCCAACTGTTACAAGTGCATGGGATGTGCTTGCCAAGAAAGAAATCGTATTCGGTAATGTTTCTGTAATCGGTGGTGGTCTTGTAGGTGTTGAAACCGCTGAATATCTGGCTTCACGCGGATGTAAGGTTACAATTATTGAAATGATGGACCAGATTGCAAAAGAAGAAAGTAACACTATTTTACCTACTCTAATGAGGGAATTAGAGCATTATAATGTTCAAATAGTAACATCTGCAAAATTATCAGAAATCAAAGATAATTCTGTAGTTGTTGAAAAAACAATAGACGACAATACATCAACAGAAGAAATTGCTTCAGACTTTGTTGTAATGGCTGTTGGTGCAAGAAAGAACCTTCCAGAGCTTTCTGATTGTCCTCTTCCACTTCACTATATTGGTGATTGTGCTGGAGAACGTCCAAGTAATATTGAGCATGCTATTAAATCAGCATATGATGTAGCATGTGAAATATAAATTATTAATTACCCTATTACCACAAAGGGGCTGTCGCACTAAGAATGAACTGCTCCCCATCAAGTAGACAATTGAAAAAATATAAATTTTTCCTGCCAGTAGAAATTATCTACTGGCAGTTTTTATGCAGCTTGCAAGTAAATTTCATGTTTTTCCATTGGTCCATTGTCGATACATTTAGCAACTCACGACATGCTTTGTGTTATTCCAGCATTTAAAAGTTTTGTATGAAATGTCCTGTTCGTATATTGGAACCCCCTGTCACTGTGAAACAGTGGCTGCGCACCAGGATTTCTAAGTAAAGCATTGTCTATCGTATCAAACACCAAAGCATTGTTGTTCTTATCACGAATAACATACGAAACAATCCGTCTATCATATAGATCCAGTATTGCACTTAGATAAACTTTACGCTTTTCCATCCCAATATAATAATGGAATTCTGTCACATCAGTGAGCCATTTCTCATTTGGTGCTTTGGCAGTGAACTCGCGATTAAGTATGTTTTCAGCTATATACTGAGGGCTTGCAGCCTGTCTTGTGCACCCGTTGTTAGAATACTTGATAGTTGATTTTATATTAAGTTTACGGCAAATGCGTAGCACACGTTTATCGTTTACATCAATACCATGATATCGTTCCAAGTCATCCCTGATCCTTCGATAGCCTTTATCCGGTGAGTCTGTGTGAATCTTTTCTATCTCGTCGGCAATAAGCCTATTCTTTTGCTCACTTTTAGGAATTTCTCTGTGTAGCCATTTATAATAAGCTGCTCTAGAAACATTACCAAGTTTACAAAGTGCAGCGATTGGATAATTATGTTCTTTGTGTTCTTCTTTGATTGCCTGATATATATGTTCATGACGGATCAGGCTTAGTCCCGCCTCCTCTCTATTTCTTCGAGTTTTTTTAAAAAAGATGCCTCCATTTCAGCACGTTCTTTCTCTGCTTTTAAAATTTTAACTTCAGCACGCAGCTTTTCTAATTCACTCATCTCATCGGGACGTTTTCGTTTGCCACGGTTATCTCTTAAAGCTTCCACTCCACCAGCTTCATATTTGACTATATAATTACGAGCCTGTTGATAGGACACCTGGTATTGTTCTGCTGTTTGGGCATAATTACGATCATGTGCGATACAATACTGTACTATTTCAACCCGTTCTTCAAAAGTGGTTTTTCTTCCTTTGGTCATGATAATGCTTCCTCCTGTTCCAGAAGATTTTAATTCTTCATGACCATTATACTTCTTTATCCAGATTTGTAACTTAGCTTTTGAACGGATTCCGTATTTTTTGCAAATATCATCTTGAGAACCATAGCCTGCTAAATAATCTAAGACTGCTTGTTGTTTCAATTCTTTGGAATACTTTTTATTCCCTTTCAATGTGAATGCATTTGCTCCCATAGATTCATAGTTTCGAATCCATTGTTGGACAGATGCGAGACTTACATCAAACATATCGGCAATTCGCCGTTGGCTTTCTTTTCCATCCAGATATAGATTTACAGCATATATCTTATCCTCAACAGATACTTTTCTTTTAGACATAAAATATGCTCCCTCCTAAGTGACAAGTTTTTATTATTTCACTTGTCTACCTAGAAGGGAGCATATCAATTTTCAATCGTTAAAGCGACAGCCCCATATTGGGAAGATTACATCATTTTAACATAATAATTGCCTTAATTACAATTATTACTATTGCTCATTATATACATCTTATATATTCATTATATATACAAACAGAAGATATGCAGTCATCCTGCATATCTCCTGTTTGTTGTTACTATAATATTGGAAAGTTTTTATACTAATCACTTAGTATGTTTGTGTTATATTATACAGGCTAAATGTATTCTGCCTATACATGCTTATTTCTTGTAACCGAATTCTGGAATTTCACTCCATCTGTTACGGAAGTAGTGTGCTACCATCTTAGGCTTTCTATCCCTTGTGAATAAGCCCTTCTTGTTACCCTGTACTCTGAGTAAGCTCTGGCTTGTAGCAAAATCTGCAAAGTTCCATGCCTGCTCACCAACTACGAATTCGAATTCATCAAATACCTTATTGTTCATCTCATAATACTCAACCTGATATTCCTCTGTATACATAACAGATGTTGTATCGTGAAGTCCGCTGACAGTATCTGCGCCATATTCTGTAAACATTACTGGTTTTCCAAGCTTGCCCCAGTCTGAAAGTTCCCTGCGAAGTCCTTTTTCAGAGATTTCAAGGTCTGGTCCACCAAAATACCAGCCATAATAACGGTTAAGGCATATAACATCGCTTAATTTAGAAGAACAATCAGTATCAGCAGTTGTTCCCTGAACACTTACTAATGTGCAAGGACGTTTCTGTGGATCGATTTCCTTTGCAAGGTCAAACAATGGTTTAAAGTAATCATATGCTCCCTCTGCTGCTGAATCAGGCTCGTTGGCAATACTCCACATAACAACGCAGGCATGGTTCTTATCTCTTGAAATAAGGTCTCTTATAACATCCTTATGATGTTCCTGTGTCTGAACGCCATGTTCTTTATCAAATGTACCGATTCTTTCTCCACCAAAGTTAGCACCACCGCCAAACTGAAGATTAACACCTACTGCTGTTGTTTCATCAATAACAACGATACCTTCCTCATCACATAATCTCATCATCTCTTCACTGTATGGATAATGGCTTGTTCTGAAGCTGTTAGCATGCTGCCACTTCATAATAGATATATCCTTTGTGTTCATAGGAAGATTAATTCCTCGTCCGTTAGGGAATGTATCCTCATGCTTTCCATAGCCCTTAAAGTAGAATGGCTTTTCATTTATAAGGAACTTAACTCCATCTACTCTTACACTTCTTACACCATATGGAAGAGTATATACATCTTCTCCTGCTGTAACCTTTATCTGGTAAAGATAAGAATTTAATGGCTGCCAAAGCTTTACATTCTCAAGTTCAATCTTTCCCTGTGTTCCTGCTGCCTCTGCAACCTTGTTACCCTCAGCATCAAACACCTCAACCTTACAAGCTGTGCTATCCTTATCCACACCCTCAATATCAACAGCATAGTTAAGTACTGCTGATGGTGTTTCCTTTCCAAAGTCAATATCTGATGTTACTGTAATATCATTGATATAAGTTTTAGGTGTTGTGTATATCTTAACTGGTCTTGTGATACCGCAGTAGTTAAAGAAGTCAAAGTTAGGATTATTCTGAGGCTTTTCAGATGCTCCTGCACCCATTCCGCCCATCAGACCGCTCATCATATTAGCCTTACCACCAACCGGAAGAGTTGTATAATCAATAACATTATTAACTGCGATTGTAAGAAGATTATCACCATCCTCTAACACATCATTTAACTCAACCTCAAATGGAAGGAAGCCGCCCTTATGCTCACATATTAAGTTACCATTGAGATAAATCTTTGCGTAATGTGTTACTGCTGCACATCTTAATACGATTCTCTGGCTCTTTACATATGATGGAACTGAAATGTTTCTCTGATAGAATACCCATCCGTAATGATCCCTGAAATCAGCTCCTTCCTTTAAATCGTTGTATGAAGCTGGAACTGGCATAGTATCTGCATCCTTTAATGGTGCTTCATACCATTTCTCATCAAAGCCATTGCCATTGTCTAACTTAAAGTCCCATACTCCACTTAAGTCACTTAATAATCTTGATTCTGTTAATATTGGATATAACATAATTGATTCCTCCTGTAATTTTAAAATTTTGTATAATAATTTGTATAATAATTTTATTTTTCATTTCGCTTAATTCTAAGCTTCTCAGCATTCTCTTCAACTCTCTTCTTATTAAGAGGATATAAGAAACATAAAGCAAGTAAAAGTAATATCATTCCTCCTGCTGGTACAAGGCAGGTAATATTATATATTCCATCTACTACCTTTGGATCAAAGGCTGTTACTGAAGTATATCCTATTATTGAAAGAAGCGCTCCTGATAAACCTGATGAACAAGCCTGTCCAAGCTTTCTTGCAAATGAATATACTGAATAAATTGTTCCATCCTGACGGACTCCTGTCTGAACCTCTGACTCATCAATTACATCTGTAATCATAGCCCATATAACCATATTAAACATTGAAGTTCCTATTGTAGCTACGATTATTAATCCTACCCATACCCATACATTGTGTGTATGAATTATGAATAATAGTATGAAGGAAGCTGCACTTATAAAGCATCCTATCATAGATAATTCTTTTTTACCTATCTTTGAAGCAAGCTTTACTATAAATGTTGAAAGTGCAAGTATAACAACTGTTCCTGCAAGACTTGCTATAGACATAGCCTTTATATTACCAAAGTAATTAGGATATACATAAGCATTCATGTTACTTAATGATAACTGTGCAAGTAAGAATACTAATGCACATACTATAATTCCTATTAATGACTTATTATGAACAAGCTGCTTAATAAGTTCCTTAAATGAGAACTTCTGTGTATTCTGTTCTACCTTAACTCTTTCTGTTGTCATATGATAGCAGAGCATATAACATATAACTGCGCCTATTGAACAGATTAATGCTCCAATCATCATCTTTTCACCAGATAATACTGAATTACCGGCTGCATCTGTATAATATACTACAAGTGGTAATATAACACCTATAGCTGTCTGTGCAAGTGTTGCACCAATTGTTCTCCAGTTAGAAAGTGATGTTCTGTCTGTTGGGTTATCTGAAATTGCAGATGCCATTGAACCATAAGGAATATTAACTCCTGTGTAACATACGCTTCCCCAGAGGAGATATGTGAAGAACATCCAGAATATCTTAAATCCCATTGGCATTCCCTTAAAATATGTTGCATACATCAGAAATGAAGCTACAGCAACCGGACCACACATACGTCTTATCCAAGGAGCGAACTTACCTTTCTTACCAGGTCTGCTTCTATCAACAATCTGTCCCATTGTTACATCTGTTATGGCATCGACGAATCTTGCTGCCATCATCATAAGTCCTACAAGTGCTGCTGAAACTCCCATAACGTCTGTGTAGAATTTAAGTAAAAACATTGCCGATAACAAAAACGTAAAATCATTACCAAAATCGCCAAACATATAGCCCAGCTTATCCTTTATACCGAAAGGCTTTACCTTTCCATTAGTTTCTTTCATTGTATATCCTCCATTTCAGTACATACACATTCTTATATGCAATATGTACACCTTATATTTTTGCGTTGAATTCTTTTAAAGACCGTCTTTAAATATTTGTTTGCACCCCTTTGTGTGCTTGTTTTCTATGGTCTTATAATAACTTTTTTATACATTTTCTGTTATTACTATATTTAGTATTTATCGTAAAATTTTTACCTGTACAATTTTTATACTAAAAATTATACCCTTTTATATTTAAATTATACTAACATGTCAGTTATGCCTATATTGACATGTTAGTATTTGCATTGTGACATGTTAGTTATTAATTTATAATTGTTGTCGACATTAAATTTACGTTTCATACACATATCATAATTTAAATCTAAAA
>OGFB01000949.1_pt1 | contig 11929 bp, 8 predicted proteins | sample 1570801 | NCBI WGS metagenome assembly OGFB01 (sample SAMEA2581969, study PRJEB24529) | metagenome | biome: Human gut stool | place: China | collected 2011 | reverse complement strand
AAATATATTTAATATTTCAATATGCAGTATAAAAACAAAAATCAAAGAGGAGAAAAAAGCGATGAAAAGAGTAATTGCCATGTTACTTGCTTGTATGATGCTTACATTTTCTGTAGCTTGTGGTAATAATAATCAAACAACACAAGTTTCATCATCAAGCGCTGAAGTTACAAAAGAAACTTCAACAACACCATTTGACGTAATGTCAGAAAATAGTAATGTAAGTGTAACTTATCCACTTACAGTAACAGACCAGTTAGGAAGAAGTGTTACTATTGAAAAAGAGCCAGAAAAAATAGCTTCTTCATACTACATTTCAACAAGCCTTATTTTAGGACTTGGATTAAAGGATAAGCTTGTTGGTATTGAAGCTAAGGCTAACTCAAGAAATGTTTATAAGCTTGCAGCTTCTGATATTATTAATCTTCCAAATATGGGGACAGCTAAAGAATTTAACCTTGAAGCATGTGCAACAGCACAGCCAGATGTTGTTATTATTCCAGCAAAGCTTAAAAACTCTATAGAAGCGATTGAAGAACTTGGAGTAAAGGTTATTGCGGTTAATCCTGAAAATCAGGAACAGTTAAGTGAATGTATTACACTTATCGGACAGGTTTGCAATGTAGCAGGAAAAGCTAAGACAATGAATGATACAATTAACTCATTTATTAATGATACAAAGTCAAAGATATCAGGAGAGAATACTCCATCTGTATACTTGGCTGGTAACAGTTCAGTGCTTTCAACTGCTGGAAATGCTATGTATCAAGATACACTTGTTGCTAATGCAGGTGGTAAGAATGTAGCTTCTTCAATTACAGATACTTATTGGGCAGAAGTTTCGTATGAACAAATTCTTGCATGGAACCCTGAGTATATTATTATTGCAGCAGATGCTACATATTCTGTAGATGATATTTATAATGATGCTAATCTTGCTGATTGTACTGCTGTTAAGAATAAGAAGGTTTATAAGCTTCCATCTAATATTGAAGCATGGGATTCACCAGTTCCAGCAAGTTTTCTTGGAAGTATTTATATAGCTTCTATTCTTCACCCAGAGAAGGTTACTAATGATTATTATAAGTCTTGTGTTACTGAATTTTATAAGACATTTTATGGATTTACACCAGAAGTATAATAATTTGTTAGCATAGTAAAAATGGTATTGCATTTTACAGTTGATGGATAAATGCTAAGTAGTGCTAAGATGTGCTAGTAGGTATTAAAATCGGACGTGAGCGCAATCAATGCGACGTCGTGTCGCTGATTGCTTGCCATGACATCGTGTCATGGCATCACTGGTTATTGATAGCACATCTAAGAACTACTAAGCATTTCCCATATACTATAAAATACAATACCATTTTTCTTTTAAACTTTGTTTGTTGTACATTGAGAGTGAATTAGTTTGTACTAACTTTTGAATTGTGATTTGGAAAGTTGATTTTTGTGGTGGAAGTTGGTGTGAAAATGAATAGATATAAATATAGGGTTAGTGTAATAACTTTTATATGTATTTTGATTATTTTTGGTGTGTTTGTATGGTCGATTTTTGTGGGTCAGTATCCGTTGTCAGTGGATAAGTTGTTGGCAGGGGATAGTATGCAGGTTAGGGTATTTAGCAGGCTTCGTCTGCCTCGTGCTATTATGGGAATTGTTGGTGGTTTTGGACTTGGAATTGCTGGCAATGTTTACCAAATGGTATTTAAAAATCCATTGGCTTCACCAGATGTAGTTGGTGTGTCTTCTGGAGCTAGTGCGGGAGCAGCCCTTGCAATTGTGGCGTTTTCTTCATCAATGACAGTTGTTTCTTTTACAGCTTTTGTTGGAGCATTTATAACTCTTATTATAACACTTTTAGTTGCGTATCTTGTAGATGGAAAGAGTAGTTATACTATTGTACTTGCAGGAATAGCGATACATTCAATAGTACAGACATTTCTTATGTTTTTAAAGCTTGTAGCCGACCCAGAAAAGCAACTTGCCTCAATTGAATATTGGATTATGGGCAGTCTTAATGGGATATCTAAGGATAGTTTGTTGATACCTATATTAGTTACATTTGTAGGCTTTATTGTGTTATTAATATTGTATAGACAAGTGATGATACTTTCTATAGAAGAAAATGAAGCTGTATCACTTGGCGTAAATGTTACAACAGTCCGTCTTTTGATATTGTGTATTGCAACAGTGATTGTATCTTCTATAATATGTACAACAGGTCTTATAAGTTTTATTGGGTTACTCGCGCCGCATATAGCAAGGCTTATTACTAAAAGAAATGACGTGTATACATTTGTATTAAGTGGTTTATCGGGAAGTATAATTCTTACTATTGCAGATATATTTGCAAGAAGTATTGCGACAACGGAGCTTCCAGTAAGTATATTTACATCACTACTTGGCGCACCACTTCTTATAATATTGTTGTTGAAAAAGAATAGTGGTGTTTAATTTTGGGCATTGTTTTTTTTAATGGTGCATTTATTGCTTATACAATACAGCTATCTTACGAAAATTTGTTGTAATGCAAAATATGATAAGTTAGTTGTGACTAATGAATTAAGAAGGAAATTAATTTTGGAATATTTTCAAGATTGGCTTGCAAACTATGACATATTATGTGATTATATAAATATATAGAATATATTTTAAAATTGAGTTGTAATTATTTTTATTACTTAAGAAAGGAATAAGTATGCTTAATATACAGATATATAAAAAAGTAGAAAGTCTAGAAGAAGCCTATGAGCTTAATCAAAAAAGGACTAATCGCATTATAGGTGGTATGATGTGGCTTCGTATGGGGGAAGCTAGGATACAGACAGCGATAGATATGTCGGGACTTGGGCTTGATACAATAGAAGAAACGCAAGAAGAATTTAAGATTGGCTGCATGGTATCTTTAAGACAGTTAGAAGTGCATGAAGGTTTTAATACATATACACAAGGCATGGCAAAGGAAGCATTAAGACATATTGTCGGTGTGCAATTTAGAAATCTTGCAACAGTAGGTGGAAGTATATTTGGAAGATATGGCTTTTCTGATGTATTAACACTTTTACTCGGGCTTGATACTTATGTTGAGTTGTACAAAGGTGGACAAGTGCCATTAGCTAAGTTTGCAAAGTCAGATTATAATAATGACATTCTTGTAAATGTGATTGTAAAAAAGAAGCCTGTTAAAGTATTTTACGAAGCAGTAAGAATAACACAGACAGATTTGCCAGTGCTTACTTGTTGTGGTGTAAGATTTTTAGAAAATGATATTAAAAATATTGTAATAGGTGCAAGACCAGCAAGAGCAATAAGAGTTGAAGATAAAGAAGAAATATTATCGAATGTAGTTGATGAAGATACAATCAAAGCATTTTCACAATATGCAAAAAAAACAGTAGCAACTCAAAGTAATATGAGAGGTAGTGCAGAATATAGAAGTCATCTTGTAGAAGTCTTAACAAGTAGAGCATTGCAAAGCTTATATCTTAATTGAGTTTTTTAATAAAACCTAATATAGCTAATTAGTTGAGATAATTGCTAATATTTAGTTGACTATATATTTTTTAATATTGTTTTAAATATTAAAAGACAGATATTAAAAATCAATTATATAATAATAGGTTTGTAAATATGTAGCTAAATATCAAAAAGTGAGGAAAATGTATGTTAGTTAATATAATTCTAAATGGCAAAAAGCTGAGTAGAGAAATTGCACCCGATATGACACTTTATGATTTTGTAAGGGACAATGGCTGTTATAGTGTAAAATGTGGTTGCGAAACTTCTAATTGTGGACTTTGTACAGTTTTTTTAAATAATAAGCCTGTGTTATCTTGTTCAGTGCTTGCGGCAAGAGCTGATGGTTGTAGGGTTGACACTCTTGAAGGTTTGCAGAATGAAGCAAGAGAATTTGTTACATTTATAGCAGATGAGGGCGCAGAGCAATGTGGATTTTGTAATCCTGGATTTGTAATGAATACAATAGCTTTATTGCGAGAAAACCCTTATCCAAATGAGGATGAAATTAAGGAATATTTATCTGGAAATTTATGTCGTTGTTCTGGTTATGAAGGACAGTTAAGGGGAATACTTAAATTTTTAGAATACAAAAAAGGAAAGGAGGATAACGATGAGAGAGGTTAATAAGGCTGTAAGAAAGAAAGATGCTATGGAGCTTCTTTTGGGAAAGCCTGTGTATACAGACGATATTGCACCTGATGATTGTCTAGTTGTAAAGTTACTTCGTTCACCACATGCTAATGCAATAATTAAAGATATTAATGTTGACATAGCAAAAAAGGTAGTGGGAATAGAAGCCATTTTTACATATAAAGATATTGACCAAAATCAAAAGAGATTTACTTGTGCAGGGCAAACTTATCCAGAGCCTAGTCCCTATGATAGATTGATACTTGATAGACATGTAAGATTTATTGGTGACCCAGTGGCGATTATTGCAGGAGAAGATGAAAAGTGCGTTGATAAGGCAATGAAGCTTATAAAGGTTCAGTATGATGTATTAGAGCCAGTGCTTGATTTTACTAAGGCTAAGGACAATAAAATACTCGTTCACCCAGAAGATAATTGGGAAGCACTTTGTCAAGTGGGAGCAGATAATAAGAGAAATCTTTGTGCGCATGATGAATGTGGAAATGGTGATATTGAAAAGGTGCTTAGTGAATGTGACATTGTGCTTGATAGAACATATCACACAAAGGCGTGTCAGCAGAGTATGATGGAAACCTTTAGGACATTTTGTAAAATAGATACTTATGGCAGACTTCATGTAGTAAGCTCAACGCAGATAGTTTTCCACTGTAGAAGAATTATTTCTCATGCGCTTGGAATATCACCATCTAAAATAAGAGTTACTAAGCCTAGAATTGGTGGTGGTTTTGGAGCAAAGCAAACTTCTGTATGTGAGATTTATCCTGCCTTTGTAACTTGGATGACAAAGAAACCGTCAAAGATTATATTTTCAAGAAAAGAGTCACTCACAGCTTCATCGCCTCGCCATGAAATGCAAATGCACGTAAGACTTGGTGCAGACAAAAATGGTATAGTAAGAGCAATTGATTTACATACACTTTCAAACACTGGTGCTTATGGTGAGCATGGCCCAACAACTGTGGGGCTTTCTGGTCACAAGTCAATACCACTTTATGGAAAGGCAGAAGCATTTCACTTTACAACAGATGTAGTGTACACAAATATTATGTCATCGGGAGCATATAGGGGATACGGAGCTACTCAAGGATTATTTGCAGTTGAGTCTGCGGTAAATGAACTTGCACAAATGTTAAATATTGACCCATTTGAAATTCGACTTAAAAATATAGTAAAAGAGGGCGATGTAATGCCTGCTTATTATGGTCAAGTTAATACAAGTTGTGCGCTTGACAGATGTCTTAAAAAAGTGCGTGAAATGATTAAGTGGGACGAAAAGTTTCCAATGAGAATGGTATCAGAAAATAAGGCAAGATACGTTGGTATGGGTATGGCTATGCAAGGCTCTGGTATTTCGGGAGTCGATGTCGGAAGTGCTACAATTAAACTTAACGATGAAGGTTTTTATGTGTTAAGTATTGGTGCAGCAGATATGGGAACAGGTTGTGATACTATTCTTGCACAGATAGCAGCAGAAGTTCTTGAATGTACAACAGATGATATTATGGTATTTGGTGCAGATACGGACACATCACCTTACGACTCAGGTTCTTATGCTTCAAGTACAACTTATGTAACAGGAAAGGCTGTTGAAAAGTGTGCACTTGAACTTCGTAGTAGAATAGAAAAGCTTGGTGCAAAATTACTAAAATGTAATAGTGATGAGGTAACATTTGACGGAAGTTATGTAATCTGTGATAAGACTGGTGAAAAGGTTAGTCTTGTTAATATAGCTACAGCTTCTATGTGTGGAAATGATATTGCGTTAGTTACATCTAATACACACTCATCACCTTTATCACCACCACCATATATGGTAGGTGCGGCAGAAATTGAAGTTGATTTACAGACAGGTGAAAGTAAAATAATTGAATATGATGCTTGTGTTGACTGTGGAACGCCTGTCAATCCAAATCTTGCAAGAGTTCAGGCAGAAGGTGGAATTTTGCAGGGGATAGGAATGGCTATGTCAGAAAATATTACTTATGACGAAAAAGGTAAATTATACGAAAGTTCATTTTTACAATATAAGATACCATCAAGAATGGATATAGGTCATATTAATGTAGAGTTTGAGTCAAGCTATGAAAATGCAGGGCCATTTGGCGCAAAGTCAATTGGCGAAGTTGTTATTAATACACCACTTCCAGCAGTTACAGATGCTTTAAGTCATGCAGCAGGTAAGCGCTTTTATGAGCTTCCTATAACACCACAGCAAGTAGCAGAAGGAATAATGAAAAAAGGTAAGTAAGAAAAATTAAATAAAAAATCAAAGTCAAAACTTAAGATATTTTTATGTGTCATTGCAATATTGATATTGGGAATAGGTGTATTTTCGGTGGTATATGTAAATGATTATTACCATGCAACAGATAAGGAAAGTGATATTGCAAGTACGGAAAATGTTATTGTAAAACAAACAGATACAGGATATCTTAAAAGTCTAGCAGAAAATGGAATTGATTGCTTTGTAGTACACATGCCATGTAACCTTGCTTTATTTGGAGTTAATAAAATGGACAAGGTAATGCAGGAATATAATTATGATCATGGGTATATATCAGGTCATTCTCTTGGTGGGGCTATAGCTTCTAGTTATTCCTATAAAAATAGTGATAAATTAGACGGAATTATATTTCTTGAGGCATACTCGATGAAAGATTTGTCTAATACTTCCATAAAAGTACTTTCACTTTTATGGAAGTGAAGATGGCGTGCTTAATATGGATAAGGTATACGATACAAGAAAATATATGCCAGAAAGTTATGAAGAATACTGCATACAAGGTGGCAATCACGCAGAGTTCGCAGAGTATGGTAAGCAAAAAGGTGATGGAAGTGCGACAATAACATCACAGGAGCAACAAAAGATAACAGTTGAAAAGATACTTGAAATGGCAAAATATATACAATGAAACGAGGGTTTTTAGTGAAAGGATAACATATTGAGAAAAAATACAAAAAGAAACATAAGAAGACAAATTAAAAGAGCAGTTACAGCAACTACAACAATGGCTTTTATTACAGTTAGTGCAACTTCACCATTGTTAAATGTACCATTTGTAACTTATGCGCAGGAAAATATTGCAGTACAAAATAGTGTAGTTGTTACAAGTGAAAGTGAATTGCGTCAAGCACTTAATGCTGGCAATAAAAATATTACAATTAATGGTAGTATTACAATAGCTGAAGCGACAGACGCAACTCCATTTATGATACCAGAAGGAGTTAATCTTACTGGTTCAGATAGTAATAGTGGACTTACATTAAGGGGAGCATTACAGCTTGCAGGTGATAATGTAACTTTTAAGGATATGCAGTTACATTTTATTTCAACAAATGCTCTCGGTAGTGTAATACATAGAGAAATATTTCTTGCAGGTCACAGCCTTACACTTGACAATGTTGATACTTATGTAAAAGGTGGTGCAGGTGCAGGACTTGGTGGATTTGGAGGAACAGAAAAAGAATTACTTCCAACAATATATGCAGGTGGATATAAAAACACTACTGTAGGGCAAAATGCAGAGCTTACTATTTTAAATGCAATTGAAAATACAAAAGTACAAGATATATATATGAGCCATGAACAAGATGATGAAAAGACATCATATAATGGAAATATTAAAATGACATTTGACGCTAAGACAACAGTAGTAGATACAATACATACTGAAAATAATTCAAAGGCTGATATACTTATTAAGGGCGTGATAAATAGTGTAGCAAGTTGTAAGATACAAAATATTTATGGAAATGAAAATACAACATTGACATTACAAAAATGTTCTGCTGATATGTCAATTAATAATGTTGAAAATATAATTCTTGGTAATGAAGCTGATTTAAGTTTATTATCAGGCGCAATTAAAAATATTGAGTTAAAAAATAATTCAACATTAAATATTACACAATATAGTGACAGTGATTTTGTTGAAATAACAGGAGATTTTATTGTAAGCAATTCTACAGATGAAAGTAATTTACAAGAAAATACATATCTTGTAACAGATAACAATAAACAACTTATTATAGCTGGAGATGTTTTAGGTAAAACAAATGTTGTAATTGAAGAAAAACACCCGTCTAAAGATTTTAAAGAAGATTATACATATATAACTGTGGCTGGAACTTCGAAGGAAGATAACTTTGTTGCTGGAAAAACAGGGTGGGATTTAAAGTATTCTATAAAAGATAATGGTGAAGCTAGTTGGGAAGCGGTAAAGGAAACAGGAACGCAACCAGAACCCGAAGAAACGACTGTTGGTAGAATAGAAATAAAGTCAGCACCTAAAAAAGTTTATGTAAAAAGTATAATACAAACTGACGATTATGAGAGTCAAACTCCAGATATAACATCGTCATTTTATATTGATTGTTATGACAATAAGGGCAATATAATTGAATATGATAACATAGCAGATGATATTATTGACAATGTTATAGTAATAAAAACAGATTACTTGGAAAGTAAAGATAAGAGTGATTTAGATGAGAAGAAGTGGGGAGCTCCGATATGGTTAGAAACTCAAGAAAATTATGAAAATAGGTATTTTCTTGTAGCTAATAACGAAGCTGTTGCTGGAAAATATACATTTTTATTTATACCAAATGGGTATGATGTGGGTAATATTGAAACAGTTGGTGATATAAAAAAATTAGATGGTATACTTGCTGAATGGACAATTGAATTTACAGATACAGAAATAGTTGATGAAAAAATGGAAACACCGAATATATCAATTGACTATTCTAACGAAATCTTAACAGGTTTTGACACGACAGGAAAGTATACAATTAATGATAAAGATGTTTTTGTATCACAAGATGGAACTGTGCAGTTAGATACAACTTATTTCGGGCAAACTCTTAATATTGTAAGAAAAGCAGTTGAAGAACATTATATTGATAGTGAAGCTCAAAGTATTGTTATTCCAACTAGAAGACAAGCACCACAAGTTGAAGGTAATGACGCAAGCTCCACAGGAGAAGACGATGGAGTAATTAAGGGCGTATCAACAGCTATGGAGTATAAAATGGTATCTGAAACGGATTGGCATGATTGTACATCAGATATAATCACAGACCTTGCACCAGCAGTATATCAAGTGCGTTTAAAAGCAGATAACAATAATTTTGCAAGTGATATAACAACAGTTACCATTAATCGTGAGGAAGTAAAGACATTTCATGTAGTAATAGGAAATGGTACTGGAACAAATGATTATAAAGTTGGAGATAAGGTAACAATTGTAGCGAAGGAAGCATTGCAAGGAATGGCATTTGATAAATGGGTATCAAATGTTGAATTTGAATATACTGATGATACAAATGCTAATTCAAGTACAGCAGTATTTATAATGCCTCAAAGTGATGTTGAGCTTACAGCAACTTATAAAGATATTTCAGCACCAACAGGGCAGATAACAATTTCAACTAACAAATGGAATGATTTTTGCAATAAAATAACATTTGGTATATTCTTTAAAGAAACTCAAAAAATAAATATAACAGCAGAAGATATAGGACTTGGTGTTGATAAAATTTATTACTATATTTCACAAGAACCTAAGTCAATGGAAGATATAAAAAGTCTTAACGATTTAGAATGGACTGAATATAAAGAAGAATTTTCAATCAAGCCTGACAAGAGCTGTGTAGTATATGCAAAAATAACAGATAAAGGTGGTAATGAAAAATATTTGTCGTCAGACGGACTTGTATTTGACGCAACATCGCCTACAATAACTGGTGTTAAAAATAATGAAAGTTATAAAGAAAGCGTAGAAATAACAGTAACAGACGATAATCTTGATTATTTAGAGATTGATGGTAAAATCGTAGGATATGAAAATGGAAACTATAAAGTCGACTATATAGCAGGTTCACATATTATAAAAGCTGTAGATAAAGCTGGTAATATGACACAGCTTACAATAAATATGGTAAAAGAAGAACCAACAACAGAAGAAGTAATAACAAAACCAGAAGAAACAACAACGGAAGAAGTGACAACAAAACCGGAAGAAACAACGCCAGAAGAAGTAACAACAAAACCGGAAGAAACAACAACAAAAGAAGTAACAACAAAACCGGAAGAAACAACAACAAAAGAAGTGACAACAAAACCAGAAGAAACAACAACAAAAGAAGTGACAACAAAACCAGCAGAAACAACAAAGCCAACAGAAGCGACAACGAAAGTAACGCAGGCAATAACAAAACCGACAGAAGCGACAACAAAAGTAACGCAGGTAACAACGAAGCCGACAGAAGCGACAACAAAAGTAACGCAGGCAACGACAAAACCGACAGAAGCGACAACGAAAGTAACTGAGGCAACAACAGAAACAATACAAGAGCCAACACAAGCTGAAAAGTTAGAAATTTTAGCTGATGGTAATTGGTATTATACAGTAGATGGAGTAACAGATTATAACTATAATGGTCTGGCTGAAAATGAATATGGTTGGTGGAAGGTTTCTAATGGAGAAATAGATTTTAGTTATAATGGACTAGCCGATAATAAATACGGTTGGTGGAAGATAACTAATGGCACAGTTGACTTTAACGCAAATGGACTTATATTAGATGAAACAACAGCTACGTGGTGGTATTTTAATGGAGGAGCTATTGATTTTAATTATACTGGATTAGCTGAAAATGAATATGGTTGGTGGAAAGTATCTAATGGAAAAGTAGATTTAAGTTTTGATGGATTAGCCCTAAATGAATATGGCTGGTGGAAAATATCAAACGGAGTAATAGATTTAAGCTATAATGGAATATCATCTAATGAATATGGAACATGGAAAGTAATATCAGGAACAGTAGATTTAACAGCAAATGGTTTAATATTTGATGATATAACTGATAAATGGTGGTATTTTAATCAAGGAGCTATTGATTTTAATTACACTGGATTAGCTTTAAACGAATATAACTGGTGGAAAATATCGAATGGAACATTAGATTTAAGTTACACAGGACTTGCGTTAAATGAGTATGGCTGGTGGAAAGTAACTAATGGAGTAATAGATTTAAATTATAATGGAATTGCATCTAATCAATATGGAACATGGAAAGTAACATCAGGAACAGTAGACTTCACAGCAAATGGTTTAATATTTGATAGTGAATCTGATAAATGGTGGTACTTTAATGGAGGAGCTATTGACTTTAGTTACACAGGACTAGCTTTAAATGAATATAACTGGTGGAAAATATCAAATGGAACAATTGATTTTAACTATAGTGGGTTAGCAAATAATCAATACGGAACATGGAATGTAGTTAATGGACAAGTTGTTTTATAATAATGTATATTTAACACCATAATGTAATTGCATACTTCTATTGTGTTGAAAAATAAGTAGAGGTGTGTGGAGTTTGTTCTTATCTGAAAGTATTTTGTTCTTTATGGTGAACGTATATTTAATAATAAGTTATTTATTTCAAATATTATAATTAGCAAAGACCGCTAAAACTGTATGAATAATATAGTTTTAGCGGTTTTTGTAATTTACGATAACAACGAGCAAAGTCTTTTCTATATTTCTAATATCATAAAAATAATTCTATATTTTAAAAAATCCCTAATGTTTAGTAATGAATATTTATAAATTATTGCATGGATAGTGAGGTAGACCTTATTGCAGATTACTTTGAAGAGAAAGTAAGCTTTTTCATTTTTCCTTATTACTTTAACGTGAGTTCGACAAAAACACCTATGCAGAAATGGTAGTACCTAACTGTATAG
>OGFB01000937.1_pt1 | contig 12057 bp, 9 predicted proteins | sample 1570801 | NCBI WGS metagenome assembly OGFB01 (sample SAMEA2581969, study PRJEB24529) | metagenome | biome: Human gut stool | place: China | collected 2011 | reverse complement strand
ATTGATTTAACTTTCTGCTAAGAAGTAACCTGCAATATTTACATCTGTTCACAAATTGCTTCCTATCTTGCAAACGCTGAAATCGATTACCTGAAAAAAGATTCTTTATATGCACAATACGCCATTGTCTACACAAAATATTTATTAGAAATGAAAGATTACAACGAGGCTCTTTCCATAGCAGACAGTAACCGCCACAAAATGGTACAGAATTCTGATGATTCCGCTTTATTGGAATTAACTTTTCTGACTTCTCTGGGTTACTATTATACTGGCGAAATTGAAACTGCCTACACCTATTTTAAGAATACCTTTTATGCGGCTCATTCCATTGAAAGCTGCTATGCCACCATTTGCAGAAACTATGTTTTAAGCAGACATCTGTTTTCACTAGATGATTACCTGGCACAAATGGATGATATTCCTCTGATTATTTTTCCAATCAAAAAAGCCATAAACACCTCTGATTTAACAGATGGTACTTATGACTTTTTCTCCCCTGACATTTTAACAATTGGCAGATTAATTCATGACCTTCGTACCGAACAGAGTATTTCACAGATTGTATTATGTCAGGGATTATGTTCGAAATCCAAGCTTTCAAAAATTGAAAATGACACCCTGCAGCCAGATATCTTTTTAACAGAGGCTTTATTACAGCGGCTTGGCAGATCAGAACGCGGTTTTACTTTCTGGGGAAGCGAACGTGAAAGTAAAATCTATGAATTAAAATTTAAGTTAATGCATACTCCAAAATATCAGATTGATACCGTGTCACTGCATTTAAGCCAATTAGGTTCTGTACTTACTCAAAAAGATGTTTTACCAAAACAATTATTTGATTTAAGTTACGCAATAAACAGTACACTATCTTCTCAGGAAAAAATAAAAATTTTGTCAAATGCATTATCATACACTCTGCCAGATTTTGATATACATCTTATTTATAATTATCGATTATCATGGGCAGAACTTTCACTCTTAACAAATATTGCTCTTAACTATCAATCAATTGACCCAAATAAAAGTATTTTATATTTTTCTAAAATTCTTGACTATTGCGGATTAAATTCATTTGATATTTGTTTTACAGCCACTTTTCTTTCGCCTGTTTTGACATTTTTTTGCACAAATTTGTACATAGACAAACATTTTTACAAATTATTAGATTTATTCTCCGAAAAATATTTTAGTGCTCAAAAGAAAGTCTTATGCAATTTAGGATACTTCTTTTTTTATTATGCGCAGGCTCTTGGAGAAGTTCACAACTATACTATGGTAAAATGTTATGGTCATTATGCCTGCGCTATTCAGGAGCTTTATGAAACTAAACCAAATTCCGATGTTCTAAAAGAATACTTATTGAAAGATTTTGATATCACTCTGGTTTAGGCAATCCATTGAACCCCATCAATTACAGTTTCTCCATAAGGCACAATCCCATCACTGCTTACTCCACCAAACAATGTAAGCAGTGAACAGGCAAGCATCATTCCTGCAACCATCTTTTTGATTTTGTTTTTCAGATTTTTCTTCATGTTTTTCTCTCCTCTTCATTTGTTTTTCTTCTCCATTTTATCTGCCTCCACCAAAAAAGAACATTACATAAACGGAAACTTTTTTGGTTCCATTTATGTAATGTTCCTTTTTGTTTTCTGCTTTTATTTACCTTGCATCTCATGTTCGCCATCATGAAAACCTTATTTTCCTGCGACCGCTACCCCATGAAATTCGACCGCAAATGGTCCGTCATAATCTTTATCTTTATAACGCTCGGTGGAAAATGCCATATCTTTCTGTAATTCCAACAGATTGCCGCTGACGGAACCTCCGGTTACCGGTGTCACTTTCTCACCGTCAGAAAGATATGCCAGACGGATCTCGCCGCCAAAATATCCGCTTAAGCTATCCATGGAGAAGTCAGAAAAACTTACCACATAAAGGTATGGTTCTTTTTTCATCTCCTCAAAAGCTTTTGTGCCATTATCCAGTTTTACCGCACTGTAGATTCCGGTCGGCTCGACACCTAAATAGTATGCAAACCGGGCATTTCCATGAATTGCCTTCAGTTCTCCCTCTTTTAATAGTGTAAGATCTTTCATCGGGATTCCCTCACTTGAATAAGGATTGGATGCATGGAGCGTGATATTTAATTTTTCTCCCTGCACTTTTTCTCCCTGCACATCCATTCCTGCCTGATAGTTAGAATAACCCGGATAGACCATGCCGGAGGATGACCGGTCCATGTAAAAATCGATCAGTGTGCGCACATTTTTTCCGGAAAGAAGCAGCTTATAGTTTCCTTTTTCCGGTGCTTCTGTCGCCCTTGCCCTGTCGCATACCCGTTCCAATGCTTCTTTTGCCTGTGCCGTCAGTGCCTCTGTGTCAAGATCATCATATGCGAACTCCTGATACTGCTCGACATCCTGTGGTGTGATACACTGTACGACAAACTCTCCGTTCACACTGTTTTTTTCATAGGAAACATCAATACCCTCTGAATTGTAAATCGCAGTCGTCGTTTTTTCCATGAAAAACTCAGCCGTATTGATAAATGCATCGTCCTGCACATCCACGCAGTAAAGCGCTTTTACAAATGCATCTCCGATCTCCTCAAGGCTTTTTCCACAAAGTGTGCTTTTTACCTGCACTTTATCCTCTTTTTTCCCTTTTGGAAGTTCAAAAAATGGATTTTTTACAAAGGAAGCTGCGTAATAAGCACCTTTTACCGCCTTATCTACTTCCTCCTGTGTCATCTCCGGAAAAATGTTGATATTTGCGGAACCACGCATTTTCTTTCCGTCTGCCTCAAAATCACGGTAAATGGTAACCGCAGACACCGCATCCTGTTTCATCCTGCGCATATCAAGGTCTTTTTTTATAAAATAAAGTTCTGCACCTTCAGTTGTTTTTTCTGTGACAGAGTAGGTCTGAATCTCATTTTTTCTGATTGCCTGTAATATTTTTTCTCGCATTGTTTTTCCCCTTTCTAGCCCAGTCTGATTTTCGCTTTGATGTATGGGCCGCCGTCCGATACTTTTACCCATTCTTTGTGTCCTTTTCCACAGTAGCCGGTTCCTGCAAGTTCACATTTATCGGACATCATGGAAATGGATTTTAACAAGTCCGGTACATATCCGGTCAGAACGATCGGAGAAAATACTTTTCCGGTAAATTTGCCGTCTTTGATCTCTCTTGCAATGTCAACCAGACACTGGATTCCCCAGTTTTTCGGATCTTCCATGCCGCTGCTTGCATTTTCCAGATAAAAACCATAGGAAATGGAGGAGATCATATCTTCCACTTTATCGGTTCCAGGTTCAAAGAAAGTATTAGTCATTCGCGTGTACGCCTTGTGGCTGTTCTTCTCCCTTCTTCCGTTTCCGGTCGGTTTTGTGCCAAGTGCCATAGCCGCCTGCGCATCACAGATTCCGGTCTTTAAGATTCCCTTGTCAATGATCACGGTATCCTGTGCCAATGTTCCCTCATCATCAAAAAAGAAAGTTGCAGTCTCAGATGCTGCTGCCGCACCATCATGCATGGTAACTAACGGGGAAGCCACATATTCACCGATATATTTTTCAGCCAAAGCACGTTTTTTCACAAACATATCCATCTCAACACCGTGTCCGAATGCTTCATGCACGATCATGCCTGTGACATCCGGTGCACAGATGCAGTCATACTCGCCCGGTGTGATTGGTTCACTTGTGGCAAGATCATTGAGTTTCTGCACTAATGGTGGGATTTTTGTTTCCATGTCATCTAAAATTTCCACTCCGCCACAGCCGGAGCAGCTGTCAAATGCCATCTTCATCTCCTCGCCCTTCGGGATCAGTCCCATGATCATGCCGTTTGTCCACATGACGTTCTGCGTCATGTCTTTGTTTGGAGATAAAAATAATTTGTGATAAATCTGGTAAACGCATGCTGTCTTGATCTCAACGATTTTTTCATCCTGTGCCATTGCTTTTTCACGCACTGCGCCAAGGCGTTTTACAATCTCCTCATCGCCTAATTCTTCCGGCAAAACTTCATAGTCAGTGCTTTTTTCAAAATGATATGCTTCGTCCGGAATTTCTGGATACTGTTTCACTTTCATGTCATCCGGAAGCTTTTTTGCCCACGGCATCACATGATTTTTTACTTCCTCTGCAATGGTGTCAATCTCATTCTCATCAATGTGGCTGAACGCATATTCTCCATAGCTCTCGCCATCGTATACTTTTACCACATATCCTAACTCCACAAACATGTTCTCCATAATGCTGATTCCCTGTTTTGAAATGGTGTACTGTTTGCCTTTTGAATCTGTCATCAGAATGGATGCATACGAATATGTCTGCAGCAATCTATCTAATAATTGTTTCAGGACTGGTTTTTTCTGTTCGATCAGTCTGCTGGATGTAACCTTCATTCCTTTTCCCTTTACCTTTCATGTTTTCGTTGTCCTTATCGACTATCTCAGTATAGAAAATGGTGTTATATTTGTAAATAGCTTTCATGTAAGTGGTAAAGTTTGTACCGTAAGACGTAAAAAAAGACCTTGCAGAGTTTATACACTCCACAAAGTCTTTTTCATCTTTTATAAATAATATTGCCTGTTTTATTTGAAGTAAGCCACACCTGATTCAAAGATCTTGATATCCTGCTCTCCGTAAATGTTCATTGCAACGCTTCTGTCACGTCTCTCGGAGTGAGCCATCTTACCAAGCACACGTCCGTCCGGGCTTGTGATACCCTCAATTGCCATGTAGGAACCGTTGACATTCCACTCTTCATCCATGATTGGAACTCCTGCTTCATTCACATACTGGGTAGCAACCTGTCCGTTTGCAAAGAGCTTGTCTAACCACTCCTGTGGTGCTACGAAACGGCCTTCGCCATGGGATGCCGGATTGCAATATACTTTTCCAAGCTCTGCACCCTGTAACCATGGGGACTTGTTGGAAACAACTTTTGTGTAAACCATTTTGCTCACATGACGTCCGATGGTGTTGTATGTCAGAGTCGGTGACTCTGCTGACTGCGGGCGGATCTCTCCGTAAGGAACTAATCCTAATTTGATCAGTGCCTGGAATCCGTTACAGATACCAAGTGCAAGTCCGTCTCTCTCATTTAACAGCTTCATGACTGCTTCTGTCATCTTTGCATTGCGGAATGCAGTCGCAAAGAATTTTGCAGAGCCGTCCGGTTCGTCACCGGCGGAGAATCCGCCTGGGAACATAATGATCTGGGACTGTTCGATTGCTTTTACAAACTCATCTACAGATTCACGGATGTCATTTGCATTCATGTTTTTGAATACCTTAACGATGGTATTGGCACCTGCACGCTCAAATGCGTCTGCACTGTCGTACTCGCAGTTAGTTCCCGGGAATACCGGGATGAATACAGTTGGTTTTGCTACTTTGTTTTTGCATACATAAATGCTGTCCGCTTTGTATAATCCTGTTTTAACTTCATCCTTATTCTCTGTTGCACGGGTTGGGAAAACTTTTTCCAACGTAGCTGTCCATGCGTGTAATGCTTCCTCCATGGAAATTCTCATATCACCGTAAATAAAGCTTTCTTCCTCATTTACCCATCCGACAAGTGCCTCGTATCCTGCAAGTCCTGCTGCATTAAATGCTGCTTTTACCTCTGCAACCTTTTCAGCTGGAACTTCAGCAACAATGTTACCGAATCCCGGAGCAAATAATGTTTCTTTGGAAACATCATCACTGATCGTAACGCCAAGCTTGTTACCAAATGCCATCTTGCTGACTGCTGCTGCAAGACCTTTTCCGTCAAGTGCATAAGCGGATACGATCACGCCAGCCTGGATCAGCGCATGGATGGTATCGTATAATTTCATAACCTGTGCGTAATCCGGAAGGTCAAATTCATCTTTTTTAATTGTAAACAGTACTAACTGATCTCCCACTGCTTTTAATTCCGGTGTGATGATATCTTTTTCTTTTGCGATATCCACTGCGAAGGAAACAAGTGTTGGTGGAACGTCAATATCATTGAAGGTTCCGGACATGGAATCTTTTCCACCGATGGATGGAAGTCCGAAGCCAATCTGTGCATTGTAAGCACCGAGTAATGCTGCAAATGGCTGGCTCCAGCGTTTTGGATCCTCGCTCATTCTGCGGAAGTACTCCTGGAAAGTGAAACGTACTTTCTTGTAATCACCGCCTGCAGTTACGATTCTGGATAAGGATTCTAATACTGCGTAAACAGATCCGTGGTATGGGCTCCAGCTTGATAAGTATGGATCAAAACCATAAGACATCATGGTCACGGTGTCGCAGTCTCCCTTTGCAACCGGAAGCTTTGCAACCATGGACTGAGTCTCTGTGAGCTGATATTTTCCACCGAATGGCATGTAAACGCTGTTCACACCGATGGAACCGTCGAACATCTCCACAAGACCTTTCTGGGAGCAGACATTTAAGTCTGCAAGCTCTGTCATCCATGCGGCTTTCATATCATTTGCCGCAACTGCCTCTGCTACCTTTGGTGCTGCGATCTTTTTGAAATAATTTTCTTTTTCCTCAGGCATCTCAACTTCTACGTTGGTCTCCTGATGTGCACCGTTTGTATCTAAGAATGCTCTGGAAAGATTTACGATCTCTTTTCCTCTCCACTCTAATACAAGTCTTGGATCTTCCGTTACAACTGCAACTTCCACTGCTTCTAAGTTTTCCTCAGCTGCGTAGCCTAAGAAGGTCTGTACATCCTCCGGAGCTACAACAACTGCCATACGCTCCTGGGACTCGGAGATTGCAAGCTCTGTTCCGTCAAGTCCGGCGTATTTTTTCGGAACTTTATCTAAATTAATGCGAAGTCCATCTGCTAATTCACCGATTGCCACAGACACACCGCCTGCACCGAAATCGTTACATTTTTTAATGATGTGGGCAACTTCCTCACGGCGGAATAATCTCTGGATCTTACGTTCTGTCGGAGCATTACCTTTCTGGACTTCTGCACCACAAACGGAAGTAGACTGCGTATTGTGCGCTTTAGACGAACCGGTTGCACCACCGATACCGTCACGTCCGGTACGTCCTCCGAGTAAGATAATGATATCTCCCGGATCAGAAGTCAGTCTCTGAACTGCACGTCTTGGAGCAGCACCCATAACGGCACCGATCTCCATACGTTTTGCGACATAGTCTGGATGATATACTTCTTTTACATAACCGGTTGCAAGTCCGATCTGGTTACCATAGGAACTGTAACCGTGAGCTGCCTCGCGGACAATTTTCTTCTGTGGAAGTTTTCCCGGCAATGTATCTTTCACAGATACAGTCGGGTCTGCTGCTCCTGTCACACGCATTGCCTGATATACATAGGTACGTCCTGACAACGGATCACGGATTGCACCGCCGAGACAGGTAGCTGCACCACCGAATGGTTCGATCTCTGTCGGGTGGTTATGTGTCTCATTTTTAAAGTTTACAAGCCATTCTTCTGTCTGTCCGTCAACTTCTACAGGAACTACGATAGAGCATGCGTTGATCTCATCGGATTCTTCCTGATCCTGTAATTTTCCTTCTTTTTTCAGACGTTTCATGGCAAGTAATGCGATATCCATTAAGCAGACAAACTTGTCGGAACGTCCTTCATAAAGATTTTTGAATGTATTCAGATAGTCATTGTAAGTCTCTTCGATCGGTTTTCTGTAAAATCCGTCATCGAACTTCACATCCTTTAACTCTGTGGAGAATGTTGTATGACGGCAGTGGTCTGACCAGTAGGTATCAAGAACACGGATCTCTGTTACGGATGGGTCTCTGTGTTCTTCCTTTTTAAAGTAATTCTGGATATGTAAGAAATCCTTGAATGTCATGGCAAGGTTTAAAGAACTGTAAAGCTCTTTTAACTGTGCTTCCGGCATATCTGCAAATCCCACAAAAGAGATCACATCTGCTGGCTCTTCAAAATTCTGTACCAAAGTCTCCGGTTTCTCAAGACCTGTCTCTCTGGAATCAACCGGATTGATGCAGTGATGCTTGATCGCCTCTAACTGCTCCTCTGTGATATCGCCTTCGATCACATAAGTAGTTGCGGTACGGATAACCGGTTCTTCCTCTTCGTTTAATAATTTCACACACTGCTCTGCGGAATCTGCTCTCTGATCAAACTGTCCCGGTAAATATTCTACAGAAAAAGTTTTTGCATTGCCAAGTTCGAAGGTTTCCTCGAAAACCGTATCTACCGGCGGCTCTGAAAAAACAGTGACCAGTGCCTTCTTGTAGGTCTCCTCTGAAATATTTTCTATATCATAACGAATCAGTTCACGTACACCTGTCACGGAAGAAATTCCAAGATAGCTCTTAATCTCAGCCTGTAACTCTTTTGCCTTGACTGCAAAAGCCGGTTTCTTTTCTACATAAACTCTTCTTACCTTGCTCATAAATGTTCCCTTTTCCTTTCGCGATATGTTTTCTTTTATTCTGCTTCTGGCATGATTTTTTCTGCCACGCCAGATATTACGCTTCGCAATTATGACGTACTGAGTCATTGCGATTCAATCTTAGGATAGTATAACATATGGTATTAGATTAGCATAATTAATATATTTAATTTGTTTTATAAGTTTATTTAATATTTAATCCACTATTTATCACGCACACTTCACACTCATTTAATCATAAGAATCGATTGACACAATTATAAGTACGTCTTATAATTATATCTATTCAGGCACATCAGTCTGTATATACGCTCATTATAATCTGAGGTTTTCTCTGACATGGAAACCTTATTGGAAAGGTACACGCATTTTTATGGATATCAACTACGAGTTATATAAAGTTTTTTATTATGTTGCAACCTCTTTGAGTTTTTCCGAGGCAAGTAAACAGTTATACATTTCACAGTCGGCTGTCAGCCAGTCGATCAAGACATTGGAGAAAAAATTAGAGCAGCCTCTTTTCATCCGGAGCACGAAAAAAGTACAGCTCACCCCTGCCGGAAAAGTACTCTTAAAGCACATTGAGCCTGCCATGAACTTAATCCAGCGCGGTGAGAGCCAGCTTCTCGATTCTGGCAGCCTTGGACTTGGACAGCTCCACATCGGTGCCAGCGATACGATCTGCCGTTACTTTTTAGTTCCTTATTTAAAGCAGTTCCACAAGAAGTTTCCAAATGTGCCAATCAAAGTAACCAATGCAACTTCTGTAAGCTGTGTGGATCTCTTAGAGCAGGGAAAAGTGGATCTGATCGTGACGAACTTCCCAAATGCACATTTGAATCATTCCTATATTCAGAAAACAGTCTGCAATTTTACCGATGTTTTCATTGCGAACCCTGCCTACTTCAATCTGAAACAGCAGGAGATTCCGTTTGAAGAACTGAAACAGTATCCGATCCTCATGCTTGACCGCAAGAGTACCACAAGTGAATTTCTGCACAACCTGTTTTTGCAGCATCAGTTAGAGTTAATCCCGGAAGTGGAATTAAGCAGTAATGACCTGTTAATTGACCTTGCCCGCATCGGACTTGGAATTGCCTTTATCCCAGACTACTGCTTAAGCCGGGAATCAAAAGACCTGTATGTTGTGAAAACAAAAGAAAAACTACCATCCCGTCAGATGGTAGCTTCGATAAATCCAACTTTGCCAGTATCACAGTCTACGGAAGAATTTTTAAAACTCCTGCCGGAGTTATAAACCGGAGTTTAACTGGCGTAGTGTCGCAGATTCTGTGGTGCGGTTATAGGTTGTGAAGGGCAGATATAAGCGTCCTCTCACAAGTCAGAAATTTATAGGTTTATGAAAAGAAAAACGGTATAAACGAAATATTATGTTTCTGTTCGCTGGACATTCCGATAAGCCTCTAAAGAGTCTTATCTCCATAGCTCACAAAGAAAATAATATTTGTTTATATCGTTTTTCTTTTATTTACGCTGTGAATGACTTGTGAAAGGACGCTTATACATGCCCATTTACGCTATGAAGCGCACCACAGAATCTGCAATTTCCCATATCCTTTGGCGTTATTATCCCATTGAATATCGTCTAAGTCGAAATGAGAAATATTATATTTCTTTGAAAGTGCATTTGCTAGATAGGTTTTTCCTGAACCACTGCAGCCAATAATATGTATTTTCATAAGTCAGTATCCTCCACACACTGGAATTTGAATCTATCGAAATCTTAACCTGTTAGCGGCTGTTGTAAGCCGTTAATAAAACCCTCCAAAAGCCTTGAAAATAAAGGGTTTATCGCAAAATGCTCACTTTAACTTATTATACGATTTCACACTGTTTTATTCTTCCCTTGGAAGCTGATAAGAGCAAACGCAAGGGCAAGAAAATCTGATAACAAGATATAACAGAATGTGGCAATCGGAGAACTGTGACGTATGTGCGAATATATTATACTGGAGGATTTGCTGTATGGACAAGTACATTTTTGATGAAAGCAACGGTTCATGACATGAATTGCAGGGTGATTATTATATCCCTTGTCTGATACTTTCCGAAGAAGAAACACAGCCTATCGGCTTATGGGGACAACGCCACAGGCAGAAGAAATTGTAAAGACTGATTTGATTTATATCTAACATATAGGAACACTGGAAAAGCTGCTAAACTATTCGGCGTTCCACGCCTTATGGAGATAGATTTTTTCATATTTTGTGATATACTTCAATTATCAAAAGAATGTGACGATATTCTGTTAACAATCCTGATATCGGAGGTGCAAGTATGGAAAGAATTAAAACCTTAAATTATTATCAAAAAGGTATCATTATTGTGATGGTTGCTATGATACTGATTTTTGCGATGATTTATCCTAAGACAATCTCAAGAGTTGGTTATAGATACAATGATGAGATTCTTGTTCCGAATCAGGAAAATGGAAATATAGTGTATTCTGGCAAAATCAACGGAGTGCCAACTCAATTCATCGTATCAAAAGAAAAGTCTATTGTGTTACAGCACGGTGACAAAACTTATGGTCCTTACACTATGAAAGAAGATCCTACAGCCATCCCAAAAGATGAAGAATTAGCAGAGCAAATGATTGGTGTTGAAATCTGCAATAACGATAAGGTGCTGTTTCGTGGTGGCGTATTAGACTTTGGTGATGATTATTGGCTTTATAATGAAGATGGAACTTTAGATAACTTCGGATTTACATATGTAACTGGCGATGGAATCGAAAGGGATGAAAATGGTAATGTAATTGATAAAATAGAGCCATCTGCTTCCACGATTTATGAATTGATAAATGACCCTGAATTGACACATAAGGGCGAAGCACTTGCTTGGTTTGGGGCTGTATTTATTTGTGTTCTTAATGTTCTGTCTATTTTATTTGCGGACGAATTATTCAGATGGAATCTATTATTTCAGATTCGAAATGTAGAAAACGCAGAACCATCCGATTGGGAAATAGCAGGAAGATACATAGGCTGGACAGTTATGACTATTATGTCATTGGTTATTTTTATTACAGGATTACAATAATTATAGTATTTGATTATACGGATATTCAAAAGAACACCCTGCAAGGCGAAAAAAATCTTGCAGGGTGTTTTCTTATGCTCTGATATATGTAAGACCGCAAGGCAGGTTGCCCTGCAATGTTGATTTTCTATGTTGTGATTATCTGTCCCTGTCTTGGGATTTCTTTCTCTGCTTCGGCTGAGAGTTCTGTTTGTTCTCTTCCTGAAGCTGTCTGAGCCTGTTACGCACGCTTTGTTTTTCGGGCGGTCTGTGCTGTTTCTCAGCAGGTTTCTGTCCGTTCTTAACTGCCTGCTCCCATTCTGCAAGGTCTTGGTTACGATTCGTAGCACCCCCACAAATGAGCGATTTTCTGTATATTTTTCTGAACACCTAATCCTACAAATTCCGATTGACAAAATCATGAATATCATATTCTACCATAATCACATATACAATTCTATTTTATTCCGTTAAAATTCATTAAAAAAACCTAATTCATTTATTTCAAGAATGCAGATTGAGTTTTGATCCTATAGGCACTCATCCCATAACCGTGAGTTCCATAACGTAAATTGCAGATTTTGTGGTGCGATTCATGATGTTGA
>OGFB01000935.1_pt1 | contig 12088 bp, 10 predicted proteins | sample 1570801 | NCBI WGS metagenome assembly OGFB01 (sample SAMEA2581969, study PRJEB24529) | metagenome | biome: Human gut stool | place: China | collected 2011 | reverse complement strand
GGATGAAATTACTGGGAATATGCCAGATCTTTCTTCGAGGAGAAACAAAAAATTTCAATTCAAAGAGACTAGCAATACAGAATTGCTGAAGGATTATTTAAAGAGACTTGGAAATGGAGAAGATTTAGAAAGTGTTAAAAAAGATTTTGTTCAAAATTTTTCTGATGTAGAAGCTTCTGAAATCATGAAGGCAGAGCAGGAACTTATAAAAGAGGGAACACCTATTACAGAGGTGCAGAAACTGTGTGATGTGCATAGTGCATTGTTTCATGGCTTAACTAAAGAAGAAAAAATAGCAAATGCTGAAAAGGCAGTCGAAGAATCTTTAAAAAAAGAAGAAAGATCCGAAATGAAAATTATGCCGGATGCGTATGTCAGAAAACATGAGCTTGCAAAAGCACTCAGAGAAACAAAGGGGCATCCTCTTTATTCTTTTACAGAAGAAAATGAGAAGTTTAGTAAAGAAATATCAGATATTAGAGGTGCACTAGAAAAGGGCGAAGATGTAAGCAAAAAAATATCAGATTTTAGACAAATAGCAATACACTATGCAAAAAAGGGTGATTTGATTTATCCACTCCTTAAGGTTCGCTATGAAATTTCAGGGCCATCGGATGTTATGTGGACTGTTGATGATGAAATCAGAGATGAATTAGCAGCAATAGATAAAGAAAGCAATCATGACGAAGAATGGATTAATAGAGTACAGGCTGTTTTAACAAGAGCGGATGAAATGATTTATAAAGAGAATAATATATTGTTCCCTATCTGCGCAGTGAATTTTACAGTCGAAGAATGGTATGGAATCTATGAAGATGCCAAAGACTATGCATTAGTGTATGGCATTGAGAATAGATGGGAAGAAGCAGAAAAATATGTGCAGGATAAAAAGAATCGTCATAAGGCGGCTATTAATGAAGGTGAAATAGTAATGGGAGGTGGACATATGAGTGTAGCACAGCTGGAAGCTATGCTTAATACATTGCCAATAGAGATTACATTTATCGATGATAATAATATAAATCGTTTCTTTAACGAAGGAACGAAAGTGTTCAAACGACCTGGCATGGCAATTGACAGAGAAGTATTCTCTTGTCATCCGCCTAAGATAGAGCCAATGGTTCGTTCCATTATAGAAAGTTTTAAAAATTATACTAGGGATAGCGTTCCGGTCTGGATGGAAAAGCAAGGAAAACCATTTTTAGTAACTTATTATGCAGTGAGAGACAAAAAAGGTATTTATCTTGGAACTGTAGAAGTGGTACAGGATATGCAGTTTGCAAAAGAGCACTTTACAAGCATTTGAGGCTAAGTATATTATCAAAAATAATGTTATTCCAATGTATATATTGTATGTAGAGAAGACTAATATGATGTAACGCTTTCCTTGACCTTATATAGATTATTAGGTATAATTTATAAGTATATTTTAAAAAAGGGAAGGTTATGAAATGAACGAAAATCGTAATTCATTCAAGGGCTCTATAGGGTTCGTCCTTGCGGCAGCGGGTAGTGCTGTAGGACTTGGTAACATATGGAGATTTCCTTACTTGGCAGCTAAAGATGGAGGAGGATTATTCCTCGTTATTTACATTGTTTTAGCATTAACATTTGGTTTTACTCTACTCACAACAGAAATTGCTATTGGACGAAAGACAAAGCAGAGTCCGCTTACAGCTTACAGCAAGTTAAAGAGTAAGTGGAAGCCACTGGGTATTATTGCGTGTATTGTACCTATTATGATATTACCATACTATGTAACAATCGGTGGATGGGTACTTAAGTATCTTCTTGTTTATATTACAGGTAATGGACATGCAGCAGCACAGGACGGATACTTCTCAGGATTTATCGGTCAGACAGCAGAGCCAATCATAATGATGCTTGTGTTTACAATAATTGTTGCATTTATTATATTCCGTGGTGTTAACAGCGGTATTGAATCATCATCAAAGATAATCATGCCATTACTTATTGTGCTTGTTCTTGGTGTATCTGTATATTCACTTACAATTTCATATACAGACATTGATGGCACAACAAGAACAGGTTTACAGGGATTAGGTGCTTATGTAATTCCTAACATGAAAGGAATTACTGTTAAGCAGTTCTGTACAGTTCTTATGGATGCAATGGGACAGCTTTTCTACAGTTTAAGTGTTGCTATGGGTATTATGATTGCATATGGTTCATATGTAAGTGATGATGCTAATCTTGGAAAGTCAATTAACCAGATTGAGCTATTTGATACATTAGTTGCATTTCTTGCAGGTGTAATGATTATTCCTGCTGTATTTGTATTCATGGGAAGAGATGGAATGACAGCATCAGGTCCAAGTCTTATGTTTGTTTCGCTTCCTAAAGTATTTGATTCTATGGGATTTGCAGGAAATGTAATTGGTGCAATATTCTTTGCAATGGTATTCTTTGCAGCCCTTACAAGTGCAGTTTCAATTATGGAAGCTATTGTTTCAAGCTTTATGGATGAATTTAAGTTAAACAGAAACAAGGCTACAGCAATAGAAACTGTAATTTGTATAGCTGTTGCAGTTATCGTATGCTTAGGATATAATAAGCTGCTCTTTGATATTAAGCTTCCTAACGGAGTACATGCACAGGTGCTTGATATTATGGATTATGTCAGCAATAATGTACTTATGCCAATAGTTTCTATAGGAACATGTATACTTATTGGATGGATACTTAAGCCAAAGACTGTTATAGATGAAGTTGAGAAAACAGGAATTAAGATGGGAAGAAAGGGCCTTTATACAGTTATGGTAAAGTGGGTTGCTCCAATTCTTTTATTCCTTCTTCTTCTTAAATCACTTGGAATTCTTACTATAATCTGATATGTAAGATATTACGGCAGAGGTTAACAAGAGGTTTTGTGTATGATTAGTAAAAAATGTTGTATAATCGCAATGGTTACACTTATGTCAATTCTGACACTGACTGGATGCAGCACTATGCTAAAGAATCCGATGAAATACATTCTTTCTCAGGACGAAACCAGACAGGATAATTCAGATAAAGATAATGAAACAACATCAGAATCTGCAGATGATAACAAAGATGACAGTAACAGTGAGCCTGATATACGTGTGTATGGAACAGAAGATAATACAGATTATTCCATTGATGGAATGCTGGCAATAGCTAAAGACATTAATTCAGATATGAATAATAAAGATGTTAAAGGAGTTGTTCTTGTTCTTAATAAGAAATACTCAGAAGATGTCAGATATTTTCTGTCACTTACAGTTAAGGATGATAAACCTCTTGTAATAATACCATATGATTATAACAACGGCAGTCCGGATTATAAGGTAACACAGGCTAAGGAGTATATTAATAAAGACTTTGATAAGACAGATAGTGCCAATAATCAGTTACCAGAAGGATTTTTGGTTAATGTTAATGATTATATGATATTTGACATTGCGGACACTAAGAAATTAGACAATATAGATATTGTATATGATTATGTTGGAATTGATGCAGATGCATTATACAAGAATATGTATCTTAATGATGCTATAGTTATAGTTTCTTCAACTGCCAATGGAGAACTTTCGGAAGAACTTTTAGAAGCTGTATCAGGAAAGAATGCTGGTATTGTAGTAGTATCATGTAGTGAAGATGTATATATGAAGGGTGATTTTGCAGACTGTGGAGATAATATCTTCTATACAGACATGTCGCCTACTAAAGCGAGAATTATGCTGGTATTATTGTTAGATAATAAAAGTGATTCGGGCACATTTAAAAATGCTTTTACCAGGAGGAGAGTTTAATGGATTCAATTAAAGCACAGGACATTATAAGACACATTTTTAAGGATGAAGACAAGGGTGTTGCGTATGTAACCGGACTTTCAATTACAGACGGAGTAGAAGTTCTTACTAAAGTTCTTCCAGAGCTTATCAAGAAAGCTCAGGAAAAGAATAATGTCAATGATGAAGGATATTTTAATGAAATAGCTGATGTGTACAGAAGGATTATTGTTGATAAGCTTCTTAATGCTGACCACTTATGGACAATATATTGTGACAGTACAGGTTATCCATATATGGTTGATGATGATATAGTTGTATTATATGATTATACTAATCATGCTAGAGTAGAAGAACAGCTTGGAAAATATGGATATGAAATTTCATATGGTATTGAGGATAAGGATTCAATGCAGTATGAGATAGCGCATTTATATCGTAACGGATGCAGAAATATCAGATTTACAGATGGCAGGGATAATGAGCTTATTGTTTCAAGAGAAGAGATTGGAGCATATGACCAGTATATAAGAGAAGATTTCGTGACTAATCCAGGACTTCAGAATGCACTTATCAAGTTCTTCCAGGAGTACAGAAAGCCAGGAGATTCAACAGCTAAGGCGGCAATTTTAAGAGATAAAGAAGCAGAACTTAAGAAAGCTATCCGTAATGCGGATTACATGGTTCCTTGTACTAAGGAAGAGACAGATGAAGAGGTATCAATTTCACATCCATATGTTGATATTACTGATAAAGTAAGCCACAAAGAAGGTGAGAAAGTTCTTGCACTTCCAGTATTTACAGATGGTTTAGAGATGGAAAAATGTTATGCAGGTAAGCATGAGGATATGCTTTACACATATATGGAACTTCTTAAGACAGTAAAGGAATTGGGTGCTTCAGGGATAGTTATTAATCCTTTAGGAGTAAGTTATTACGTTCCGGTTGATATAATGAAGCAGCTTATAACAATGTAATAAAAGAATAAAATGTATATTTTAAAGACACACTGGTATCGTAATAACTGGTGTGTCTTTCTGAAATTCGGGAAGGAGGATGTGATGGAAAGAGTATATATTGCAATTGATCTAAAATCATTCTATGCAAGTGTTGAGTGTGTTGAACGAGAGTCAGACCCGCTTACCACTAATCTCGTTGTAGCTGATGAATCTAGAACAGCCAAAACAATATGTCTTGCAGTTACTCCTTCTCTTAAGAAATATGGACTTTCCGGACGAAGCAGGCTTTTTGAGGTAGAACAGAAGGCAAAAGAAATTGAGGAACGCACAGGAAAGAAGCTTGAATATACTGTAGCAGTTCCAAGAATGGGACTTTATATAGAATATTCGTCGAAGATATATTCTATATATCTTAAATATTCCAGCAAGGACGACATAACTGTATACAGTATTGATGAAGTATTTATTGATGCAACAGATTATATGAAGCTGTATAATATGACGGCAAGACAGCTTACCGCAAAAGTTATTGAGGATGTGTATGATACGACAGGAATAACGGCTACTGCAGGAATTGCACCTAATCTGTATCTGTGCAAGATAGCAATGGATATAGTTGCAAAGCATATACAGGCAGACAGCAAGGGTGTGCGTATCGCAGAATTAAGTGTTAATGATTACAGAAAAATGTTATGGAGTCATACGCCTCTTACAGACTTCTGGAGAGTTGGACCAGGTATATCAAGACAGCTTGAAAAACACGGAATAAAGACTATGGGGGATATTGCGAGAATGTCCCTTGAAGATGAGGACTGGCTGTATAAGCAGTTTGGTGTAGATGCGGAGATTCTTATAGATCACGCATGGGGATATGAACCATGTACAATTGCAGATATTAAGAAATATAAGCCCAAGGCGAGCAGCCTGTGTTCAGGACAGGTGTTAAAAGAACCATACACATTTGAAGATGCAAGGATTGTAGTTGGAGAGATGGCAGATGAGCTTGCACTTGATTTAGTAGATAAAGGCTTTGTGACGGATTCGATTGCGTTAAATGTAACTTATGACAGGGTAAATGTTGATAAAGGAACTTACAAGGGTGAAATCCATGTAGACAGATATGGAAGGGAAGTTCCACAGGGACTTAACAAATCTGTTTCACTTACGACATGTACATCGTCATCAAAACAGTTAAGAGAAGCTTTTCTTGATATATATGATAAATACACTGACAGAAAGCTGTATATCAGAAAGTTAAATCTTACAGTTGCCAATCTTACTAATGAGGGCTTTCAGCAGTTTGACATGTTTACAGATCAGACACAGCTTGAACGCGAAAAGAAGATGCAGCATGCAATGCTTGATATTAAGAAAAAATATGGTAAGAATGCGGTGATGAAAGCTAATAATCTGCAGAACAAGGCGACTGCAATTGAAAGAAACGGTCAGATTGGAGGTCACAGGGCATAGCTTATGGGAAAATATGATGATATAATTAATATGAAATGGCCGGTACCGAGTAAAAGACCAAGAATGGATATGGAAAGCAGAGCTAAGATATTCCTGCCTTTCTCAGCATTGAAGGGTCTTGGCAATGCTATTGATGAGCAGAATAAAACCAAAGATAATATGAGAGAATATGAATATTTTGACGAGGAGAATAAGGGAGAAGAATTTTATGAGTAATACAATGAAAGAAAATAAAATGGGTACAATGCCTGTTAATAAGCTGCTTATTAATATGGCTCTGCCAATGATGATATCAATGCTTGTACAGGCACTGTATAATATTGTTGACAGTATATTTGTTGCAAGAATAAGTGAGGAAGCACTTACAGCGGTTTCAATGGCATTTCCAATGCAGAATCTTATGATTGGTGTTGCAGGCGGCGTGGGTGTAGGTACTAATGCATTGCTTTCAAGGGCATTAGGAGAAGGAAGGCATGAAGAAGCTGATAAAATGGCTGTGCAGGGTATATTCATAACGGCTTGCAGCTATATAATATTTCTTGCCATAGGGCTTTTCTTTGCCAGAGAGTTTTTTGTTATTCAGGGTGCTAATGAAGTGATAGCTGACTATGGTTATGATTATCTTTCAGTTATTCTTATAGTCAGCTTTGGTTGCCTGTTCCAGATGATATTTGAGAGGTTATTACAGGCTACAGGAAGAACATTTTACAGCATGATTACACAGGGTACAGGTGCAATAATTAATATTATTCTTGAACCGATTCTTATATTTCGTCTGTTTGGTGCACCAAAGCTTGGTATTGTAGGTGCAGCAGTAGCTACGGTTGCGGGCCAGATTGTTGCAGCCGTTATGGCAGTGATATTTAATATTAAGGTTAATAAAGAGATACATATTACTTTTAAGGGATTCAGACCATCAGGAAAAAGAATTTGCAATATCTTATTCATAGGAATTCCATCAGTTATTATGATGGCAATTGGTTCTGTTATGACATTCTGCATGAATAAGATTCTGGTTGTATTTACATCAACAGCGGTTGCTGTATTTGGTGTGTATTTTAAGCTGCAGAGCTTTGCATTTATGCCAATATTTGGTATGAACAGTGGAATGGTTCCTATAATAGCTTTTAATTATGGGGCCAAGAGAGAAGACAGAGTTATACAGACACTTAAGCTTGCAGTAATGTATGCAGAGATAATAATGATACTTTTTATGATTGCAGTTCAGATATTCCCGGTTCCAATGCTGTCAATATTTAGTGCATCGTCAGATATGATACGAATGGGAGTTCCTGCTTTAAGGACTATATCAATAAGTTTTATATTTGCAGGAATATGTATTATATGCAGTTCGTTCTTTCAGGCACTTGGAAGCAGCATATACAGCATGCTTGTATCATTTGTCAGACAGATAATATTCCTTGTGCCATGTGCTTATATTTTTTCTAGAACAGGGAATGTTAATCTTGTATGGTGGGCATGGCCGATTGCGGAACTTGCTTCAGTTGCATTAAGTGTGTTCTTCTTTGTGAGAGTCAAGAAGAAAAAGTTTGGCTTTATGGAACAGTAATGAGTAATACGATAAATAATGAAGGATGAGGAATGAGTATGAACAGACATATAGAGAAAGCTAAGGAACTGCGTTCACCGCAGAAATGCTATAATTGTGCCGAAACTATTATGATGGCATATGCTGATGATTTAGGTTTAACTGAGTCACAGGCAGAATGTCTTGGCTGTAATTTTGGCGGCGGTATGAAATGTGGAGGAACATGCGGTGCAATCACCGGGGGACTTATGGTACTCGGCGCACTTGGTGTAAGTAGTCCGGGTGCTGTCGGAGCATTTCAGAGAACAATAAGGGACAATCACAATGGAATGACTAACTGTGCTGACCTTTTAAGAGACAATGCTTTAAAGGGTGGTGAGAAGAAGGCTCATTGTGACAGTATGATTATGGAATCAATAAGGCTTATTGATGAGTTGACAGGTAAAGATAAGTAAAAATGCAATTTGTTTATTGATAATATTTATCAATAAGATATAGTGAATTATATAGTGAAATGTGATAAAGTAAGCAAGGTTAGGGCATTCTAACCTGTGCTTACTTTTTTTGTGCCTGTTAATGATAAATTTTCACCTATTGACACAAAATTAATAAGTGCTAATATAATGAATATATGAACGATTGTTCATATAATGATATGAGAGGGCGTGCCCGAAGGAGGTAAATATGTTTTTAGAGATTAATGGAATCAAAAAGCATTATGGAGAAGGCGAAAGCCGGGTGGAAGTACTGAATGGTATAGACATAGAGGTTAATAAGGGGGAAATAGTTGTACTGCTTGGTCCATCAGGTTCTGGTAAATCAACACTGCTTAATATTATCGGTGGTATTGATGATGCAGACGAGGGTTACATATCTATAGATGGTGAGAAAACAGCGGATATGAATGAGAAGCGTCTTACACAGTACAGAAGAAAGCATCTAGGATATGTTTTTCAGATGTATAATCTTATACCTAACCTTACTGTAAGGGAAAATATTGAGGTTGGTGCTTACTTAAGTGATAAGGCACTTGATACTGACGAGATACTTAACACACTTGGACTTTCAGACCATGCTGACAAGAAGCCTAACCAGTTATCAGGTGGTCAGCAGCAGAGAACTTCAATAGGAAGAGCACTTATTAAGAATCCTGATATCCTGTTGTGTGATGAACCTACAGGAGCACTTGATTACAACACATCTAAGGATATTTTAAAGCTTATTGAAGACGTTAATAAGAAGTATGGTAATACTATAATAATAGTTACACATAATGACGCTATCAAAAATATGGCAGACAGGGTTATTACATTAAGAGATGGCAGAATCCGTAAGAACTATGTTAATGATAACAAGATACCGGCAGCAGACCTTGAATGGTAGGAGGAAATGATTATGAGAAATCCTTTAAATAAGCGTCTGCCAAGAGAATTAAAGCATGATTTTGGTAAATATCTTGTGATATTCCTGTTTATGGTTATGATGATTTCGTTAGTCAGCGGATTCCTTGTTGCAGACAACAGCGTTAAGCACTCATATGATGAGGGCTTTGAAAAATATAATCTTGAAGATGGACATTTTGCATTAGATAAAGAGCCTGACAGCTCACTTATTAATGATATTGAGGATAAGACTGACAGCAAACTTTATGACTTAAGATATTTTGAGGAAGATGAGGCTGACAGCGGTGCAACAATCAGAGTATATAAAGACAGAACAGAGGTTAATCTTGAGTGCGTTATGGAAGGTGAGATGCCTGTCTCTGATAATGAAATAGCACTTGACCGTATGTATGCACAGAATGCGAAGATTAAGGTTGGAGACACAATTAAGCTCGCAGGAAAAGAATTAAAGGTTACCGGTTTTGTCGCAGTTCCTGATTACAGCTGTCTTTTTGAGAATAATTCAGATATGATGTTTGATTCAACTAATTTTTCTATTGCAGTTATGACTGATAAGGGCTTTGAAAAAGTTTCAAGTAATCATGTGAAATATAATTATGCTTGGAAGTATAACAAGGAAGTTTCAGGTGATAAGGCAGAAAAAGAGGCTTCAGACGATTATCTGGAAAATCTTGGAGAAGTTATCAGGGGATATGACACTAATCTTTTGATGAATGGTAATACGGATATTATAAATATTTCTGATTATCTTCCACGCTATACTAACAAAGCAGTTAATTTCACTGGTGACGATATGGGTTCAGATAAGGCAACGATTATGCTTTTTGACTATATCGTAGTAGTTGTAATTGCATTTGTATTCGCTGTTACAACATCTAACACAATCAGTCAGGAGGCTGGTGTTATCGGAACTCTCCGCGCATCAGGCTATAAGAGAGGTGAGATTGTAAGACATTACATGGTCCTTCCTGTTGCTGTAACACTGGTTGCTGCTGTTGCTGGTAATATACTTGGTTACACTCTTCTGGAGAAGTTTTTTGTAAATGTGTATTATAACAGCTACAGTCTGTGTACTTACACGACACTGCTTAATGCAGAAGCATTTGTTGATACAACGGTAGTTCCGATTATCATTATGTTTGTCATTAATCTTTTAGTTCTTGAGAAGAAATTAAGACTTTCACCGCTTAAATTCTTAAGGCATGAGCTTACAAACAGGAAGAAGAAAAAGCTGATTAAGCTTAGCCACAAGCTTCCTTTTATGACAAGATTCAGATTGAGGATATTGTTCCAGAATATACCTAATTATCTGACACTGTTTTTAGGAATACTGATTGCCGGGGCACTTGTTGTATTCAGTATCATGTTCGAGCCGCTTATTAATGATTATGCTGATGTTGTTAAGAAGTCACAGATATGTGAATACCAGTATGTTTTAAAGAGTCAGGTGGAAACTGATATATCAGGTGCCGAAAAATACTGTGTGACTTCACTTAATACAACTGATGAAAAATATATGACTGATGATATCATGGTATACGGCATTGAGGATAACAGCAGATATGTTGATATGGATATTAAGGATGATGAAGTGCTTGTATCTAATGGAGTAATGGTGAAATTCGGTCTTAAAAAGGGTGATACATTTAAACTGAAAGACCCTTATTCAGATAATGAGTATGAATTCAGGATAGCAGGAAGCTATACATATGACGCTGCACTTGCTGTATTCATGACAAGAAATAACTTTATTGATACATTCGATAAGGATGACGATTACTTTACAGGATATTTCACAGACAAGAAGCTGACAGATATTGATGATAAATATGTTGCTTCAATAGTTACATATGAAGACCTTATCAAAGTGTCTAACCAGATGAAGGTTTCAATGGGCGAGATGATGTATATACTGAAGTATTTTGGAATTATAATGTTCGTGCTTCTTATGTATCTGTTATCTAAACAGATTATTGAAAAGAATGCACAGTCAATTTCTATGACTAAGATTCTTGGCTTCAAGAATGGAGAGATTGGCGGACTGTATATAGTTGCAACTTCAATTATGGTAGTTATATCACTGGTTGTTTCTGTACCTATAGTAAATGCTATGCTTAAATGGGCATTCTCATCATATCTTTACACTATGATGACAGGATATATTCCATACATGGTAAGAAGAAGCTGCTTTGTTGAGATGGTTATTCTTGGAATTGTATGCTATGCAGTTGTTGCTGTACTTCAGCTTGTGAAGATTTCTAAGATTCCTAAGACGGATGCACTGAAGAACGTAGAATAAAACCAGAATTTGCTTCTTGACAATACAAAAATAATTTAATAATATACTAACAAACAGTGAGTAGCATTACAGCATAAATCCGACTGTAATGGGGCTCACTGTATTTTTTTATGCGAAAAACACCATTGCAGTAGGAAAAGGAGGTAACAATGAAACTGAAAAAACAGTACGACTGCAATCTTGTTATGATGAATGATCTTATTGGTGGAAAATGGAAATTAAGAATTTTATGGCATATCATGAATGGAGATAACAGATTTTCCATGCTTGAAAAGACGATTGACAGTATAACACCAAAAGTTCTGATGTCGCAGCTTAATGAAATGGAAGAAAGTGGTCTGATATTAAAACATGTATTAGTCAGTACACCACCTAAAGTTGTTGTTTACGAGATAAATCCTGAATATTCAGGTATATGCGAAATAGTTAATATTGCCCATTCATTTTCCAGAATGTATGGTACAAAGAATAATATTGACATACTTACAAAAAAGTAAGTTCTTGTCAATAAACATAAGCTTATTTATAATCACCGTTGTTCACAGCATTTAATAAATGCTGTTTTTTAAAGAAAATAAGTTAGTGTATTCTAACAAAAGTAAGCGAAAAAGGAGCATGATGGTAATTATGAT
>OGFB01000927.1_pt1 | contig 12252 bp, 10 predicted proteins | sample 1570801 | NCBI WGS metagenome assembly OGFB01 (sample SAMEA2581969, study PRJEB24529) | metagenome | biome: Human gut stool | place: China | collected 2011 | reverse complement strand
TGCCAAGTTCTTTGATGAGGTCACGGATCTCTATGATCTGTTTTGGATCAAGTCCGACCGTCGGTTCGTCCAGAATGATGATCTCCGGATACCCTAACACTGCCTGTGCAAATCCGACTCTCTGCCTGTAGCCTTTTGACAGGTTACGGATCAGTCTTGACTGCTGTGCAGTGATTCCGGTCGTCACCATCGCCTCCTCCACATATTTATTTCTCCGACCCTTTTCGAGTTTCTTTAACTCTGCCACAAAGTTCAGATACTCCCTGACTGTCATATCCACATAAAGAGGCGGGATCTCCGGCAGATATCCCACACATTTTTTTGCTTCTTCCGGCTGTGCAAAAATATCAAATCCGTTGATCTTCACCTCTCCGCTGGTTGCACCTAAATACCCTGTAATAATGTTCATCGTGGTGGATTTTCCTGCGCCGTTTGGTCCTAAAAATCCATAAATTTTTCCTGGTTCCACAGTCAATGTCAGATCATTCACTGCAATATGGTCGCCATATTTTTTTACCAGATGGCTGATCTCGATCACAATCTTTTCCTCCTTACTTCCGGCTCGCATGAAAATCGCGAAATCCGTCTGTTTTCACGAATTTCGCAACTGTCGGTTTTCGATAGTATTATCTTATCGAAAAAATGTGTTTTCTTTTGGAAAAAAATGTGATAACTTTGTGAAACGACGATTTTTTCTCTTCTTAAATACCTGTTATTTAGACATATATATTGTATTTCTTCAGATCCTCTTTCACCTGCCCGATCGTCTCAAAGCAGATTCCGTGGATTCCGGCTTTTTCGGCTCCCTCGATATTTTCCATCCGGTCATCGATAAATACACACTCATCCGCTGTGAGCTGATATTTTTTTAATAATGTCTCATATATTTCCACATCCGGTTTGACCTGTCTCACACTGTAAGAAAAGATATCGCCGTCTGTCAACAGTAAGAAATCCAGCGCATTGTCCTTCGTTCTCTGATAAGTCCAATCTCCATAGTTAGAAAGAATATACACATGCAAGCCTTCTTTTTTCATATTGGAAATCCATTCTTTCGTATAGGAAAACTGTGTGATTGCCAGTTCCAGATGATTCCAGAACAGATCGATCTCTTTTTTATATTCCGGTGCCTTCTCATAAAATGCCTGTAGGATCTGTTCATCTGACCAGACGCCACGGTCTGTCTCAAGCCAGACCGGAGTATTGACCGTAGCATCCGCAACTGCTTTCACTGTCTTATCATCAAATCCAAGTTGTTTCATTGCGTCTTCCGGCTCCCACGCCACAAGAACTTTCCCGACATCTAAAATTATATTCTTTACCATACAATCCTCCATGTTTTGTCACAAAAGGCAGGGTGCCACTGCACGCCTGCCTCAGTCTCTTTATTTATTGCGGTAAATGATATCTTCTCTTCCTGGTCCGTTAGAAACCATTGTGATCGGGTATCCGATCTGTCCTTCAATGAACTCAATGTAATTTCTGCAGTTTTCCGGAAGATCCTCGTATTTCTTAATTCCACGGATATCACATTTCCATCCCGGAAGTTTTTTGAATACTGGTTTTGCTTTCTCTAATTTTGCAGTTACAGGGAAGTCTGTGGTTACTTCTCCGTCGATATCGTATCCAACACATACCGGGATCTCATCTAAGTATCCTAATACGTCAAGTACGGTAAGCGCTACATCCGTTGTTCCCTGCAGACGGCATCCATACTTACTTGCAACACAGTCATACCATCCCATTCTTCTTGGACGTCCGGTTGTTGCTCCGAATTCACCGCCGTCTCCGCCGCGTCTTCTCAGTTCGTCTGCCTCGTCTCCAAAGATCTCACTAACGAATGCTCCTGCTCCTACTGCGGAAGAGTATGCTTTACTTACTGTTACAATCTTCTTGATCTCATATGGTGGGATGCCTGCTCCGATCGCACCGTATGCTGCTAAAGTAGAGGAAGATGTTACCATTGGATAAATTCCGTGATCCGGATCTTTTAAAGTACCAAGCTGGCCTTCCAATAAGATCTTTTTGCCTTCCTTAATCGCTTTGTCTAAGAATAAAGAAACATCTCCGACATATGGAGCGACCATGTCTCTGTACTCATGCAAAGTAGCTAATAACTCTTCTTCTTTTAATAATGGTTTGTGATACATATGCTCAAGCATAATGTTCTTTGTCTCGCAGGTACGTTTTACTTTTGCCTGCAATAATTCCTCGTCAAATAATTCACTTACCTGAAAACCGATCTTTGCATATTTGTCTGAATAAAATGGTGCGATACCGGACTTGGTAGAACCGAAAGAATTCTTTCCAAGACGCTCCTCCTCATACTGATCGAAAAGAACGTGGTATGGCATAACGATCTGTGCTCTATCTGAAATCATGATTTTTGGTGCAGGCACATTGCGGTCTGTGATCGATTTGATCTCACTTATTACCTTCGGGATATCCAGTGCAACACCATTTCCGATAATGTTGGTGATATGGCTGTGGAATACACCTGATGGCAATGTATGTAATGCAAATTTACCATAGTTGTTTACGATGGTGTGACCTGCATTTGCTCCACCCTGAAAACGGATAACGATGTCCGCTTCATCTGCAAGCATATCTGTGATTTTTCCTTTTCCCTCGTCGCCCCAGTTAGCGCCTACTACTGCTGTAACCATTTGATTTTCCTCCTGCATAAAAAAAGTGATGGTCTGTAAAAACCATCACGCTTTCCTGTTTTTACTTTATGATTATACACGAATATATGCCATAAGTAAAATTAATATTCATTATATTTGATATAATTGTTTATTATATCATGAAGCAAAGCTTCATGATCGACATTCGCCGTTCGCCGAATGCATAAATGCATTCTTCTCACTTGCGCTCATTATATCATGATATTCCATATGCTATCAGACACGATTGGTTTCAGAAACATTGAAATCAAAAGCATAACCGCAAGAATCAGGACAGGTTCATATCGTACTAAACTTTCTTTCGATTCCTCTGTTTTTAAAGAGAACGGAAAAGAAAATCTTCTGCTTATTTCATATCCCAGCACGGTTCCTGCCGTATTGGTGATCAGATCATCAATATCCGTAAGCCGGAATGTAAATATCTGTAATAGTTCAATCCCCAGTGATACCGCGAGTCCCATGAAAAACATAGTTTTGAAAGACCGGAAATTCTTCCAGACCGCAGATACAAAAAATCCCATCGGTATAAATAAAATGATATTCAAAATCGTATTTTTCATATATGCAAACGGACTATTTACAATGTCTGCAAACGGTATCAGATTCAGTCCAAAATCCATCTGAAATGTCCCAACCGCAGGGACACCCACAACCGAAAACAGAGCAATCGCATAAAATGCAAATATCAGTTTTACACAAAATGGTTTAAATTCCCATTTCCTGTAGATTGTACACTGCAAAATAGCCAAAGCAGGAATCACAAAAATAGCAGCTGAGACACAATCTATCCCGATTGATAATAAACGCATCATTGACGTTTCCCCCTAAATATCCTGATCTTGCATATAAATTTATCATATTCCTGCCCGCAATCCCATTTATATTCCATTAAGATTGATGAAGATTTGATGAACTTTTTCTGACATTTTCACTACGGAACAAGCAGAAAATCGTATAGTTTTTCTGCCGCTGCCGACATCGGTGCACGCTCGTTTGAGACAATGCAAAACTCGCGTTCCGGTATCGCCTTGTCAAATTTCAATACGAATAATTCCCCATTTTCAATGTATTTTTCTGCGAAATCCGACACGACACTGGCAACACCGAGGTTGCGCACCGCAAACTGAATGAGCATATCGCTCGTCGCAAGTTCAAATTCCGGCCGGACAAATGTGCCGCGCTCTGCCAGATAATCCTCCACATATTTTCTTGTGGAAGTGCTGCCCTCTAAGCACATCACCGGAAGATTTTCAAGCTCTTTATAGCTTAATTTTCCACCCTTTAAATACTCAAACTTTTTTCCCGCCACAAAGACATCCTGAATTTTGCGCACAGGCGTCATTTTAAAATCGTATTTGTTGTTCACCGGGGTACTGATAATCCCAAAATCAATTTTTCCGTCCTGCAAATGTTTCAATGTCTCCGGTGTCGGGGCATTCGTCACAGTCACTTTGATCTGCGGAAATGCATCATGGAACGCCTCCAGATAAGGAAGCAGATAAAACTGCAATGTCATGTCACTGGCACCCACACAGATTTCTCCGGCATCTAAGTTTAACATCTCCGAGAGTTTTTTCTCCCCGGTGAGGATTGTCTCATATCCTTTTCTCACATATTCTGCAAGCAGTCCGCCTTCTTTTGTCAAGCGCACGCCTTTGGATGTCCGCACAAAGAGAGCGCAGGAAAGATCACTTTCTAAATGCTTGACTGCCTGGCTGACTGCCGGCTGTGAGATGGAAAGTGCCTCTGCTGCGAGGGAGATACTGTTGTATTTGGATACATAATAAAAAATTTTGTAGTATTCGAGGTTTGTCTGCATTATTTTACTCCGTGATTTTACTGTGACTTGCAAATAATTGCTTTCTTATTATAACAGTTTCCCACGAAAAAATCTTTTCTTTTGCGAAAACAAAAAATTTATATTTTTTCGCAAAAATAAACATTGTCTTTTTGCGGTCCATGCCTTATACTAAGTTGCTGAAACGTAAAGAATATGCGTGTTGAGGCTAAAAAACACGGACAGATTTTTAACTATTTTATAAATCAAGGAGTACAGATTATGACAAAAGACATGACAATGGGAAGCCCGCTCAGAATGATCTTACTTTTTTCCGTTCCGGTTTTACTGGGAAATATTTTTCAGCAGTTTTATAACATGGTGGATACGATCATTGTCGGGCAGTATCTTGGTGAGGATGCTCTGGCTGCGGTAGGCTCTACCGGATGTCTGATGTTCCTTGTATTAGGATTTGCAAATGGTATTGCGCAGGGATTTGGCGTTATGGTCTCCCACGCCTTCGGTGCAAAAGATTTCAAGCTGTTAAAGCATTATGTCGCACTCTCCCTGATACTGACTGCCATTGTATCGTTACTTCTGACTATCCCTACAGTGGCAGCTTCCAGACAGTTTCTTATTTTAATGAAAACACCGGACAATATCTTAGGACTCGCAGACTCTTATATTAAAGTCATTTTCGCCGGTATCCTGCTCACGATGTCCTACAACGTTGCCGCCGGTATTTTAAGAGGGATCGGCGACAGCAAAACACCGCTGTATTTCCTGATTCTCTCTTCCTTTTTAAATATTGTGCTCGACCTGTTTTTGATCGTCGTCGTAAAACTTGGAACCGCAGGCGCTGCCTATGCAACGATCATTGCGCAGGGTGTCTCCGCACTGCTTTGCTTTATTTATATGTTCCGCAAATTCGACATTTTAAAAACCAGCCGGGAAGATTACTATCTCGACGGATACGGTGTGTTCAATATGCTTTCCATCGGTATTCCGATGGCGCTCAACTATTCCATCACCGCTATCGGAACCATGATCCTGCAGGGTGCAGTCAATATTTTCGGTTCCAGTGTTGTGGCTGCCTTCACTGCCGCCTCCAAAGTGGAAAACCTCTCCACCCAGACCATGCCGACACTCGGCACTGCGATTGCCACCTACTGCGGTCAGAACCTCGGCGCAGGAAAATACAAACGTATCTACGAGGGAATGCGCAAAGGATTTTTCATCTGCATTTTTATCTCGCTTGCTGCCTCTGCCATCTGCGTATTCGGCGGACGTTTTATTGTGAGCTGGTTTGTGAGCAATCCTTCTGAAGAAATTTTCGACTATGCCATGCAGTATCTGAACACCATCAGTTTCTTCATGCTGCCGCTCGCATGGATTTTCCTTTACCGGAACGCCCTGCAGGGCTTAAACCGCGGACTTGTTCCAATGTTAAGCGGTGTTGTGGAAATGGTGTGCCGTATTATCGTGATCGCCGTCACCTTAAATCCGTTCGGTTACTGGGCAGTCCGTCTGGCAAGCCCGATTACATGGCTGTTCACCGGAATCCTTCTGATCGTAACGTATTTTATCTGGGAAAAACAGAGCCGAAAAAAACATTCCGGTTCATCGGACTAAAATTTTAGTTTTCCACCCCACTTCTGAACAGTCTCCACAAGCTGTATCAGATACCGGAACACCGGCTCCGTGATGACTGCGAACACGATCATGAGCATTGCACATTTTCCTGTGACCGCCGTGATCGCAAACAGTTCACTGAAAAACAGCATACAAAATAACCAGCCGATGACCATCGCTGCGATCAGGATCGCATGCGGTGTTGTCATCGGTTTTGCTATATGATAAAGGATCATGAAGCCGACAACTGCGATCAGGATCGTGCACGACGTGGAAACGCACTCTTTTTCCACTCCGAACTCCCTGCAGAAAATCACCAGACCGCTCACCACGATAAAATCTGTAATCCCAGCCGGAAGCGCCTGGATCAGGACATTGGTAAGAAAATGCCCATGGATCTGATTCCGGTTCTGCTCCAGCGCCAGAAAAAATGACGGAATCCCGATCGTAAAAACACTGATGAGCGACACCTGCGATGGCTCCAGCGGATAATCAATCAGAAACAGCATGGAAAATACGGCTAACAGCATGGAGAAAATGTTCTTGACCAGATAAAGGCTGGCAGTGCGCCCGATGTTGTTCACCACCCGCCGCCCTTCCATGACAACCGCCGGCATTTTATTGAAATCGTTATCGAGCAGCACAAGCTGTGCCACATGCGAAGCCGCCTCACTGCCTGATGCCATCGCAATGCTGCAGTCTGCATCTTTTAACGCAAGAATATCGTTCACGCCGTCTCCGGTCATTGCCACGGTCTTTCCCTGCTCTTTTAATGCCTGCACCAGAAGACGTTTCTGCTCCGGTGTCACCCTGCCGAACACCGTGTATTTTTTTGCTGCCTTCCGCACTGCCTCCGCTGTTTTCAACGTTGCTGCGTCCACCTGTTTTTCCGCATGGCGGATTCCCGCTTTCTTTGCAATCTCCGATACCGTGACCGGATTGTCCCCGGAGATCACTTTCACTTCCACTCCCCGCTTGGAAAAGTAACGGAATGTATCCATTGCCCCCTCCCGGATTGCATTATTGAGCAGGATAAATGCAATGGGAGTTGCATTTTCTGTCAGTTCTTTTCCATCCAGATTCCCCTCATACTCTGCAAATACAAGCACACGATATCCCTTTTCCAGAAATACTTCGATTGTTCCCTGAACAGCCGCATAATCCTGCCGCAGCACAAATTCCGGTGCGCCGACCACATAAGCTTTTCCTGCCAGAACCACTCCGCTGTATTTTGTGGCAGACGAAAACGGGACGATTTTTTCTGCACTGTTTTCCATCGGCTCCGTAAAATACTGCTGCAATGCCTCCATCGTTGCATTGTCGCACGGCAGGGCACGCACACAGTCAGAGAGCAGCTTTGCAATTTTATTTTTGTCTTCCGATTGCTGGTCTGCTTCCTGTTCTTTCGCTGCAAGGTTCTGGTCTTTTGCAAGGATAAACTGTGCCACTTCCATTTCCGGCACGGTAATGGTTCCGGTCTTATCCACACACAGTACATTTACCCGCGCCAGTGTCTCGATACATTTCATGTCATGGATCAGTACCTTTTGTTTTCCAAGCCTCATCACCGACACCACCATCGCCACACTTGCAAGAAGGTACAGGCCTTCCGGGATCATTCCGAGAATAGCCGCCACCATGCCCGTCACACTATCTTTCATCGTTGCCCCGGAAAAAAAGTATTGCTGTAAAAACAGGATCGCCCCGATCGGCAAAATGATCACGCCCACGGTCTGCACAAGGCGGTTCAACGCCCGGATCATCTCCGACTGCTCGCCCTCTTTTGTCTGCGTTGCCTGTAACATCAGTCCTGAAATATAAGAATCTTTTCCCACTTTTTCGAGTTTTGCCAGGCACTCTCCCGATATCACAAAACTTCCCGAAAAAATGGAATCTCCCTCTTTTTTTACAATCTCATCGGCCTCCCCTGTGATCAAAGCCTCGTTGACTGTGATATTGCCGGATAACACCAGTGCGTCCGCCGGAATCTGTCCACCTGCTGAAAGCGTTATCACATCATCCTGCACCAGTTCATCCGCCAAAACCTCCTGATCACTTCCGTTGCGCCGGACCGTGATTTTCGGTGTGTTTAATATCGTAAGATCATCCAGAATCTTTTTGGAACGCAGCTCCTGAATGATTCCGATCAACATATTTGAATTAATAATAGGTAAAAAAGTAAGATCCCGAAAAGACCCCACTACGATCAGAAGGATCGTAATGATCAAAAAAATAAGATTATAATAAGTTACAACATTTGAGCGGATGATCTGTGCCACTGTCTTTGTGGAAGAATCTACGCTTTCATTCGACAACCCTGCTTTTTTCCGAAATTCCACTTCAGCAGTGGACAGTCCACTCATATTCTGGCACATTCTGCATCTCTCCATCTCACTTTATGATGCTTTAGTATGCCCTGTTTTTTGTTAAACTATTTGAACAATCGCTAACTGTTCTTTATTTTGCTTTTAGTGCCCAGACAGCTTTGATCTGGCTTCTGATTTTTCCATAGTCCCATTTCTGGCCACTGCGGTATAAAGAAAACGGATCGTTAATGGAAAATCCCTCATCATCATAGTCATAGAGCAGGATAAAATGTCCCCCTGTAGTGAAATCTCCCTGCCGCACAGAGCAGATCACGATATCTCCCTGATCTAAGTGCTGTTTGATCTCAGTCTGGCTGATATTGATCTGCTCGGAGCGGACACCGTAAGCTGCCGCCCCCTCTGTCATAAGCGACCACATCGTTCCTGTGCCCGACATATAAAACCCTTCCTGCATGGCAAATTTTGCGATTGCAGCCGGAGTTGCCTCCTCATTTCCAGTCAGCGCAACTACTGCCATCGCCAGTGTTGTCGGACCGCATCCGCTGATCGCAACATTGCTGTCATCCCCATATGCAAGGCAGCCCCAGCGTTTATCCCACTGTAAAAAGAGCGGATATTCTTCCTGTAACTCTTTCTCTGTCAGTTCTGCTTTATCATAATCCCTTGTGTTCCCTTTGTAATCAGCTACAAATGCGATCATTTCCGGATTGTTTGCCAGATTGATCAGTAATTTTTCCGGATATTTCTCTGCATTTTACACGATCTGTGCGTAGCGTTCATCTGACGCTTCCATCTGTTCTAACTGTCTGATTGCCTGATTCAAGGAATAATCTACCGGTTTTGATAACACAACCTGTGGAATCTCCGCGAACGGATCGTTCGTTTCTTCGCTGTCTGCCGGTTCTTCGATCTCTGATGATTCTGCATTATCTGTCAGTTTTTCGTTCTCTATTCCCACGTCATTTGTAATTTGATTTTCTTTTTTCTCTTCATCGGAGTTATCCTGCGCTGATGCCAGCACTTCTTCTGTTTTTCCAAGTTTGATCTCAGGAAAATATCTTCCACAGACACATCCCAGTAAAAAAGATGTCAAAAGCATTACACTCAAAACGATTTTTCTTTTCCGTACAAGCTTTTTCTGTCTCAGTCTTCTTTCGTCTAATTCTGTCTGATTCTGTATCTGGCGCTGATTCTGCTCCTTCATCTATCGGTAACCTCTCTCGTATTTCTTTCTTGCGTAGCGTGTTCTATTATATACATAAACCCTGCAATTTTGCTACCCTCTTCATAAAATATTAATAAAACTTTGGGTTTTCTTTGGAATACTTACAGAAAAAAACAGGTGCCAAATGTATGATCCATTCAGCACCTGCCCTGTCCTGTCTGTTTTTATTTGTTGCTGAGATATTCGTGAATACCCTTAGCTGCTGCTTTACCGGCACCCATCGCAAGGATAACAGTTGCTGCACCTGTCACAGCGTCACCACCGGCATAAACACCTTCTTTGGAAGTTGCACCGGTCTCTTCTTCCGCAATAATGCATTTTCTGCGGTTGATATCAAGACCTTTTGTAGTGGATGAGATCAGAGGGTTTGGAGAAGTACCAAGTGACATGATCACAGTATCTGCCTCGATCTCATATTCAGAGCCCGGAATCTCAACCGGACTTCTTCTTCCGGAAGCATCCGGTTCGCCAAGTTCCATTTTGATCACTTTTGCACCCTTTACACAACCGTTTTCATCCACTAATAATTCGGTTGGATTCTGGAGAAGATCAAAGATGATACCCTCCTCTTTTGCGTGGTGTACTTCCTCTTTACGTGCCGGAAGTTCTTCCTCACCACGACGATATACGATATGTACCTCTGCGCCAAGTCTTCTTGCTGTTCTTGCAGCGTCCATTGCCACGTTACCACCGCCGACTACAATAACTTTCTTACCAGCTTTGATCGGTGTATCGTAATTGTCTAAGAACGCTTTCATAAGGTTATTTCTTGTTAAGAACTCATTGGCTGAGAATACACCCATTGCCTGCTCACCAGGAATACCCATAAATCTTGGAAGTCCTGCACCGGAACCAATGAAAACTGCCTCAAAGCCCTCGTTGTCCATCAACTCATCAATTGTAACAGATTTACCGATGACAACGTTGGTCTCAATCTTAACCCCTAATGCTTTCACGTTTTCCACTTCAGCGGCAACAACCTTCTGCTTTGGAAGACGGAATTCAGGGATACCATAAACTAACACACCACCTGCCTGATGTAATGCCTCGAAAATCGTCACATCATAACCAAGCTTTGCAAGATCTCCTGCACAGGTAAGACCTGCCGGACCTGAGCCGATCACTGCTACTTTATGTCCATTTAACTTTTCTGCCTTTTTCGGTTTAATGCCATGTTCTCTTGCCCAGTCCGCAACAAAACGCTCTAATTTACCGATCGCTACAGGCTCTCCTTTGATTCCACGGATACATTTTCCCTCACACTGTGTCTCCTGTGGACATACACGGCCACAGACTGCCGGAAGTGCGGAAGACTCACTGATCACATGATAAGCAGCCTCAAAATTACCTTCTTTTACTTCTGCGATAAATCCCGGAATATTGATAGATACCGGACATCCTTTCATACACTGTGCATTTTTACAGTTTAAGCAACGGGCAGCTTCTGCCATTGCTTCTTCTTCATTATATCCCAAACATACTTCTTCAAAGTTCGCTGCACGAACGGCTGGCTCCTGCTCACGAACCGGAACTTTAGTTAATACGTCCATTTTTTCCTCCTGATTCTATGTAACTGACCAGACAGCATTCTCTCTGATCTGACAAATTTCTGATTTTTAACTGTTACAATTGCCACATCCGCCGTGATGTGTTGCACCTTCCTGTAATTTCAACATTGCTCTTCCCTCTTCGGTCTTGTACTGAGCCTGTCTTCTCATCGCCTGATCAAAATCAACCAGATGTCCGTCGAACTCCGGTCCGTCTACACATGCAAATTTCACTTCATCGCCGACAACCAGACGACATGCACCACACATTCCGGTTCCGTCTACCATGATCGGATTCATGGAAACAACCGTTGGAATTCCTAATTCTTTTGTCAGTTTGCAGACAAATTTCATCATGATCATTGGTCCGATCGCCACACAGTGGTCATAACGGTTACCATTATCCCAGAGTTCCTGCAGCTGTGCAGTACCGGTTCCCTTGAAACCGTACGAGCCATCATCCGTTGTCACATAAAGATTTGTGGCAACTTTTTTCATCTCATCCTCTAAGATCAGTAAATCTTTGTTACGGGAACCCATGATAACATCACAGTCAACGCCGTGCTCATGCAGCCATTTTACCTGAGGATAAACCGGAGCTGTACCAACACCGCCTGCAACAAATAAAATTTTCTTTTTCTTTAATTCTTCGATATCTTCATGGATCAGATCCGATGGGCATCCCAGAGGTCCAACGAAATCTTCAAAAGCATCCCCTTCCTGTAAGCTTACCATACGCTCTGTGGAAGCTCCTACGGTCTGGAATACGATCGTGATCGTTCCCTCTTCCCTGTCGTAATCACAAATGGTAAGTGGAATACGTTCACCTTCCTCATCAATTTTTACAATCACAAACTGTCCCGGTTCGCAATACTGCGCAACACGAGGAGCCTTGACATCCATAAGATAGATCTTGTCTGCCAGTTTTTCTCTTCTAACGATTGGATACATGTTTTTCCTCCTTGTATATACTCACTGCCTTTTTCATCTCTGTAATCGTTTTCCTTAATCACGAATCTCCTATGAAAATATACATTTTTTTAGCATTACTTTATAT
>OGFB01000924.1_pt1 | contig 12297 bp, 9 predicted proteins | sample 1570801 | NCBI WGS metagenome assembly OGFB01 (sample SAMEA2581969, study PRJEB24529) | metagenome | biome: Human gut stool | place: China | collected 2011 | reverse complement strand
ATAAATGTGAAAAATTAAAGAACATAAATGAAATATGAAAAATATTTCAAAGCAAAATAATAAAGAGAAAACAAAGAATAAGGAAGGTTTAAGATGACGGATATGAATAAAGTTTTGATATTAACAGGTGGTTATGTAGATATCCAATGGGCAAAAGAATGGCTTGCAGATAAAAAATTCGACTATTGTATAGCGGCAGACAGAGGTCTTATGTATGCTGACAGACTTGGACTTGATATTGACTTTTTACTAGGTGATTATGATTCGGTCGATGAACGTGTGCTTGAAAGATATAAAAAAAAGGTTGATTTTGAAGTATATCCATGTGAAAAGGATTATACTGATACTCATCTTGCAATAATGACGGCTGTACAAAAGGGGGCTTCTGATATATATATACTTGGTGCGATAGGAACAAGGATGGATCATACAATGACTAATATCGGAAATATGAAAGGTGCACTGGACTCAGGGGTGAACTGCCACATAGGTGATAGATATAATTGTATATATCTTGTAAATAATGACACTGGCATGCACTTAATAAAGAAAAAGGAACAGTATGGAAAATATGTTTCTATTGTTCCGATGAGTGAAGAGGTTGTTATAACACTTGAAGGTTTTAAATATTGCCTTAACAAATATATTTTAAAGCAGGGATTTAGTATATGTCAGAGCAATGAGATTGAAAATGATGAGGCTTCTATAATAATCCATAAGGGGTTGGCTGCTATATTTGAAACGACAGATTAAAACTGTGCAAAATTAATGAAAAATCTAAAAAAAACATTAAAAATCACAAGGAATGATACAAATATTTACTTGAAATAAATGGTTGATTGTTATAAAATAAACAATAGTTGTTTGCACTAAGCAATGTATATTAAAGAGGAGGTCTCGATAATGAGTAATACTACACAGGCTTTATCAAGAATCGAAGCTATTCTTGATGACAGCAGTTTTGTTGAAATCGGAGCCAGAGTTACAGCCAGAGCTACAGATTTTAACATGCAGGAAAAGAAAGCTCCATCTGATGGTGTAATAACAGGTTATGGAGTTGTTAATGGAAATCTCGTGTATGTATATAGCCAGGATGCTTCTGTTTTAGGCGGAACTATCGGTGAAATGCATGCTAAGAAGATTGCCAGCCTTTATGAGAAGGCAATGAAAATGGGAGCTCCTGTGATAGGTCTGATTGACTGCGCAGGTTTAAGACTTCAGGAAGCAACAGATGCACTTAATGGTTTTGGTGAAATCTATAAGAATATGTCACTTGCTTCAGGAATTATTCCACAGATTACAGCTGTTTATGGCGAATGTGGTGGAGGTCTTGCCGTTCTTGCAGAACTTTCAGATTTCATATTTGTTGAAGAAAAAAAGGCTAAGTTATTCGTTAACAGTCCTAATGCATTAGATGGCAATTATGAGTCAATGCTTGATACATCAAGTGCTAAGTTTATGGCAGAAGCAGGTGTTGTTGATTTTGTTGGAGATGAAGAAACTATCGCTAACGGAGTAAGACAACTTGTATCTATGCTTCCATCTAATAATGCTGAGGGTACAGTATGTACTGATAATCAGGATGATCTTAACAGAGTATGCCAGGATATGGAAGCAGAAATAGCTGATCCTGCACTTGCACTTACAGATATTTCAGATGATGGTGTATTTGTTGAAGCTAAGGCAGAATATGCTAAAGAGATGGTTACAGGATTCATTCTTGTTGATGGCGTTACAGTTGGTGCGGTAGCTAACAGAACAGCTCTTTATGATGAGAATGGTGAAAAGGCAGAAGAATTTGCACCAGTACTTACAACAGCAGGTGCTTATAAGGCAGCTGAGTTTGTTACATTCTGTAATGCATTTGAAATACCAGTTCTTACACTTACTAATGTTAAGGGCTTTGAAGCTACAGTTAAGTCAGAAAGAACAATAGCTAAAGCAGCAGCTAAGCTTGTATATGCATTTTCTAATGCAGATGTACCTAAGGTTAATATTATTACAGGTGAAGCTTATGGTAGTGCTTATGTAGCTATGAATTCAAAATCAATAGGTGCAGATATGGTATATGCATGGCCACAGGCTAGTATTGGCATGATGGATGCTTCATTGGCAGCTAAGATTATGTACGCTGATGATATCGCAGCTTCTAAGGATGTTACATCAACTATTAACGAAAAGGCAGCAGAATATGCAGCTTTACAGTCAAGTGTTGACCAGGCAGCAGCAAGAGGCTATGTTGATACTATTATTAATCCAGAAGACACAAGAAAGTATGTTGTAGCAGCATTTGAAATGTTGTTTGATAAAAGAGAGGTTCGTGCAGATAAGAAGCATGGTACAGTATAATAAAGAGGTGATAATATGAAGAAAGTTAATATCAAAAAGTTCTTAGTGTTATTTTCACTGCTTGTATGTGTATTCTGCATGACAGCCTGCGATTCATCTAATGGTACTATATCAACAACAAGTGCAAAGTTAGAACGTAAGAATATGATTATCCAGGTGTATCAGTCATATTTGGAAGACTGGACAACTGATATGATTACATATCTTGACCAGAATGATTCAGCTAAGATAACATCTGATGCAGAGTCAGCATTACCACTTGCATTGGTTAATGGCAAGCAGTATATTGTGGATCAGGAAGGTCTTACAGCAAAGACTATTGGCTTTTATAACAGCTGGAATAGTACAAGAGGAGAACTTGGTGCACTTAAGAGTATTGGAACTATCAATATAGCACTTAACAAGGATACTGGTAAGTTATGTACTATAACAGTAGATACAGCTTATGAGAAGAATGATAAAGTATCTTTTGAATTTGTTATAAATGATGATTTCTCACTTGAAAATGGTGCTATCAATCCATCATATACAACAGGACAGAAAATGTATAAGGCAGTTATGAACACAATTATAGGTATGGGTACAGTATTTATCGTGCTTATATTTATTTCATTCATAATCGGCTTATTCAAGTATATAAGTGTTTGGGAGAATAAGAATAAAGCTAAGAATAACGCATCAGCAGATGCTCAGGGTGTTAATAATGCAATAGCCCAGATTGTTTCTAATGAAGAACAGGATGAAGAGGTTGATGACCTTGAACTTGTTGCAGTTATAACAGCAGCTATTGCAGCATCAGAGAATACATCTACAGACGGACTTGTTGTTCGTTCAATCAGAAAGGTTAATAGCAGGAGGAAATAATTATGAAGAATTATACAATAACAGTTAATGGTAATGTATATGATGTTACTGTAGAAGAAGGAACAGGAAATGGTGCACCAGCAGCAAAGGCAGCAGCACCTAAAGCAGCTCCAAAGGCTGCACCAAAGGCAGCAGCACCAGCAGGCGCACAGGGTGCAGTTAAGGTTAATGCACCTATGCCAGGCAAGATTCTTAAGGTTAACGCAGCAGCAGGCGCAGCTGTAAAGAAGGGTGACGTATTAGTTATCCTTGAAGCTATGAAGATGGAAAATGAAATTTGTGCACCACAGGATGGTACAGTTGCAACAGTTGAATGTGCAGCTGGTGATTCTGTAGAGTCAGGTAAAGTATTAGTTTCTATGAACTAATTGATATATATATCAATCTAGAAGTGTAGAAATAATATACGGAGGTAAAAAATGGAATATATTTTATCAACATTGGGAAACCTCGTACACCAGACAGCATTCTTTAACCTCACATGGGGTAACTATCTGATGGTTCTGGTTGCACTGTTTTTCATGTATTTAGCGATTAAAAAAGAATATGAACCTCTGCTTTTAGTACCTATTTCTTTTGGTATGTTACTTGTTAATCTTTTCCCTGATATAATGTTATCTATTGAAGATTCAAGTAACGGAGTAGGTGGTTTATTACATTACTTTTATTTATTAGATGAATGGAGTATTCTTCCATCACTTATTTTCCTTGGAGTTGGTGCAATGACAGACTTCGGTCCTCTTATTGCCAACCCTAAGAGCTTCCTTTTAGGAGCTGCTGCACAGTTCGGTATATTCGCAGCATATATAATGGCTATATTTATGGGATTCCCAGATAAGGCAGCCGCAGCTATATCTATTATCGGTGGAGCTGATGGTCCTACATCAATCTTCCTTGCAGGTAAGCTTGGTCAGACTAAGTATATGGGACCTATTGCGGTTGCAGCATATTCATATATGTCTTTAGTACCTATTATACAGCCACCTATTATGAAGTTATTAACTACTAAGAAAGAAAGAGAAGTCAAGATGGAACAGTTAAGACCTGTATCTAAGCTTGAAAAGATTCTTTTCCCTATTGTAGTTACAATAGTTGTTGTACTTATTCTTCCAACAACAGCACCACTTGTAGGTATGCTTATGCTTGGTAACTTATTCAGAGAATCAGGTGTTGTTAAGCAGCTTACAGAAACAGCCTCTAATGCACTTATGTATATCGTAGTTATTATACTTGGTACATCAGTAGGTGCTACAACAAGTGCAGAAGCATTCCTTAATCTTGATACTTTAAAGATTGTTGCACTTGGTCTTATTGCTTTCTGCTTTGGTACAGCAGCTGGTGTTGTATTTGGTAAGATTATGTGTAAAGCTACACATGGTAAGGTTAATCCACTTATCGGTTCAGCAGGTGTATCTGCGGTTCCTATGGCAGCCAGAGTTTCACAGAAGGTTGGTACTGAGGCAGATCCTTCTAACTTCCTTCTGATGCATGCTATGGGACCTAATGTTGCCGGAGTTATTGGTACAGCGGTTGCAGCAGGTACATTTATGGCGATGTTTGGTGTCATGTAAAAACGGACTAAGAGGCTCTAAGCTCGCATAATACGCGGGCTAAGACCCTCTAAGTCCGTAAGAAGTTGCTATCGCAACTTCCAGAGGGTTAAAGCTGCTTGTGGTTATGCAGACTAAGACCTTCTAAATTCATTAGAAGTTGCAATGGCAACTTCTATAATGTTGCAGATTTTGAGGGCTAAGACCCTCTCATAATCAATTTATTACTTTATATATAGAAATATATAGGAGGAGTTTAAGATGGCAGATCAGGTTAAGAAACCATTAAAAATAACTGAAACTGTATTAAGAGATGCTCATCAGTCACTTATTGCTACTAGAATGACAACTGAGCAGATGCTTCCAATCATAGACAAGATGGATAAGGTTGGTTATCATTCAGTTGAGTGCTGGGGCGGTGCTACATTTGATGCATCACTTCGTTTCCTTAAGGAAGATCCTTGGGAAAGACTTCGTAAGTTAAGAGATGGTTTTAAGAATACAAAGTTACAGATGTTATTCAGAGGACAGAATATCCTCGGATACAATCATTATGCAGATGACGTTGTAGAATATTTCGTGCAGAAGTCTATTGCTAATGGTATTGATATAATCAGAATATTTGACTGTTTCAATGATTTAAGAAATCTTAAGTCATCAGTTGAGGCAGTTAAGCTTGTTAAGAAGGAAAATCCTAATGCTCACGCACAGATAGCACTTTGCTATACACTTGGTGATGCATATACTCTTGACTACTGGAAAGAAACAGCTAAGAGAATTGAGGATATGGGTGCAGATTCTATCTGTATCAAGGATATGGCTGGACTTTTGCTTCCATACAAGGCTACAGAGCTTGTACAGGCATTAAAGGATGGTTCTTCACTTCCTATCCAGATGCATACACATTATACATCTGGTGTTGCTTCAATGACATATATGAAGGCAGTTGAAGCTGGTGCAGATATCATAGATACAGCTATGTCACCATTCTCAATGGGAACATCACAGCCAGCTACAGAGGTTATGGTAGAGACATTTAAGGGTACACAGTATGATACAGGACTTGACCAGAATCTTCTTGCTGAGATAGCTGATTACTTCCAGCCAATGCGTGAGGAAGCATTAAAGAGCGGACTTATGAATACTAAGGTTCTTGGAGTTAATATTAAGACATTACTTTATCAGGTTCCAGGTGGAATGCTTTCTAACCTTGTATCACAGCTTAAGGAAGCTGGTGCAGAGGACAAGTACAGAGATGTATTAGAGGAAATCCCAAGAGTTCGTAAAGATTATGGTGAACCACCTCTTGTTACTCCTTCATCACAGATTGTTGGTACTCAGGCTGTTCTTAATGTATTACAGGGCGAGAGATACAAGATGATTACTAAGGAATCTAAGAAGGTTCTTGCTGGTGAATTTGGTCAGACAATCAAGCCATTCAATCCAGAAGTTCAGAAGAAGGCTATCGGTGATACAAAGCCTATTACATGCCGTCCAGCTGACTTGATTGAACCACAGCTTGAGAAATTCAAGAATGATCCAATTGTACAGCAGTACAAGCAGCAGGATGAGGATGTGCTTTCATATGCATTATTCCCACAGGTTGCGACAGAGTTCTTCAAGTATAGAGAAGCTCAGCAGACAAAGGTTGATCCTACAAAGGCAGATACAGCTAATAAGGCTTATCCAGTCTAATAATTAATATAATAGACCGTCATGTGCGCAAAAGCGTATGTGGCGGTCTTTTTTTGCAGGTAATGAGCCATGCAATCCAGAATGTGCTAGCACAAATTCTGGATTATATGGCGAATGCAGATAATGAACAACGAAGCACGAAGTGCGGAAGTTGTGAATTATCAAGGCTCGGGAGCAGCGAAGCTGCGTAGAGACTTGACCTGCAAAAAAGCAGGGCAGCGAAGCTGCGTAGAGACTTGACCTGCAATCCAGAATGTTTCTCTTGATATAAATTCATTTTGCATGTAAAATTAAACAGTATAATTAAGCAAAAGGAGCACGATTGTGATTAAGTTAGAACGATTTGAAGTCATGAATATGAATAATGCCATCAGAGGTGCAAGAAATCCATTGAACAGCTGGGCAAGAATGGACAGTTACTTTGATGAGGAAGGAAAATTTGTTTTTGGTCCTAATGATCTTGACCTTGCCAAGAGATTATGTAAGGCAGGCTCAGACCACAGAAAGTTCATAAGACAGATATTTGTTACAGTTGATATAACAGCGCCGTTGTATTGGTGGAAGGAATACGATACATATAAAGTAGGAACAGTAGCTAATTCTACAAGTACAATGCACAAAATTCACAGCAAGAAGTTTGAAATGGAAGATTTTAGCACTGACCACATGACAGAGGCTACTAAGGAAATGATGCAAAAGAATATAGATTTCCTTGAAACTTTAAGAAATGAATTTCTTGAAACAAAGGATAAGAATGTATGGTATAGTATGATACAGTTGCTTCCAGAAAGCTATAATCAAATGAGAACTTGTACATTTAATTATGAAAATCTTGTTGGAATGTATTATTCAAGAAGAAATCATAAGTTAGCAGAGTGGCATATATTTTGTGACTGGATAGAGTCACTTCCATACTTTAAAGAGTTGTTTATTGATAATAAGTAATTATAATATGTATATGTAAGAAAAAAGCTCCATGAATTTATATTTGTGGGGCTTTTTTATGCAATTAGAATATTATAGGTTGTGATGAGGATAGCAGTATTATATAAACACACACACCAGAAAAAGAACAATTGTCTATATTTATATGCCATTATCGAACAAAAGTGTTCGCTACTGTTATACAAATATAGGCAATTGTTCTTTTTAATGGTGCATTTAGTTTATATAATACTGCTATCTTACGGAATGTTGTATACTATATGGTGATTTTTGGAGTAAAAATATGGCGTATTTGTAGAAGTGAAAGCTGATTATGATAATTGTAGTAGTAGGGGATAGTTAATTATCAAATTTGGGTGATTATTAGATTTATTATTTGTATATTATTGATAACTTACATAACTTTTTATTTAGGTGAATAATGAGTCAAAATTTGTGCTTGTACAAGACTTTGACCACTGTCGCTAAACTAAAAGAAATTTGCAGAGTGTGTCTTTCATAGTTATATAAAATATAAAAATTTAACAAAAAATTGTATTGCAATTAGTGCAATATTGTGGCATAATATATTTAATTTTATTATTGAAATTGTGAATAAAATGACAATATTACATAAGGAGGAATGGAAGTATGAATAAGTTTCCACATCTATTTGAGCCTATTCAAATAGGAAAGACTACGATAAAAAATCGTATTTTTATGCCACCAATTTCAACTAATATGGCAGATAAGGGATATGTAACTGATGATTTAGTAGCACACTATTCAGCAAGGGCTAAGGGTGGTGTTGGTTTGATTGTGACAGAAGTTGTAACAGTAGAGCCGACTTATGTTTATTTGCCGGGAGATATGTCTATTTATGATGATAGCTTTATTCCGGGTTGGAAGAAGTTGGTGGAAGGTGTGCATAAGTATGGTACAAAGATTTTAGCGCAGTTGTTCCACCCTGCGTTTATGGCATTTCCAGTGCCGGGGACACCACAGCTTATTGCACCAAGTAATGTAGGTCCATACTATGCAAAGAGTGCGCCAAGACCTGCTACAATAGAAGAATTACATACAATTGTAGAGCAATTTGGTCAAGCTGCCCATCGTGTGCAGTTGGCAGGTGGAGATGGTGTCGAAATTCAATGCGCTCATGCACATGGTCTATTAGGTGGATTTTTGACACCGTTGTATAATAAAAGAACGGATGAATACGGTGGAGATATTAACGGGCGTATGCGTCTTTGTTTAGAAGTTATACAGTCTGTGCGTAAATATTGTGGAGAAGATTTTATTATTGATGTTCGTATTTCAGGCGATGAATATAGCGAAGGTGGTCTAACACTTAATGACCAGATATATTTTTGTAAGCAATTAGAAAAGATGGGAGTTGATTTTATTCATGTTTCGGGTGGAAATACAATAAAACGTGGTTCAAGTATGCCAGCACCGGGAACAAGTCCAGCACCTCATGCTCATTCAAGTGAAGAAATTAAAAAATATATTAATATTCCAGTAGCAACAGTAGCTCGTATTAATGAGCCATGGATAGCAGAAGAATTAATTGCCAATGGAAAATGTGATATGTGTATGATAGGTAGAGCAAATATCTGTGACAGTGAATTTGCTAATAAAGCACTTGAGGGTAAAACAGACGATATTAGACCATGTATTGGCTGTGGAAGGTGTTTGACAGGTATTATGTTTGGAAAGCGCATAAGCTGTACAGTTAATCCTAGTGTGGAAGATGATACAATTAAGTTGGCTGATGAAAAGAAAAAGGTATTAGTAATTGGTGGTGGTCCAGCCGGTATGGAAGCGGCTTATGTAGCAAAGAAACGTGGACATGATGTTATACTGTGTGAAAAATCAAGTGAATTAGGCGGTTTGCTTCGCATTGCGGCAGTTCCTATTGCAAAGCAAGAACTTTGTAAAGTTGTTAAATATATGTCAAGAAGATTAGCAAATGAAGGAATTGAAGTAAGACTTAATACAGAAGTAACAAAAGATATGTTGAATTCTGAATTTAAAGATTATGAGATAGTCTGTTCAAGTGGAGCTGTGCCTAAGGAAATCACTCCATTTAAAGTATTTAAGCAGACTATGACTGCTGATGACGTATTATCAGGTAAGGCATATCCCGGAAGAAAGATTGTCGTATTAGGTGGTGGAAGTGTAGGTTGTGAAACTGCTGATTATCTTGCCCCATTGATAAATGATATGTTCCCAATGAACCGTAATATTACATTGCTTGAAATGACAGGTAGTCTAATGCCGGGAGAGGGTGGAGCTGCTAAGTCAAGACTTACACAACGTTTAATGCAAAAAGGTGTAAAGATTGAATTAAATGCACAGGTTACAAAGGTTGATGAAAATACTATTACATATATAAAAGACGAACAAGAACATATTATAAAAGACGCAGATACGTTAATCTTTGCAGTTGGATATGAGCCAAAGAAAGTAGAAATTGAAAGTGAAAATATTCACTATATTGGAGATTGTGACAAAGTAGGAACATTAAAAGATGCTATAACTTGTGCGCATGAGTTGGCAAAAAATATATAAATATAGAAAGGGATTTACTTATGAGTAAAAAATTGTTAGAACCAATTAAAGTAGGAAATTTAACATTTAAAAATAGAATTATGTTTCCACCATTGACAACAGGCTATGAAGAAAGAGATGGTTCGATTGGAAAAAGGTCGTTATCATTTTACGAACGTTTAGCAGAGGGAGGTGTGTCATATATCGTTATAGGTGACGTTGCACCGGTAAGAACAGCTTCACCTACACCAAAGTTATATGATGATGCTCAGATACCAATGTTTAAAGCACTTGCCGATACTTTACACAAATATGATTGTAAAGTTGCATTACAGTTGTTCCACCCAGAATATGACGTTCCAGGGGTTGGAAAAATGATTATGGAAGCTGGCATGGCTAGACAAATGGCAGCTAAAGCTAAAGAAGCAGGAAATGAAGAAGAAGCAAAGAAACAGATGGAAATTTGCGATGAAAAGACAAAAGGTGCTTATGCTAAGTTACACCATGATATGCAGCATTTTGTAACAGAAGCGACAATTGAACAGTTGACAGCTATAAAAAATAGTATTGCAGAGTGTGCTAAAAAGACAGCCGAAGCAGGAATTGACGCTATTGAAATTCATGGTGACAGATTGTTAGGCTCTTTGTGTTCAAAGACTTTAAATCACAGGACAGATTGTTATGGTGGCAGCTTAGAAAATCGTACACGTTATGCGTTAGAAGTGCTTAAAGCTATTAAAGAAGCTGCACCAAGTTTAATGATAGAATATAAGTTGCCAATTATTACAGTTAATCCAGATAATACATTGCGTGGCAAAGGTGGTTTAGAAGCTGATGAAGGTATTGAATTTGCCAAGATGTTAGATAAAGCTGGTATTGATATGATACAAGTAGCTCAGGCAAATCATACAGGAAATATGGGAGATACTATTCCACCGATGGGAGCAGTTCCTTATAATTGGACTTTAGATGTGGCAGAGAAAGTAAAAGCTGTAGTTTCCTGTCCAGTTGCAACAGTAGGTCGTGTTATAAGTGTTGAAGCAGGAGAAAAGATTTTGCAAGATGGTAGTGCTGATATTATAGGATATGGTAGAAGCTTGCTTACAGACCCAGATATTGCCAATAAGGTTGCTTCTGGTGAGTGTATTCGAGAATGTCTTAACTGTAATAAGGGTTGTGTAGATGCTATTCAAGGTCGTCGTTATATTAGCTGTGTGCTTAATGCTGAAAATGGAGATGAAGAAACTATATTTATTAAGCCTAGCGAAACAAAGAAAAATGTAGCAGTAGTGGGAGCTGGTTTGGCAGGCTTAGAAGCGGCAAGAGTAGCGGCTAAAAGAGGTCATACTGTTACAGTATTTGAAAAGACTGACAAGATGGGCGGTCAAATTAACATTGCCAGTGTACCACCTAGAAAGAGTGAAATTTTGCGTGCGGTAGAATACTATGAAAAGATTTTACCAAGTATGGTGGAAATTAAATATAACCATGAACCTAGTTTTGATGAGTTAAATACATACGATGAAGTTATTTTAGCAATAGGTGCTCACAATATGGAACTTCCTATGCCAGTTGAAGCTTCAAATGTAGTTTCTAGTTGGGACATTTTAAATGGTAAGGAAGTAAACGGCGATTGTGTAGTATTAGGCGGAGGTTTAGTAGGAACTGAAACTGCTGAATATGTGGCTTCAAAGGGATATAAGGTTACTATTGTAGAAATGATGGATAAAATTGCAGCTCAAGAGTCAGCAACAGTTATGCCACTTATTGAAGCTGATTTTAAGAAGCATGGTGTTATATCTTATGTGAATACTAAGGTTAATGAGATTAAGAATAATGTGATTTATGCACAAAATACTAGCGACAATACTTCTGTAGAGATAAAGGCGGATACTATTATTAATGCGTTGGGTTCTAAGAAGAATGTTATTGATGAGTCTAAGCTTATTGTACCATTTGTTTATGTTGGAGATTGTAGTGGTGAAAGAACTGCGGATATTGCTTCAGCAATTCGTACGGGATACAAAGCAGGAAATGAGTTATAGAATATATGACAGTTAGAAAAAGAGCGTGTATTTTTGTTGTTGATAGTAAGTGTTAAGAATTTCTAAGATAAGCTGGGAAGATTTTCTAAACGAACGGGGCAGAAAAAATGAGACGTCGTGTCGCTTTTTCCTAAATTGCACGTCGTGTGCAATTTTCCCTGAGTTTTACAGCTTATCTAAGAAATTCTAAACACCTACCATATACAACAAAAATACACGCCCTTTTTCTGACGGCAATTTAATTTATAGTAGGAAATTGTGAGACTATAATTCAATGGAATTTATTTAAGTATAAGATCGGAAGAGCGTCGTGTAGG
>OGFB01000916.1_pt1 | contig 12408 bp, 14 predicted proteins | sample 1570801 | NCBI WGS metagenome assembly OGFB01 (sample SAMEA2581969, study PRJEB24529) | metagenome | biome: Human gut stool | place: China | collected 2011 | reverse complement strand
CATAATCATTCTTCTTCAGATAAGCCCGGACGGTATTTTTAATATCTTCTTTTGCTTTTTTTATATTCATAAGATTGAATCCTTTCGTTGTTGATAGATTTATAGAATACCAAATATAATAACAGGTAATTTTTGGTCATATTCATAAAGTTGAATAAATATTTAAAGATCTTCCTCATGCAATATCAATTTCATCGCCCATGCTGGCACATCAGGATGTTCTTCTTCTCCTAAGAACAAAAAGGCGGTTTCATAAGGTGGTCTTTTTGCGGGATAAATGCCCTTTCCATCTGTAAAGTACAGAACGCCCTTTAAATTTTGAAATTCTCCATTTTCAAGTAATTTATTAATGTAAGAAAAGGCAGGACGGAAATCGGTACCCCCGCCACCGATTAATTCAAAGTTATGGAGCAGTTTTGGAATGTCTCTCTGTTCCTTAATAATGATATCTGAGTGTACCTGATTGTCACATTGAATAATTCGAATCTGGCTTTTATGGAAAAAGCTGTCCCGCTCCTGAATAATCTGAAATGTTTCTTCAAGGAATTTCTGGACAAGTGGGCCATTGGTCGAATAGCTTGTGTCAATGACAATGACAAACTCAGAAATCTTAGTTACTTCCCGGCTTTCTAATGGTTCAATCAGCGGCATATTTTTATAAAGCCGCAGACCATAAGAGTAATAATTTAAGTCAAATTCATCATAGTCACAGTGAAGTTCTTCCTTAAGTACGGTGAATTTTCGAAGGAAGTCTTTATAGGAACGGCGGCTTTTTCCCTCTTTGATCTGCGTTTTCATAGCATCAATGCCGGAGGCGGAATCATCGCCACGAAGATTTAATTCCTGTTCCATGCGGCGACTGATTTTATCCCATGATTGTCCTGCCTTTGCGGCGGAAGGCGAAGTTGACGGTTTTTTTGGCCAGAAACGGTGATCATCGGTAAAAAACTCTATCATAAGTTGATTTAATCGGTCTGGATTGTCAGCGATATCGGGTAAAAGATACCTGTAAATATTTGCGGCCGTGATGGGAATTTTATATTGACGAAAATCGTTATAAATATTTGTGCGTATTCCAGAGAGAGCACGTTTTACGCTTTTCTTCTCAAAAGAATCAATAATCCACTCTACAGCAATGTCGCAGGAAAGGTTCCACAAATCCGGGTCGCGGCTTCCACGAATCCACAGATGCCGAAAAATACAGTGAAATACGCTGTGCAGTACAGCGCGATTTAAGAAAAGCGGGTTGGAGCGGAATACCCGAAGAATCTGTTCTGGCGGGAAAAAGAAGGAGATTCCATCGGTTGCTGTCGAACGAAGAGAATCATTTGGTGTTAAGGTAAGTGCGGAAACGGCAACATCAAGATAACGAAAATCCACATATAGTTCATTTTGAATAAGTTCGAGAATTTTAATACACATTTCATTTTCCCATTCAGTTTGTGTCATTGTATCACCTCCTAAAAATCCAGGTCAAAATCAAATGTTTTTTTAGAAAAAGACTTATGTTTTGCTTCTATTAAAAAAGCATTTCCCTCTCCCCATTCTTTTTCTATGCACTGGTCGATGGCAGAAGCGAGAGCGGATGCATCGGGAGAAAAATGCTCGCAGATAAATTGAAGCATCGGAAAGTCCTGATCTTTTACGGCAAGGGTAAAAGCAGTGCCCATATATTTTTTTATGACATTTTCATATTTTTCTCTAACAAAAGATTTAACAACACGAATACCTACAACGTTTTCTTGAACACTTTCATTTAAAGTATCATATTTAGGAAAAACATCATTAAAGTATTTTGTAGCATGATACATAATTGTTACAAGCACAGCTACTAAGAAAACAATCGCTACAACGAAAATCATACTTTCTGTAATTGAGAATACCGTTTTCAAAGCTCTTTCTCATGCGGAAGCCTTCACCATGAATACTTCTGCTAAAAATATGAGCCGGGGAAATCTCGTCTAACCATTCATAATATTCAGGGAAGAACACAATACTTTCTGGTGATGAGGAGGAATCCGGACAGAAAGAAACGGTAATATTTTCTGCGATTCGCTCCAAAATAAGAGGTAAACCGGTTGCTTCAGAATCTTTTCCACGAATGATCAGATGCTCCAGCTGGGAATCATTCATAAATTCATCGCTTCCAATGCCGGAAATTGCAGTTCCTACAGAAAGTTTTTTTAATTTACGGCAGTTATAAAATGCGGCATTGTGAAGTGTTGTTGCACAGTCAGGAAGAGTGATTTCTTCAAGAAAGGTACCATCAAGCTCTGTTCCAAAAGCTGAAAAATCAAAATCTTTCTGGTTAAAAGCCTGTCCGCTTTCCAGTGTAGTTTCCTGATTTTCTATATCTATAAAAATAGTTTTGTAAATTTTCTCAGGAAATCTGGGGCGAGAACGGGAAAAACAGTAAGCTCCCATTTCACTGACTGTCCGTCCGTCAATCATATCTGGAACATTCAATATGGGGCTGTTGCCAAAACAGCGAAGCAGCCGACAGCCCGAATCGGCAGGTTCCCAGAGAATAGTCATAGTATCTGTAACAAAATGAGAAAAAGCATTATTCGTAAATGTTTTTTCGGCTGTACTATCGTATATTTTGGTAACAGATAGTTCAGTGCCTGATGTTTTGTTTTCAGATATTTTCTCAATTGATAAATTTGTATTTTTTGTAAAATCCATAGTCAAAATCCTGTTGTAATAAATTTGTAGTTCTAATAGTTTCCTGATTTTAGAGCGTGTTTGAAAAATCATTTATTGTTTCCTTTAGCATCATATCACAAAAACAGGAAAAAAGAGTGAGAGATAACAAAAAATATGGTAAACTATCTGCAAATAAAGTTCTGAGAGATTTTATTTCTTGGAATAAAGAAGCCATAGACAATACATTTTCATGATTTTATTTTGATATTATGAAAGATATGTATATCTAAAATCATAGAATTGACAGACAGGAGGACAACATGAAAACATTAGGATTTATTGGAATGGGGAACATGGCAGGAGCAATAGCAGCAGGAATATTACAAAAAGGTTTAATGAAAAAAGAAGAAGTATTTGCCTACGCACCGCATTATGAAAAGCTTGAGGCAAATGCAGAAAAAATTGGTTTTGTTCCATGCAAGGATTTAAAAGGATTAACAGCAAAAGCAGATACTTTAGTGATGGCTTGTAAACCATATCAGATAGAAGGAGTTCTTTCTGAGATTAAGGAAGAGTTAAAAGGAAAGGCATTAATTTCTATCGCGGCAGGCTGGAATTATGACAAGTATGAGGAATATCTTGATAAAAGTACAAGATTTCAGTTTATCATGCCAAATACACCGGCAATGGTAGGAGAGGGTGTTCTTTTATTTGAAGAGAAAAATTCACTTTTACCAGAAGAAAGAGAAGAAATTAAAAAGTTATTTGAAGCATTGGGAATTGTAATTGAGCTGCCAGTTCATTTGATGGGAATTGGTGGAGCACTTACAGGCTGTGGCCCTGCTTTTGTAGATTTGATAATTGAAGCGTTAGGAGACGCCGGGGTAAAATATGGAGTGCCTAGAAAGCAGGCGTATGAAATGGTATCTCAGATGATAATTGGAAGTGCCAAATTGCAGCTTGAGACCGGCGAGCATCCAGGTGTGTTAAAGGATAATGTATGTTCACCGGCAGGAACAACAATCTGTGGTGTGGATGCATTAGAGCATGCAGGAATCAGGGCTGGATTTATTGATGCGATTGATGCAATTATGAATAAGTAGTATTTTACAAATAAAAAACCCCACGAAAAATTCCGTGGGGGTTATATTTACTATATATAATCGGTTTTGAAATATTTAATCTAAATTATGTATGAAATCTTAAAGTCCCTTAATTCGGATGATATAAGAAACAGTTTTAGAATTTAAATATCCCTGAGTTTTCTTTCCGATATTGTTAAAGCGGCTTCCTGAGTGGTGACCATATGTGGCAGCTTTACCAGCGTCAAACCATAAGCGTTCACCAGAAGAATTCTTACCAGCGTAAATGTTTGTGTGTCCAAGTCCGGACCAGAGAACAACGTCACCCTTCTTTAAGTTTACGCGGGAAGCACGTTTGTTAACTCTGATAACCTGTACTTTTTTCTTTTTCCAGTGTCCGAAGTTTTTTCTGATAGAAGAACTTCCACGGCGGATGTAGAATGTCTGACCTGAACCTAATGCGCCGTATTTCTGTAAGCACCAGGAAACATATAATGCACAGTTAGAACGTCTGCTTCTTTTAACTGCAGAGTTGTAAGTTCTTGCTGTTCCGCCATTGCTGTAAACGAAATGTTTCTTTTCGATATTGTCAGCCATGGAACTGCAAATGCTCATCCAGCGAGCCATCTTAGCAGAATCTGCATTACTGGCATGAACCTGTGCAGGCTTAGCCATACAGAAGCTTAATATTAATAAAGTTGCGAATAAACTAGTAAATAATTTTGATTTTAAATATTTCAAACGATATCTCCTTTTTAATAAATTGCGTGTTTTTCGATTTGCACAAGACCTATATTAATATAATTATTAAGAAATGTCAAGATAAAGTTAACAATTTTGTAACACTTATAGCGAAATGATGTTAAAAACCTTAATAATTAAGACTAAGCTAGTAACAACATGGAAGTTTATGGTATGATAAAAACAGGAGGAAAAATGGCATGAAATACGGAAAATTTTTACCAGAAAATGGTACAATAGGATTTGTTGCACCATCATTTGGATGTAACATAGAACCTTATAAAAGTGCATTTGAGAACGCACAGAAAGTATGGACAAAAGAGGGGTATTCTTTGAGTCTTGGCCCTAATGTTTATGAAGGATGCGGCATAGGAATCAGTAATACGCCGGAAAAATGCGCCCAAGAGTTCAATGAGTGGTATGAAAAAGAAGATGTAGATGTTCTTATTTCCTGTGGTGGCGGAGAATTGATGTGCGAAATTCTCCCATATGTAGACTTTGAAAAGATTCGACAGGAAGAGCCAAAATGGTTTATGGGTTATTCAGATAACACAAATCTCCTTTTTTTATTGGCAACTCTTTGTGATACCGCAGGCATTTATGGCCCGTGTGCAGCAGCTTTTGGCATGGAACCGTGGCATGAATCGTTAAAAAATTCGATGGAAATATTAACAGGAATGTGTAAAAAAGTACACAATTATGACAAATGGGAAAGGGAAGGTTTAAAGACAGAAGAGAATCCATTAGTACCATATAATGTGACGGAAAAATTTGAGCTTCGTACCTGGACGGCGGAGGATGGGCTTTCTACAGGAAAAGAACCAGAAGAAATTCAGAGTGTATCAGATTGTAATAAAATATCTCGTGATAAGGTATCGGCAGGTGAACCTCATAAAATTATAAATGAAAGGGAAGAAATTGCTGTAAAAGGACGGCTTTTAGGAGGATGCCTCGATTGCCTTGCTACTTTATGTGGTACAAAGTTCGATAAAGTAGAAGAATTTAATGAAAAGTATAAGGAAGATGGTGTGCTCTGGTTCTTAGAAGCTTGTGATCTTAATGTAATGGGAATTCGCAGGGCATTATGGCAGCTTGATGAGTCAGGATGGTTTAAAAATACAAAAGGCTTTTTGATTGGAAGACCATACTGTCATGGAGAAGAATTCTTCGGTTTAGATCAGTACAAAGCAGTTATTGATATTTTATCAAAATATAACGTACCGATAATTATGGATCTGGATATCGGACATTTACCACCAATGATGCCGCTGGTATGTGGAAGCGTGGCTGAAGCGAAGGTAAAAGATAATTCGATAACAATAGATATGGAGTATAAGTAAGGCTTTGTCCTCTTCTAGCAAGCAGCCAGATCTGTTCTGTTTGTGGTTACAAAAATGCAAAAATGAAAAATCTTGCGTTAAGAGAGTGGGATTGTCCGCAGTGCGAGACTCGTCGAAAACTAAACTTGCCGAGGTGGGGGAGGATGTCACAATTAAGACAAGAGAAATAAGGAAAGGATTTATTTATGAAATTAATATCTTGGAACGTAAATGGACTTCGTGCCTGCGTAAAAAAAGGATTTGAAGACTTTTTCAAAGAGACGGATGCAGACATTTTCTGTGTACAGGAAACAAAGCTTCAAGAAGGACAGATTGACTTTGCACCAGAAGGGTATGAATGTTACTGGAACTATGCAGAGAAAAAAGGTTACTCTGGCACAGCCGTATTTACGAAGAAACACCCATTAAAAGTGTGGAATGGAATCGGAATGGAAGAACATGATCAGGAAGGCAGAGTTATCACATTAGAATTTGAAGATTTCTTCTTTGTAACTGTATACACACCAAATTCTCAGTCAGAATTGAAGCGTTTAGACTATCGCATGAAATGGGAAGATGATTTCAGAGAATATTTACAGGAACTTGATAAAGAAAAACCAGTCATTATGACGGGTGACCTTAATGTGGCACATGAAGAAATTGACCTTAAAAATCCAAAAACAAATAAAAAGAATGCCGGATTTACACAGGAAGAGAGGGATAAATTTACAGAACTCTTAGGTGCGGGATTTGTTGATAGTTTCCGTTATCTTAACCCAGAACTTGCAGGAGCTTATACATGGTGGTCTTATCGCTTCAAAGCAAGAGAAAAAGATGCTGGATGGCGTATTGATTACTTTGTAGTATCCGAACGATGGAAAGAAAAGATAGAAGATGCCATTATATATAAGACGGTCATGGGTTCTGACCACTGTCCGATAGGATTGCAGATGAAATAATAATTTGCAGCAGGCAAGGTTGATGCTCCCTCCCCATGTGAGAAGATATCTTCTCGCATGGGGAGCTGTCTTTGGCTGGAGAGAGTTATTATTTAAATTGTTATAATGGACTGAAAGGAAAAGATTATGGAAAAGATATTAATAATAGTAGATATGCAAAAAGACTTCGTGGATGGTTCTCTTGGGACAAAAGAAGCACAGGCGATTGTTCCAGCGGTGAAAGAGAAAATTGAGAATTTTAATGGAGATATTATCTTTACAAAGGATACACATGGGGAAGATTATATGAATACACAGGAGGGGCAGAATCTTCCGGTTCCTCATTGTATTAAAGGAACACCAGGGCATGAGATTATAAATGAACTTCAGCCATATGTTAAAAAAGCACTTGCTGTTTTTGAAAAGGAAACGTTTGGTTCTCGTAAGCTGGCGAATTTCTTAAAAGAACTTCATAAAGAAAAAGAGATAGAGTCTATAGAACTTATTGGATTATGCACAGATATTTGCGTTGTGTCTAATGCATTACTTATAAAAGCATTTTTGCCGGAAGTACCGATTTTGGCAGATAGTAACTGTTGTGCGGGAGTAACACCGGAGAAGCATGAAAGTGCGTTGGAAACAATGAGGTCTTGCCAAATTCTGGTTTGTGAGGCTGCAAAGCAGACGAACTCCTGAAGCTAAATAAAGCATATTTGTGACTTTAGTCGCGGCGGTTTGAATGTTCGCTTAAAGCGCTCGCATCCAAACCTTGCTCCGAGGCCACAAATATGCTTTATTTAGAATATTTTGTGATTAAATCCATTATGATAGGAATCGCTCTATTAAGCTTACTTTCTTTCAATGTTTGGATATATTCCTCACGTTCATCATAAACATACTGTACAGCCTTCAACAAAGTATTGCTTGTAAGCTCCTCTTCCTGCAGTACATAGCTATAGCCAGATTTTTCGAAAGAAGCAGCATTTAAAAGCTGATCTCCACGGCTCTGGGAAGCTGGAAGTGGAATAAGGATGTTTGGTTTCTTGAGGGCGAGGAGTTCGCAGATTGCGTTAGCTCCGGCTCTTGAAATGATTAAGTCTGTTGCTGCAAATAAATGAGTTAATTCTTTCTTTGCGTATTCAAACTGTTTATAACCATTTTTTCCATCAAGGGAAGTGTCATAATGACCACGTCCACATAAATGGATAATCTGGAACTGCTTTAACAGTTCATCTAAGTTCTCTCGGATGGCGTTGTTAATAGCAACAGCACCAAGACTTCCGCCCATTACGAGAAGAACTGGTTTGGAATCATCGAATCCACAAAGACGAAGACCCTCTTCCTTTTTGCCGGAGAAAAGTTCCTGACGAATTGGGGAACCAGTTAAAACAGCCTTATTTTCTGGAAGGTGCTTCAATGTCTCCGGAAAGTTACAGCAGACCTTTGTTGCTGCTGGAATACAGATCTTATTAGCGAGACCTGGTGTAAGATCAGATTCATGAATAATAACTGGTACACGTCTTCTCTTTGCTGCAAGAACAACGGGAACGGATACAAAGCCGCCCTTGGAGAATACAATGTCTGGTTTTAACTTCCGAATCATGTGGGAAGCTTCAAGATAACCCTTCATAACTTTAAATGGATCAGAAAAGTTCTTAGGGTCAAAGTAACGGCGAAGCTTACCAGAGGAAATTCCGTGATAAGGAATACCCATTTCTTCAATCAATCTCTTTTCAATACCGTTATAAGAACCAATGTATTGAATATCATATCCGGCTTCTTTTAAGCTTGGAACCAGTGCCATATTTGGCGTAACATGACCGGCTGTTCCACCGCCGGTTAAAACGATTCGTTTCATACTTTTAAAACCCTCCTGAGGTAAGTGTGTGAACATCCTTATAGTAAATATAGATTATGCCTGCTGTTCTTTATATGCTATAAGGGCAAGTGCAAGCTGGTCAGGACAGGAAGTACCTCTGCCGCCACAGTCAATACCCTTTATCGTATTGATTACTTCATCAATATTACGTCCCTTAGCAAGAGCTGCAACGCCCTGAGTATTACCCATGCATCCGCCAATAAAACGGACTTCTTTAATAATATCATTTTCTACATCAAACTGAATTTCACGAGAACAAACTCCCTTTGTTTTATAACTGTACATCGATTTTCCTCCGCTATGTAAAAATACTTTTCCAAAATTGTAATGACAGTATATCACCTTTTTATCTAAAAAAATAGAGAAAAAATGCCTAATTTGAGGGGCCTGATAAAACGGACAAACGGACAAAATGCAAAAAACACGCTCTAGAGCAAACTATTAATGCGATTGAGCATTAAGAGTGTAGTGATACGAAGCATTTTTGTATAATAATCCTGCTTCGTTTTCGTCTCCCCTTTGACAAATTCCTAATGACGTGAGGGGGTCATCTGTGTTATAATGAGTCTACTTGTTTTGATGACAGTTAAAAATAGAACATTAAGTATTAGAATAGTACATGGAGGAAGAAGATATGGTTTGTATTGGTGTAATTGGAGCAATGGAAGAAGAAGTTGCTTCTCTCATTAACCAGATGGAAGATGCTGAGTCTAAGACTATGGCAGGTATGACTTTCAACAAGGGAAAGTTATGGAATCAGGATGCCGTTGTTGTTCAGAGTGGTATCGGTAAAGTAAACATGGCAATCTGTACACAGATTCTTGTAAATATTTACGGTGTAGATATGTTGATCAACACAGGTGTTGCAGGCGGTCTTTACAAAGATATTAATGTTGGTGACATTGTTATTTCCAGCGATGCACTGCAGCATGACTTTGATGTAACAGGTCTTGGCTATAAGAAGAGTGTTATTCCGGGAATGGAGACATCCGTATTTACAGCAGACACAGAATTAGTCGAGATGGCGAAGGAAGCATGTGAGATTGTCAATCCAGAGATTCAGTGTTTTGTTGGAAGAGTTGTAACAGGAGACCAGTTCATTTCTGATAATGGCACAAAGGCTGCTCTCGTAAAAGATTACGATGGATATTGTGCAGAGATGGAAGGTGCATCTATGGCACAGGTTGCAACACTCAATAAGATTCCATTTGTTATTATTCGTGCGATTTCAGATAAGGCGGATAACAGCGCACCAGTTGCATACGAGACTTTTGAGGAACAGGCTATTGTGCATACAGTGAAATTACTGGCTGCAATGTTTCTTAAGATGTCTAAATAGATGTCCAATTAAGTCATTTTCATAAAGAAGTATTCGAATCCCTTTTCCTTTTGACGGAGAAGGGATTTTTTTTACGAACGAATCCCCCTTTTCAAATGGATTTTCATTTCGTATAATTGGGTCACAATCCAGACAGAGCAAAATAATTTCGCATGGCAGAAACAGAATGTGGGTGAGTCATGGCAGACAAGATACCCGATTCGCAGATGCTTCCGGCTGGGGCCCATGCCGAGAAGAAATCCGTACATAAATCTGACCGGAAAAAAGAGTCTGCGCTGGACTGTATTACTTGATAATATTAAACTTCTCGCGGTTAAAATAATTAAGAAGGCGAGATTCATGGTAATTTATTATAGCTAAAATTATGAATGTGAAAATGTTTGAAATACCTGGGAGGGAAGAAAATGTTTGATTTTATTCTTGGTAATACCGTTTTTACAAAAGCAATTATAGCCTGTTGTTTTATTGGAATACTGAGCTGGTCGGTGTTGACGATCTCATACAGAAGCATGATACGTGCAACGTCGAGGATAGGGCAGACAAAGAAAAAGTGGCTTGTTTCTCTGAAAAAGAAGTATGAAGATTATCACGAAATGGATATCAAAGTGAATAACGTGGAAACATTTGTGGATAAATATTTCCGCAAGAAAAGAGTTTGTGGATTACCTTGTGGCTTTTGGAAAACACTGTATCGCCTCACAATAGCAGCATGTGCGATAACAGGAGCGGCAGGAGCGCTGGCTGTCTCACAGGAAGGAGGTGAACTGACCAGTGTAATTGTCACCTATCTGACCGGTGTAATCGCTGCATTTGGATTGATATTCCTTGATATTTTGCTTCGTGCAGATGCAAAAGAACATCGCATCATCATGAATATGAATGATTACCTGCAAAATGTATTAGAGAACAGCATAGCAGGACGTGAAGTAGATTTAGAAGATGGTACTTCAAGAGAGCAGCGCCGCCGCCTTCTTCGTTATGCCAGAGAGAACACGAAGAAGAAAGCGAAAGACGAGCCGGTATCTTTAGAAGAAAAGAAAGTGCTAGAGGATGTTTTGCAGGAGTTCTTTGCTTAAAAATTTTATGCACATAGTTCAAGAATGCCCCGGCATTCTTGCTGCGAGATGCACGTCATGCAATTCACATCTGATATAGTCAAATATATAGATGCAGATATATGTGTCGCATAGATATAATTGAATATAGCTATATGCTTTGCATAGATATAGTTGGATATATAGATATAAGGTCTGATCTGGAAATGGGAATTAGGATGAAAAATGAATCACCCCTTCTTCAGATCGGACAAAGAGTGGAATGTATACCCCTCTTTCTCAAGGTTTGTGAGAACCGTATCTAAAGCTTCAGCGTTTGATTTAGATATATTATGTATCAGTGGAATGGCGCCGGGATGGATGTATTTTTCAAAATGATTGATAACGTAATCACTTCCCGGCTGATTATCAACATCATAATCAAGATAAGCCATACTCCAAAAGACAGTGGTATAACCGATATCCTTTGTAATCTGAAGGGTGCGTTCGCTGTATTCTCCTTTCGGCGGCCGGAAAAAACGATCCATTTCGTATCCGGTCCCTTCTTTCATGTAATTTGCCTTATCTGTAATTTCTTCACGAACTTTTCTCGAATCCGTTTCTGGCATACAAACATGATGGGAAGTATGATTCCCAACGATATGCCCTTCTTTTTTCATTCTTTTGACCAGTTCAGGCTGATCCTCAATATAATGGCGGCACAGGAAGAAAGCCCCGGGTGCTTTATGCTTCTTTAACACATCAAGAATAGATGCGGTATAGCCGTTCTCATATCCACAGTCAAAAGTAAGAAAGACAGGTTTTTCATCGCCCTTTAGATTTGTTTTTATATACCAGGCATCATAACGGGAAAGATCTACTTCCTCCTGCGCAGAAGGGGTCATATGATTTTCTTCTCGTTTAATCCACCAGGCCATTTTTTTATTAGGAAGCGTATCGGGATTAATAGAAGAAACAGATTTATTTGGCTGCGTGGAAGCAGCAGCTTCCTCTTGGACAGATTCCATAGAGGAACGGGTGGAAGAAGACTGTTTTGAAGAAAAATTGTTTTGAGAATTTGGATTTTTATTATGGGCAAAAGGATGACAGCCACAAATTATGAAACAAGGAAAAATATAAAGAAAAAGAAGACATTTTTCACAAAAATAAAATTGAAAAGTGTCTTTTTTTAAAAATTGCTTTAACACATGTACAATATTAGGTGTGTTTTTAATTTTTTGTGCATCGAAAATGGTAAATATGTCTAATAGATAAAATATGCTTAACAATATAGCCGAAATACTGGCTCTATTTTCGTGAGTTTTCTTCTAGAATTATTTACAAAATTTAGGTATTAATGGTATTGTGCTATCTTCCATTTTTGAAGGCGATGGGCCATTTAAACTAACGACTAACGATTTTTATAGTAT
>OGFB01000913.1_pt1 | contig 12468 bp, 8 predicted proteins | sample 1570801 | NCBI WGS metagenome assembly OGFB01 (sample SAMEA2581969, study PRJEB24529) | metagenome | biome: Human gut stool | place: China | collected 2011 | reverse complement strand
TGATGATATCCGGGTATGATTTTTCATTTTCCCAATTTGAGATGGTCTGACGACTTACTCCCAATATTTCGGCAACCTGTTCCTGTGTCAGTTTCTTCTCAAGTCTGGCTGCCTTGATTTTACTTCCAATATCATGCTCCATGCCATTGCACCTCCCTTGCACTTTTATTATAGGAAAACCACCACTTGTAGTCTACCAAACGGCTTTGACATCGCAGAAAATACGTGTCAAAATGCTTTTACATTTGCTTTTTTATTACTTCTTCGCCTTTTCCTCTAATTCAAGCAGATACCTGTCATAGTCCGACATGAACAATCTGTCTTGAATGATACGATATTTTTCAAACTCAGTTTCAGCGTGGAGTTTGGCTATTTCAGCAGAAACCTTTCCGGCATCCTGCAAAATGCATTTTGTTTTGAACGGTTGCATAGAACCTTTTCGTTGTTGCCGATGTTTTGTCATAATCTATCGCAGTAGCATACATATCTGTGATTTTCTGATAGAACTTTCTTTCGCTTGCACGAATTTCCCGGATGCGTTCTAACTGCTCATCGAAATACTTGTCCGTAAGATAAGTACCTCGTTTCAGACGCTCATCATCCATAACCCAGCCCTTGATGGTGTAGTCCTTTACGATACCGTTTGCCCACTTACGGAACTGCGCGGCACGTTCATTGTTTACCTTGAAGCCGACAGCAATAATCATCTGCAGGTTATAATGGTTCACTTCTCTCTGAACCTGGCGAGGGCCCTCGGTTTGAACTATCCGAAATTTTCGGATAGTTGCCGTTTCTTCCAACTCGCTATCTGAATACACCTTTTTGATATGGTCACTAATTGTACGCACATCAACATCATAAAGCGTAGCCATCATCTTCTGTGTCAGCCATATATTTTCACCCTCGTAACGCATCTCAATGCTGTCCTGCTGATCACTAACAGAGGCAACATAGGTTAAGTATTCCGCTGCGCTGGAACGGATTGTTACTTCATATTTTTTCTTTTTCAACTCAATCTCCTTCTTATTACTTTCTTGTTTTATAATCATACCTGCTCATCTTTTGCTACCGGAATGTACACCATCTTCAAAGGAATCACCTTTTTGTACTTATCGCTTAAATCGTGATAGTACTTCAAAATTAAATCTACAAGCTCTGTGCCGTTGATGCCTCGAATGATTGGTGTGTTATCAAGATATTTTTGTGCGTTTTTAGTGTAATTTGAGAGAGTAACAAATAGTCCATAGTCACCCTCTCGCATCGCACCTTTCAGAGACTGGATGGTTGCTTCCTTAATATCACTATCCTGACTCTTTACCTGTACCAGAATACGAGGTGGAAGTTCATCTTTATATGCCGTAATATCAATGCCGTTGTCGCCACCATGGGATGAAATTTTGGTGTGATATCCCATGGCGTGTAAAAGATCTGCAACAAACTCTTCAAAGTCATAGCCCTTAAGATTTTTACTTAGTTCTTTTAAAATAAAATCTTTTGTTGATTCAATAATCTCATCTGCAGTTGCAGCAATACTTTCGTCTTCTTCAGCACTTTCTTTAAAAGAGTTTTTCTTAAAATCTTTGTCTAAAGCAGAGATATATTCATCAGCATAATTTTTAATTGCAAAGAAAGAGAGTGCAGACCCTACTTCGTATAATGCTCCTTGTGAAAATGATGTTCTTGGTAAGCGCTTTAACCATTTTACTTTATGTTGTTGTACATATTCTGCTGCAGTGGGATTATATACATAATCTCCAACCACTCTACCTATATTTATCATTCTGTCAATTTTCGACGGAAACACAATATAGTCACCGATTTGAACTTCTTGCACAAACCTGTATAGCATACCAACACAAACAGCTATACTTCTCTTTTTATCGTTTGGATAAGTTTCTATGTATTTGTCCATAAAAGAACTTCTATCAGGATTGATTTTTGAAAGGTCGCCAAGGTCTTTCCAACCGATGGCTATTACATTTTGCTGTAAGAACAAATTGTCATCTTTTGTATGAATACCCCATATTCTATTTTGTTCAACTGACATATATACATCTCCTAGTTTTTACCAATTTAGTTACAATCTTTCAATAGGTAATTCATCTGCATAATTTTCATCAGTAAATACCTGTGGAAAGCTCTGACTTTTTGTTATATCATTATAGGCATTTACCCAGTCGTATTTTACAATTTCATCTACGCTTTCGTTTACCGCTTCAAAATGCTTTTTTGCACATCTGATTTTTATGCGTTCATCATCATTTAATCCGCCTGCATCTTTATCCCATTTTGTTTCTGCAATAAAGTACATAGCAAAATGTTCTTCACTTTTCTGATATACAATAGCCCAGTCGGGAGAATAGTTGCCTGCCGGTGTTTCAAGCACAAATCCACCTTTTTTTAATTTGGTGTAAAGTAGAACATTACTATCATTATCAAGTGCTTTAGCAAATTTAAGTTCACCTTCGCTATCAAATTTATATTTTAAATTCATAGCTTTTCTATGTGATGGGTTTGGAGTGAATAAGTATCTTATTTCTTCTTCATTGATAATTTTATCAACTTCAAAAATATCATTCTTGCTTGCACCAATGCCTTCAATAATTTCTGCCTTTAAGAATTCCTTGCTTTTAAATTCTTTAAGCTTTTGATTTATTATCTTAATGGCTTCTTCAAGGTAGTCTTGGTTGTTTATTTTGTTTCTTGAATTTTTGGTCAAACCGTTAATTATTTTTATAATTGCCAGTCGTGGTAACATTGTGTTTGCCATAATTACATTTACAAGGTCAAACAATGGTTTTGCTTCATAGGTGAGTGTATGGCTGTCGCTGTTCTCAACCTGCTTTTGTGCATTTACCATTGTCATTTTTTTGGAATCATTAAAGTCCACCTCAGCATTTGTTACCTCAAATTGAATAAAATCATTATGCTTTGCAAGTTGTCTGTCAATTTCAGTAGTAGTGCATTTGATGAATTTATCTTTATCAAGTTTATATCTATAAACAGAGCGTTTTTGAAGGATGGTCAAAAGCTTTTGGTATATTCTTTGAAACTCTGCTTCATTAACATATTTTTGCACTGCGTTTTCATAAGATGGTTCATCGCCATTTGCAATATCAATCTTTTTGCTTCCTTTATCTTTCATAGCTTTAATAAAAGCTTCTTTGATTTTATTGGAATGTTCATTAGAACGGGATCATTAAATACAAAATCTTTGAAATCCACTTCGGAATTTTTTAAGGTTATTTTGCCTGTTTTTTCAATTTTAACAAAGTTAGATGCAACAAGTTCTCTTATAAAGGCGTCACAAGCATCTTCAACATTATCTTCAGGTATGCCGGCTTCTACCATAGTAATTTTTATAATATCAGCGGTAACTTCTTCTTTGTTAAAACCGGATGATTTATTATAATCATCCTGCAATGAGTCTGCAAAATGATCATAATAGTCGTTTGCTACAATAGTCAGTTCGTTTATAGAACTGTCATAACATCTTGTGCCGGATATATCAACAGGCAATCTTAAGCCTCGGCCTACTTCTTGCTTTTTAGCAATATCGCTACCGGTTTCTTTGATTGTGACAAGTACAAACACATTTGGATTATCCCAGCCTTCACGCAATGCTGAGTGAGAAAAAATGAATGAAAGAGGTTCATCAAAGCTGATGAGTTCATCTTTCTTGTTAAGAATAAGATCAATACCTCTGTCAACATCTTCCTGAGCCTTTGCTTTCAGCTTAACATCTTCATCATCAACATCACTATTCCAGCCTTCAACATCTACTTCTCGTTTATTTTTATCAATGGCAAAACAGCCTTCTCTGACATCTTCTGCTGAAACATTAGGATTCAGTATTGCAAATTCTTTTGGATACTTATTTAGAATAGCTTGGTCAAACAAATTAGGTTGTGAGCGTATTTTATCAAATACTCGGTCAAAAATCTTCAGGTATATACCTCTGCCGTCACCCTCGTTGCTTCTGACCTTACCAACGGAATCCACAAAGAATAATGTCAGCACCTTGATTTTCTTGCCGCTACTTAAAATCTCGGCTTGTTTTTGAATATGAGATTTAATTGCAATCTCCATTTGCTTCTCGACAGCTACATCGTGGTCAACTTCGTCGTTACTTTTGCCCTCTGAAATATACAACAAGTCACCGTTGCTTGTGCTGATTTGAAGGTCATCGTACTTTCTCGGTTGTGCTGAAATATACCAATTACGATACTGCGGTAAACCGCCCGACAATTCTTCCAATGAAGCGTTGTTATCTACATCAAACTTCATACATTTGATGTCCCTACCTTGTGTTTTGCTGAATATCTCTATACGGGCTTGAAGCTGCTTATCAAGAAATTTGACATAGCGGATATATGGGTAGTTCTTCGGTGTTAAGCTGTGTATGGTAGTGACCTTGATTCCCTTGACAAGTTTCTTTTGATAAGCGTCATAGGAATCCAGCTTATAGATAGGATTATAAAGATTTTTATGTGTTGCGGAATAGCGGAGTATCATCGGAGGGTTAAGCTCCTCAACGGCAGCAAGGGAAGCGCTTTTCTTCTTACCATTACCGTCCATCTTTTGCGGCTCGTCAATTATAACGATAGGAGCAATATCCTTAATATCGTCCCAAATAACAACGCCGTTTTCGCTTTCTTTTCTCAAGCGGTTACTTTCCTTGTTAAAGGAATGGTTAGTGATAATCATAATTGAAAGGTCGGTACTTTCAATTAGTTTAGAAGTAACCGTTTCCGGCGTTACGTTCTTATCAAAAACAAAAAAACGCTCATTGAGATCTATGTTATTGTATTTTGGCTTGAAATAATCAGCAAAGATTTCGATTGACTTCTTAACACCAAGCAGTATTGGGTTTGACGGTACAACAATGATAAACTTCTTGAATTGTCCGCCGAATTCACTCCAAAGGCGCAGGATCGTTTCAAGATATACAAAGGTTTTACCTGTTCCTGTTTCCATTTCAATGGTAAACTGCGGAATAGCACCTACAATCTTATTATCCTTGAATAATCCGTTGCGATACTGAACACTTTGTAAGTTATTCAGCAATCTGCTCGTAGAGCTAAAACGCACATTAGCCTCGGGACGTGCATTAAGCAAACTCTCCTGTGTCCTCGCTGTGCTGTAAATACTGCTGACGGATTGACGATCTATACCTTTGAGTAAATCTATAACGGAGTTCACCGCTTCTTCCTGATAATCAAGCTCCTCGATTTGAAATCTTATCTTATCGCTCAAAACACTCAACTCCTTAAATGAATTCTACGGTATAGTTATTATATTTGCTCTTTCGTTCTTCCTCAGTCTGATGATTGGCAATCAGCGCCGACAAGCGTCTGAATGATACATCTTTCAGCTCTATATCGTCATTAAATGCGCTGTCACGAAGAACAAACTTTGCTGGGGTAGGCTCAATAGCCGCAAGACGTTCAATAAGCTGTTCGTCGATTTCCGGCTCCAAGCACACTACTACAGCGTCAGCAAATATGTATGTTCTGTCGCTTACTGATGATAACTTTTCAATCGGTGTTGAGAGAGGTATGTCAAACTGACGGAGCATTATTTCATAAACCACGTCAATGTCAGTAAATCCAGTATTGAAGTCAATTATATCCTTGTCATTATAATAGCCTTCTAAATCTGTTAGTTGTAGTAATTCATTATCATCAGTTGTATTCCATTTAATGTTTGTATCTGCAATTTGATAACATCTAAATCCTATATCTATGTTAGAATCAGGATAATTATTAATTATTGACGTAATAGCTCTTTTAATTCTTTCACGACCTATCTCGCACAAAGTTAAATATCCCATTTCAAATGCTTTCTGACTCAATTCGTTTTTCTTCGGGACTTTTTTACCATCTGTTACTGTATAGGTCGTTTCTGGATACTGTACCATTATATATCTCCTATTCCTACCATCTTGAGCATTTAATAGTAGAACAGCGTGCGCTACTGTTGCAGAACCAGAAAAAAAATCCATTATTATATCATCATCTTTGCAGACGTTTCTTACAATCCTTTGTACCACTTCAATAGGTTTAGGATTACTAAAAGGTAATCCAAGTGTGTTGCCTTTTCCTCCATAATATATAATTGAAGAAACAGCTTCTTCTAAATTGTCTAACAAATAGTATTTTTGTCTTGGTTGTGTACTCTCGTCTTGTCCATAAGCAATCTTGTCTGACTCTATTAATTTATCCATCGTTTCGTCTATATAACGCCAACCTTTTGCAGGAACAGGACAAGGCTTCTGTGTAAGCGGATGAATTAAGGAACGGTGTGAACGAGTTTCCGGTTTATCTGGCGCAGCCATTGAAACTGGTTGATATATATTACCTTTATCATCTATATAAGAATAAGCCAACTCACCACCTGTAAATTCCTTATCGTTACTCTTTAGCCATTTAGAGTATTCCTTTCTACACTCTTCAGTTACGCCACCATATTTCTTTATTAAAGAATTAGCTTTATTAATCATTGGATCGGCGTGTTCTTTTTTCTTTGTAAACTGAATATTTGCAAAGGACGAATGGTTTTTACAAAATCCTACGATGTATTCGTGTTGATATGCTACTCCTACTGTACTTCCTTTCGGGTTACGTTTGTCCCAGACTATTACTCCCAATTCATTTTTCTCTCCAAATATCATAGAACAAATACGCAAAAGATTTTCAATTTCGTTTTCGTCCATATGTATAAAGACAGCACCTTCGTCGCACAATAGATCTCTTGCAATTATCAAGCGTGGATACATCATATTTAACCAATTCGTGTGATACTTTGCAGTATCTTTAGGATTCTTTTGGAGTCTCCCTTCATCATTAATGTATCCGGATAAGATTGCTAATTCTTCATCGGATAGAGTAAAATCATCACGATATATTAAATCACTACCAGTATTGTACGGTGGATCAATATATATCAATTTTATTTTGCCGTGATAGTTCCGGCGAAGAAGTTTGAGGGCTTCAAGATTATCACCCTCAATATAGATGTTCTCGGTTGTATCAGAATTCAAACTATCCTGCGGCTTATATTTGAGAGTTCTGCCAAATAAATCTGCTTGTGCTTCTTTTTTTGCCGCTTGTTTACCTGCCCAGGTGAACTCATAGTGTTCACTTTTAACCTCAGGAAATTCTCCCATTTCTTCTTTAAGTGCAGTAAAATCTACTTCACCGTCTTTGATTGCCTCAGGAAAATATTGTCCCACAAGCTCTAAAAAAAGCTGTGTGTTGGTCTTGTCTATTGTATCTTCTCCAAGTATACCCTCGGAAATTTTATGATATTCGTTCATAATGTTCTCCCCGTTTCTGCTTATTTATTAGCCAACCAATTCGGTATTTGTGCTAAAATTGGGTGTGCTTCATTTGCCAATGTTACTAATTTTAGGCAGGATGTTAAAAATTTCACTCCACTGTCAATTCGCTTTAAAAATTTAAAATGTGATTTTATATTCTTCTCGTTAGGATTATTGGATTTTAGTTCACTTTCAATAATATCAATAGACTCATTTGCCTCTTCTTTTTCTTCATCAGATAAGTTTTCGTCAAGTGAATTTCGCATATTTGAAATAATTTTACTCAATTCTGTTGTATCAATCCCGTTGTTTTGAACTGCATTTATGGTTGCGTTATCATTTGCAATATTTACTTGTCCGCCTTTAATGTTGAATGTTGTGTTTTCATCTAATCCCATATCTATACCTACTTCTGTCAAGTAATCGCTTATATGATTTATAAGCACTAATGTTATACTGTCATTAAAATTTTTAACGCCCTCATGTAATCCTTCCCTTGAGTAATGAAGCATAATAAAACGAGGAATATCAGTGTACTTAGTACATAAGTATTTTAAAATAGAATAAGCTCTTACTACTTCCTCTTCATCAGTTTCTCCAAGACAAAATCTAAATTCACCGGATGATACCTTTGCAAAATCATCAGCTAAATCTAAATCACATTCACCGCAAGAATTAATGAAGTCAGAAATTATTTCAGTGCTATCAAGATAGTTGATGTATTTTTGGAGTGTATCAAGATAATCACTTACACTTGCACGCATCAATCTGTTAGATTTACTATTGAATTTGTAACAAATCTTTTTTAGTTCGTTTCTATTCATCTGCATAAGAAATCACCCCACAAAACGGACAATGACTGCCCGACATTTTAAGTAATGGCTTTATTTTAGCACAACGATTACAGCACAAGTACCTTTTCTCTGTTAATTCATCTATACTATAACGGATTGGACTTTCAGTTTTGTGTTTTTGCTTTTTACTGGCTTTAAATTTTACACATTTATTTGATGAACTCCTTTCAAGTTCTTTGAATGAATCATATATTAAATCCATAACATAATTTTCTGATTTTGCATGTGCTAATTCAATGACATCTTCTGTTAAGTAGCTATCACTGATTAACCCACAGCTTGGACAATGTATGTGTAATATTTCATCATCGTTCAAATCTTTGGCTGTGCATTTAAAAAACGAACCACAATATCGACACTGTAAAAGAATATAACCTTCATTATCCGGAGGTATTGAGATTTCAAATGAAACTGTATTACTCATAGTTCCGCAAATTCCTCCAATTCTTTTATTTTTTCTTTTATCTGTTTGTTGAATGAACTTTTTTCGACTAACGTTTTTGCTTTTAATGCTGATAGTTTTAAGGACTTTAATTGCATTAAAAGGGGTAAAACTAATTTTGTTCTTTGCTCGTCGTACCAAAGCTTTTTATTATCAAGAAGTTTATTTTCAGATGAAAATAAATTTAGATTGCTTACAAGGAATGCTTTTGTCATCATTTCTATGTAGTAAGCGTGTTTGTTGCTGCGGTTCATAATTGTGTCATAGTCAATGTAAAGAGAAAAAAGAGTTTTATCATCATTCTGAAATTCTAAAGGTAATTTAGGGGAGAGGAACTCACTCTCAATGACTATACTGTTTTTGTTTTGCTTATTTAGTCGTTTATCAGCAAAGCTGTACTGTTCCTCTACACCGTCAGTAATCTCAATTACGCAAAGAGGGCCTATGCACTTTTGAACAATTGACGCAACAAACGGAGCCTGTCTAAGATTTTTTAGCTTTATTCTAAGAAACATTATTACCTGACAATTATAATCGTCATTTACTAAATTTGGAATATCAAATCCCTCAATCTGATAAGTCAATCGGATATATTCTATGGCTGTTTCAAATTGCTTTTTCTTTGCTCCTGTCAACATTGCACCTCTGACAAAAGTGATTTTTGAAATATTCGCCTCTTTTTTGTATTTTTCAGGTAATGAGAGCATACTAATTCTCCTTGCATACAATTATAAATGAAACAAGTTCAAAGTCATCACTACTTTTATCTGCAAATTCATTTTTAAAACCGCTAAAGTCAAAAAGAGTAAATCCAGCGTTATCTTCCTCAACTTTTTGAATAGAATCAATAACTTTGTTTAACAAACTTGAGTATCTGCTCATATCCTTTGTGTTTTTAGTTTCTTTCAAAAATGATTTAACTAAAGTACCATTAACTTTATCTTTTTTGTAACATAAGCCTCTGAATCTTTTTAAAAGTTCGCGTGCCTGTGTGCTTTTGAAAACAACTTCTCCGTCATCAGCCACAAAAGAAAGATAATAGGGATAAAGAGAACTGTCTGAGTTTGGCTTTTCTTCGTTGTTTTTATACTTAAAACAGAACAAAACACCATTTTGATTTATACCAATTTCGTTGGCTTTTGCAATAGAATATATTCCCCGTGGAACTTTCTTTAATTCTTTATGTGCTTTTACATACTGAGAAAGCTCATAAATATATTGATTTATATTAAGGTCTGTTATAGAAATAGTATCACTTGCGTCGTCAATGTCGATAACCTCATTTCTAAGTTTTTCCATTTGACGAGTACGAAAACTAATATCGTTCATTTCAGGACTTAATAAATTATCATCACCTGTTGAAACAATATTAGATTGAACCATTTTCTTTTTAACCCTGCTTTCCAGTCCAAGGTATTCATTTAAATCCATTGCCGGAAAAAAGTTGATCAACTTAATTTGAGTATTAGAGCTTCCAATACGGTCAATACGACCAAAACGCTGGATGAGATTTACGGGGTTCCATTGAATATCATAGTTAATAACCGTGTCGCAATCCTGTAGGTTTTGACCTTCAGAAATGCAATCTGTGCCTATAAGTACGGTGATTTGCTGTTCTGCCGGTATATCTGCATTTTTAGATTTTGGTGAAAAATAAGAGAGTACCTTGTTGAAATCAAAATCAATTGTCTTGCCATTCCTTGTTTTAGGTTTATATTCCTGCGGAATGGTAGTGCGAGGTTTGTTTGAGCCACATACTATTCCTGTGTAGTAACCTTCTTTAAGTAAATCCCCAGAAATTGAATCATAAAGATAATTTGCAGTATCGGCAAATGCAGAGAAAATAATAATTTTTTTGTTGCCTTCATTAAACGGTGTGTTTTGAATTTTATCTTTTACAATACTTTTAAGTTTTATCAGTTTTTCATCTCGCTCGTTTTGAAGAATTTCTTCAGCTTGAACGATAAGTTTTTCTATTATGCACTTGTCAAAAATTAAATCTTCTAAATATGCATCCTTGTTCAGATGAGCAACCTTAATATCAAGTTTATAATCAAGAGCTGCGTCCTCATCGTCAAAGTAAACTTCATTTACCAAATCACCTGAATTGCCCTTTAACAAATCAATGTAATTGTCAATTCGTTCTTTTTGTCTTTTAAGAGTTTGTGAAAACGCGTAAACAGAACTTTCAAGCCTTTTGAACAGGTTAAACATCTGTAAAATCTTTGTAGTATTCTCTCGACCTTCTTGTGTAAATACCACTCTGCCTTTATGTATAGTTTGATATTTTTTCTGATACATTGCCTGATACTCACGCTTTATATATCGCATGGGTGTATACGCAGCAAGCAAAAGGTCTTCCAGTGTTAATAAAGTATCTTTGAAATTAAGCAGTTTCCGTTCTTTATCAATGTTAGGATTGTATGTGCTTACAGGCAATTTGTTTGGAAACGTACCAATATCAGAACTGTTGTAATAATTTGTTATATGCTTTCTGCTACGGCTTATGGTTAATAATTCAAGCAAGTCGAAAAATGATTTAGGCAGTGAATCATATAGTTCTTCCTTTGTTGCTTTTCCTTTTCTTTCCCAAGCGTTAAAAACAGCTGATGATTTTCGTAAAGTTTGTGATATACTGTCAATACCAAACTTTTCGTAAGCATCATCCTGATCCCCTGTTATTAAACTGATTTGGTTTTTTAGGTCCGTTAAGCTGTTGTTTACAGGTGTGGCTGAGAGCAACAAAACCTTTGTTTGAGTTTTCTTTTTGACAACAGTTTCAAGCAATCTTTGATAGCGTGTTTCACTTTCTTCTTTTTCGGTTCTATTCCTAAAGTTATGTGATTCATCAATGACAATTAAATCAAATCTGCTCCAGTCAAATCTTTCAAGATCAAAACCACTTCTTGATGTACCTGAATACCTTGACAAATCAGTATGACAAAGCACTTTATACCTGATTTTATCATCTGCAAAGGGATTGTCGTCATAATCGTTATCTCTGTACGAATCCCAGTTGTTATATAATTTTGCAGGGGTGAGAACGAGAATGTTATCTTGTCTGTCTGAAAAATATTTTATTACCGCAAGCGCTTCAAATGTCTTACCAAGACCTACACTGTCGGCAATAATACAACCGTTGTATTTGTTGATTTTTTGTATAGCGTATTGAACGGCTTCCTTTTGAAAGTCAAACAGAGTATTCCAGATTTTGCTGTCCTTAAAATCTGAATTGTTGCGTTCAAACAGTTGTACGGATTCATCAATTTTATTTCCATATAATTCATTAAGTGTAAAGTAATATGCAAATTCAGGACTGTGTTCTTTATATACATAAGCAAGGCTATGCAGTAATTCATCTTTGTAATCATATGTGAATTGCTCAGACAACCATATATTTTCAAAGACTTTTTTATTTTTTATGATTTGTGCCTTGTCTCTTTCTCCGTTTATAGTGATTCCAAAGATTGGTTTTTGTTCACCTCTTCGTTCATTGAGTTCAAGTGATTCTGTTCCGCCAATCATATAATCTTCATCTATAATCAAAAGATTCATAGGGACATTATTTGTTTTTAAACGCCTGATTTCTACGTTTTGGGCAATGAAATCGTGCATAGATTTTGCCTTTGCAAAGTGAGTTAATTCATTTTTTTCTACTATATCATATTCATTATACAGAGCATCATTAGGATTCATTTCAAATTCTCTTGCAACTTCTTCTTTAGGAATTTGACGGTTGCCCCTTATAATTAGATATATTTGATGAACATTTTTTAAACTTTTTTCAAGCACAGAAAATACAGACAAAGTGAGTTTGTCATTTAATATGTATATATCTGCATTCTTTTTTT
>OGFB01000907.1_pt1 | contig 12492 bp, 9 predicted proteins | sample 1570801 | NCBI WGS metagenome assembly OGFB01 (sample SAMEA2581969, study PRJEB24529) | metagenome | biome: Human gut stool | place: China | collected 2011 | reverse complement strand
GTCATAGGGATATCAGCCCTGACACCAATCATAACGGCAAGGTTGACTCATGGGAGAGGATTAAGGAATGTCCTTGTTTTGATGCCATAACAGAATATAAAGGTATATAGTTATGGGAATGGTTAAAAGGTTGTTATTTCTCATTATCCCCTACATCATATTGAGTTTGTTGGCTGGATGCAAATCTGTTCAGTATGTGCCTGTGGAGACTGTTAGAAGCGACAGTATTTATGTCGACAGATACCAGCGTGACAGCATATATCAACGAGACAGCGTATTCGTCAACAGATGGATAGCTGGAGATACTGTATATCAGGATAAGGTCGTTTGGAAGTACGTCTATCGTGACAAGATTAAATATGACACTGTGGCCATCTTGCGTTCGGACACGCTCCGGGTTCCTTATCCAGTGGAGAGCAGACTTTCGACATGGGAAAAAATCAGGTTAAAAGTCGGGGGATGGGCCATTGGGTGCATGGTTATTACCATTATAATATTTTCCATTTACATAATTCGGAATATGGCTGATAAGAGATGAATATGAAATTTATTTAAATATCAAAATAAATCACCTCAACATATTGCATAGTTAGAATAAATTTACTACCTTTATAACAGAAATATTATTTATGATAATTACCAAATTTAACAAGGAACAGATATGACAACTTTTATAATTGCATTATTTATTACATACTTCATCATTCTTATTTGGAAAGGTGGTGGATGGTTTTCAAAAGAAAGCTACAAACAGGAAGCAAGGGAACAAGCTTTATATCAAAGTAAAAACAATAATACTAATTTTATTGAAAAGGCTATTGATAACAGAGGCTATGATCCATACGATGGACTTGTACAATACAAAAATGGAGTCTATACAACAATAATCTTTGGAAATAAGGATTATCCAATAACACGTTATCTTAATGCCAATTCAATAGAAGAACTTCAGAAATTAGCAGACCCTTTCCTTAAAAAACGCCGGGATGCATGGGTCAAGAGGAAAAATAAACAAAAGAAATAATAATGTATTTTTCTTGTTTTCTAAAAAACGTTATGTTTGCAAATAACCAAATATAACGTTTTTTTTATGTCAAATAATAATACTTACACTACAACCATATTCCTTAATGACGAACAGGCGGTTAACAGGTTGAATGCATTACAAGCCAACGTGGAAAAATACCGCAAAGCTAAACAACAGGCTTTACTGGATGGTGATGACAAGGCATTCAAGACTGCGAACAAGCAGATAAAGGAATGTGAAAAGGAAATGAAAGCTTTATCTACTACGGCACAGAACGTTGACAGGGTACTTAACAATCTGTCGACAACTTCCGTAATTGATATAAAGAATACTATAAAAGCAATTAACAAAGAACTTAATAGCGGAGCTGTACATAGAGGGACAAAAGAATGGGATTACTTCCAAAGGAAGCTCAAAGAATGTCGAACTGAACTTCGAAACATTCAAAATGAATCTGCTGCTGCAGAAAATGGAGGCTTTTTTAAAAGAACTGTTAACTTCCTGAACTACAACTGGGGTGCTATAACTCAAATAATAAGCAGTCTGACGGCATTGACGTTTACAATTCGGCAGGCAACGACAGAATATGCGGATATGGAAGAAGCAATGGCCGACGTACGCAAATATACCGGCCAAACCGCAGAAGAAGTACACCGGATGAACGAGGACTTTAAAGCAATGGATACGCGTACATCTCGTGAGAAACTAAATGAGCTTGCCGGAGCAGCAGGAAGGCTCGGCATACAAGGCACGGAAGCCATTGAGGCATTCGTCGACGGAGCTGACAAAATCAACGTCGCCCTAGGTGATGACCTTGGCGATGGAGCTGTTGATAAGATTGGTAAATTGGCTACAATGTTCGGCGAAGACGACAAGAAGGGATTACGCGGTGCTATGCTTGCAACTGGCTCCGCAATCAACGACCTTGCCCAATCGTCTTCTGCTAATGCCGGATATATTGTTGATTTCACCGCAGATCTGTCAGGCGTCGCCATCCAGGCTGGAATGACGCAGCAGCAACTCATGGGACTAGCGTCTGCTCTTGACCAAAATATGCAGGAGGAAGCAACGGCGGCGACTGTTTTCTCGCAACTTATCACCAAAATGTACCAAGAACCTGCTCGCTTCGCTCAGATTGCCGGCATGCAGGTGAAGGAGTTCACCAAGCTGATGAAAGAGGATGCAAACCAAGGACTGCTCACTTTTTTAGAGGCAATGCGCTCTAAAGGCGGTTTTGACGCTATGGCGCCTCTGTTTCAGGAAATGCAGCTCGACGGCACGCGCGCAGTCGGCGTGCTATCAGCTGTAGCTAGCCATCTTGACCAAGTAAAGGAAGCTCAAGACATTGCAAACAAATCTTATGCTGAAGGAACAAGTGTTCTTGCGGAATTCAATGTACAAAACAACACCGTTCAGGCTGGAGTTGACAAAGCAAAAAAAGAATTCCAAAATCTGACAATAGAACTAGGCGAGAAACTTCTGCCTATTGTAAAATATACTATAACATCGAGCTCGCTTCTTGTTAAATCGCTCTCAGTTATTGTATCTTTCATCACACGCCACATCAACGTTATTTTAGCTCTTACCACGGCAATAACGACATATATCGCAATACAAAAAGCGTCTATTGTCGTTGACAAACTTAAAGTGATGTGGACAGGCAAAATTATGACCGCCATTAAAGCATTATATACAACAATGCTGAAAAATCCTTATCTTGCGGTTACAGCCGCTGTATTAACTCTTATTGCTGCTTATAAGGATTGGAAAGATTCAATCGTAGAAGTATCACAAACACAACAAGATCTTGATGAAGTAAACAGACTTGCATCTGAGACAATCAGTGCAGAAAAGAATCAACTGGATGAACTATATCGATCTGCAACGAACAAAGCTGAAGCGGACGCTGTCAGACAAGAGGCTATTCGTCAGTTAAACAATATAAGTCCTGAATATCTAGGTTTCCTTAATGCCGAGAATATACATACTCAGGCTGCAAAGAACGCCATTGACGCTTACACCAAATCTCTATTACTTAACGCTAAGGCTAAGGAACTTAATTCGAAGCTCGATGAGCTTAGCAGAAAAAAGAATGAGGCACAAAACGCTGATTATACACGATGGTATGATGGATTCCAGACTGCCATAAACTCTATTGCCGACAAGATAGAACGTGCCCGCAACGGGTTAAGCTCGCTTTTTTCTCAGGGATCATTCAGCACTGGCTGGAACGACAAAACTAGCCTTGAGGGATATGCGATGAACACAGCTCAAGCTGCATTAATAAGATACAATAATGCTATTTCAAAAATTTCAGAAGAAGAGAGAATCCTAAGAAAGGAGCTTCAAGAAACAAACAAACAAATTCTTGAAAATGCCGTTGTGCTAAATAAGTCTGCTGACGCTGCTAAGCATGCTGAAACAGGAAATAAAACAACTTCTAGCGAGAAACAGCGGAAAGAGGAAGAAAAAATTCGCAATAAAAGAGAGCGAGCAGAGAAAAAAGCACAAGCCGAAGCATTAAAGAGGCAAAAAAATACGGACAAAGAATATGTGGCTGAACTGAATGTACAGCTGGCCACACTAGATTACCTGTATTCAAACGGCCTAGTATCTTACAAAAGTTATTTACAACGCAAAGAAACGTTGCAGCTCAATAGTATTGATAAGCGGAAAAAACTTTGGGGAGAAGAATCGACTGAAGCGAGAATGCTTGCTGATGATGAAGTGAAAATAAGACAAAAAACCATTGAGGCTTTAGGAAAGCTCAATGAACAAGAGATAGAACATGAACGTGTCGCTAAAGAAGCTAAAATTAACGCTATGTTCTATGACGAATCATCAGATATATTCCTTAATGAGAGTGCCATGAATGAGGCGCTTTTCCGCAACGACATTGACGCACTTAACAAACGTCTCAGCTTATACAAGACAGGAACTGAAGAATGGCTTTCTCTTAAAGCAGAAATAGAAGAAAAGCAGAATCAGCATCAGTATGATCTGCAAGCAGAACATGACTCTAAGCTGATTGATCTTCGTAAAGAATATCTTAATCAAGGTAATGCCATGGAAGAGCAGATTGAAATGAATTGGCTTGATAAATTCTACCAAGAAGGACTCCTTAACGAGGAAGAATATCAGCAGGCAAAAATGGCAATACGTGAACGTTATGCTTCAATGCCATCTACTGCAGACGACACCACACACAACACGGCTAAATCTATGCTTAACGCAGCAGAAAAATCTGCCGGACCACAGGCTCAGTATATAACAGACGGATCAGACTCAGGCATTACTGCAATATCCTCGATATTCGCCATAGTCCAATATAGGAAGAAGGTTAATGAAGACTTGAAGAAACTATATGGTGAAGACTATGAGAACAGCGCAGCGTATAACGAGGCAAAAAAGATGAACAATAATGCGATGTTCCAAGAAATTATCAGTGCGGCTTCAGTAGCATATAGCTCTATTAACAACATTATGTCTGCAGCATCGGCGTATTCACAAGCATGCTCTGACTATGAGGTTGCTAAGATAAAGGCAAACTACGACAAACAAATCGAAGCTGCCGGGAACAACTCAGCCAAAAGAGAAAAGCTAGAAAAGGAAAGAGATAAAAAGATTAATGAAGCCAAGAACAAAGCAAACAAGAAGGCTATGGCAATAGAGATCGCTCAAGCTTTAGCATCTACTGCAATGAACGCCATTTCAGCATACGGAGCCGTGCTACAACCAGAACAACCATGGACGGTGCCACTAGCCATCGCGGCAGCTGTAGCGGCGACTGCATCAGGTATGCTGCAAGTTGCAACTATCAAAAAACAGCACCAGGCAGAGGCTGCCGGCTATTATGAAGGCGGTTTTACTGGACCTGGTGACTATAGGCGCGAGGCTGGTGTCGTACATGCTGGAGAATTTGTTGCAAATCACAAAGCTGTCAACAACCCTCAGCTGCTACCTGCACTGCAGCTGATTGACCAAGCACAACGCAATAATACAGTTGCTTCTCTTACTGCTACCGATGTTAGCCGTGCTGTTGGAGGCGGCAATACTGCGGTTGTAGCTCCAGTTGTAAACGTAACTACAGATAATGAAGAGCTAAACCGTGTCATAAAAAACGTCGTTAATGTGGTTGACTCGCTTAATTCAATACTCGCATCTGGCATCAATGCAAATGTCTACATAGACGGCGAGAATGGCTTTGACGCTCAATACAGAAAATACCAACGTTTAAAGGGATAATATATGAATTACTGCATAATTAATGGAGAAAAGGTTTATCCTACTGTCGGTAATAACATAAAAATTACTAAGGAAAATCCACTTATAAAAGACAGGGATGCGCAGACAATGGAAATCGAATTTCCATTGTCTATATACAACAACAGAAAATTCTTTGGCAATGTCAACAGAATAGACGTTGCCAAACACTCAACAGAATACAATGATTGCATTCTTTATTCTAATAACCTTCTTATTATAAAAGGTAAGGGCACTATAACTAGCTATACTGAAAAAGCAGTCAAATTACAGATTATCTCGGGAATAAGAATGTCTTATACGGATGATTACTATTCATCTATATACATAGACGAGATTGACGCTTATGCTAATATAGATTTTGATCCTGCTATGCTCGACGAACATGGCTATCGGGGTCTATATGCCTTACCACCAGTGTATGATGAAACGAATGACATTGTACTTAACAGGAAAGACCTAATAAGGGAAAAGGATGATAATTTCAGAAAAGAAGTACTGCAAAACATTAGGATACAGCCTTTTCTGGCTTATGTCGTTCGTCGTATATTTTACTACCTTGGATATACACTAAATCACTGTTTCCTAGATGAGGAACCATGGTCTCGCATGCTTGTATATAATAATAAGAATGTGTTATCAATAAAAGGAGCATTGCCGCACTGGTCCATAAAGACTTTTTTATCTGAATTAAAAAAACTCTTTAATATCGGATATGTCTACGACGAGGAGAAAAAAACGGTTTCGTTAAATCGTTACTTTGACACACTCGATACAGTCCATTATGAATGCCTTGACGAATTCTCAACAGACTATGACGAGGACGGCCTTGAATACATAAATGCTTCTAATCTTAAATACAATCTTTCCGATGCTGAAGAAAACAGATATGCAGATATAGATGAGGAAGTGCTCTCTAAATTCACAATAAAAGACTATGTCTCAATAAGCGAGGCTCAGAAAGATATCAAAAATATGTCAGAAATTGAAAAGATGACATCTGTATTCAGATTCAGCAATGACCCATTTGGAGAAAAATGGGGCTATTGTTCCAAGAGTACAGACAATGAAGGAAACACTCTTTTTACTATATATTCTTTCGCCTGGTATATGCATGTCAGACGTGATGAAGGCAATGACACTAGTGTTGAACTCAATATAGTTCCAGCTGCAGCACATCATGTAGAATTCGATATAAGAATATATGATGCCAAATATTCAAAACCGGTTAGCTATTCTAAAAAAATTGGTTTCTCTATGCCTTCGTCTACGAACGACAACATATATACAGAGGAAGAAATTTACAGTGACTACATCTCTGTAGAAGATTACTTAAAGAATGGCAATGAACCTTCTGAAAGAGAAGAGTCAGAAAGAATGGAGCTTTACTTCCTTACCGGCAACACATACTCGTTTGACGTTGACGGAATAGACAATTCAGTTACATTCTTATCAGCTGGAAGTGAATATGACAAAGGATCATTCAGATTTGATGGAGGCAGGTCTGATAATAATATAGGCATATTCCATCCCTCGCAAAAATGGATAGAAAACAAAGAGCAGGTCGTCATCAAATTTTTATCTGATGACGTACCTGACACTAAAAAAATTTTTGTTTTCAGAAACAAAAAATTCATATGCGACAAAATTGATATAAATATTACAGACAATGGGATAGATAAATTAATGACTGGGTATTTCTATGAATTGACATTATAAAATACCTTCATAGTTTATCAACATCTCGTTTGCGTCTGCAATGTCTTTAGGCGTGTATGTATCAGTTATTGCAATATTTGAATGCCTAGCCTGATCTCTTACAGAAAGGATATCGGTCTTTGCACGAAGCATATTCGTGATTCCGGTATCCTTTAATGAATAAAATTTGTACTCTTTCGCAAGCCCTATCCCTGGACGCAACTTTAAATTCCAATAATCACGGAATGATTTTTCGGATTTTCTTTTCTCGCCAGGCCTGAACCTGTCACTGAAAATATAATATTTCCCCGGCTTGTCGAAAATTCTAAGGTCTATCATAAGTTCAATGACATGCTTCGGTAGCGTAATCACGGCATCGTTGTGATTTTTGGCTATATCTCCGCTTATTTTCATTGTACATTTTATCAGACTTATGTCCTCAATCTTCAATAATGACATCTCCTTGGGACGTATGAAACAGTAGTGAAGGAGATAGCATGCAAGAAGATAATGTCTATTATTTTTCTCTAGATACTCCTTAATTTTCATCAGAACCTTGTCTGGTAAAACCTTGCGCTGCTTATTGCCTCTCTTCTTTATAACACTTATTCCTACTGTGGGATCTGACGTCAGATAACATCTGTCTGTCAGATAATGGGCGAAAGTTTTAAGCCAACAAAGATAGTTATTACGCGTCTGCATAGTGTTGTTACGATCAATGTAAACATAATCCAGGAAAGCAGTTACCTTCCGTTTGTCTAATTGATATACGTAAGATATCCCTATGCTGTTACCCCACTCCTGAAAGATTTTCAGATAACTCAGATAACTTGTCGTGGTCTGCTCACGCATGTCACCATTGCTGAGACTTTTGTACAAGTATGCACGATACTTGTCGCATACATCAATAAATCTTGAGTATTCTAACTGATTGCTTGATTCAATCCAAGGATTCCAACCACCAGACAATTTTTCAACAAGTTTTTTGATAATTCGCGATGCAGTACTCTTTAACTCAGATTTTGTCTTGCACCGCCCTAGATAAATTCTTTTCCTTTTCATTTTTCCCTCAGCAGGATCAAAGGCTGAAAAATATATAAAACTGCGCTTACCTTCAGAAAGCCTTGGATAAGACCATTGTTTTATATCGTTAATGACCTCGTCATTTTTTCTTAAAAAAATCATTTTTTTTCTCTCTTCGTTTTACTGATGAGAGATATATTTAATATTCAATTTTTACAAGGTGTCGCATTTTTGTCTCACCTTTTTAACAGAATATGAGCTAACTTGCATTGGAATAACAAGTTAGCTCATCCTTTGTCGGGATTACTGGACTCGAACCAGCGACCCCTACGTCCCGAACGTAGTGCGCTACCAACTGCGCTAAATCCCGATGCCTTAAAAACGAGTGCAAAGGTAAAGCATTTTTTTGAAACTCGTGCATTTTTTTCAAAAAAAATGCTCAAAAATTTGTATGATTAACAAAAAAGGCATATCTTTGCACCCGCAATCAAGCAATAACGATGGTGCCATAGCTCAGTTGGTAGAGCAAAGGACTGAAAATCCTTGTGTCCCCGGTTCGATTCCTGGTGGTACCACTCTCAACAAACAGAATCCTGATTTCGAAACGAAATCAGGATTTTTTGTTTTCATTAAACACACAAAAAGCGGCAATAACAAATGCATAAACCCATGCCCGGCAATGTAAATATCCAATGAAAGACCAACAAAATACATTGCACAAACAGCAGATACAAATCACATTTTACATAACTAAATCATTAAAATCATCGTTCTTTGCGGACAATAAGCCGCAAAATATGCGGTTAATTGTCCGCAAAACTGTATATTTGCAAAAAACAATTCTGCCTATGTATATATATGAACATAAAGAATGGCCCCACTTTTCGTGGAACAAAGAACGTGTTGGCGAGGAACTAAACAAAGTTCACAAGGCTGTGGGCTATCTGATGGGGCGTCTTAGCCTAATAGGCTTTAACGACAAGATGTCTGCCGTGGTGGAATCAATCTCCCATGACATCATTGCATCATCAGAAATTGAAGGAGTAGAATTGAACAGCGAGCAGGTGCGCTCATCGGTAGCCCGCAAACTTGGAGTACAAATACAGAATTCTACAGAATCTTCCCGCTATATAGACGGAGTGGTTGAAATGGCACTTGATGCGACCATTAATTTCAACAAGCCTTTAACCAACGAAAGACTCTTCGGCTGGCATAACTGCCTGTTCCCGACGGGCTGGAGCGGCCCTACGAAAATAGACGTGGCAAAATATCGAAGCGGAGAAATGAAAGTTATATCAGGAATGTTCGGCCGTGAAAAGGTGCATTATATTGCACCTGCTCCTGAAAGAATAGACGAAGAAATGAATCGGTTTCTGGACTGGTTCAATTCAGATACCCATAACGGCTATGTAAAATCGGCAATAGCCCATTTATGGTTTGTATGCATCCATCCCTTCGATGACGGAAACGGACGAATCGGGCGAGCCATCGCCGACATGGCACTTTCACAAGCAGAAGACTCAAAAATGCGTTTTTTCAGTATATCGCATCAAATCAACAAAGACAAAAAACAATATTATGACATACTGGAGGAAACACAAAAAGGAAATTGTGACATTACAGAATGGATTGTCTGGTATCTTGACTGTCTGCTACGTTCTGTCGAGCAATCTGATGAAACGTTGTCGAAAGTTCTAAATAAGGCAATATTCTGGCAAAACCATGCCGAAACCATTTTTTCAGAGAGACAACGTGAAGTTCTTAATATGTATTTAGACGGTTACCCCGGCAAACTGACAGCCAAGAACTGGGCAAAGCGTGTAAAGGTATCGCCTGATACGGCAGCGCGCGATATTAAAGATTTGATAGAGAAAGGCATTCTGATTCCACAGCATGGCCGTGTTCGCGACGTATTTTATGGAATACGGTGCAGCGACTCTATACTTGTCATCCCTATGCTAGAAGATTTATGATTATTATTTATCCTGAATTTTTACAAAATACACAAAACATGGCAAAAATTCTAAGTGTTGACAATCTGCTAAAAATGCCTCTGGTTATCCCTAATTATCAAAGGCCATATAAGTGGACAACGCAAAACATAGACGCATTACTGAACGATATTTCAGATGCAATAAAAATACTAACTCACAATTTCCAAATATTGCCCCAAATTCAAAAAATGGTACCCATAAAGCGTTATTGAAACAAGAAGAACATTGAATATGCTAAATTAAAGAAAGAAATGATTGAATTGCTAAAAACAAAATAGAATAATAAGAATAACATAATTAATAAATATAGCTAAAAAGACTTTTACTATATAAAAATTCGAGATTGTATAAACAATTTTAAAATCAGCTATATCAAATTTTATACGAAAAGTCTTCATTAACATCGTATAAAAATAAAGAACTATTCGTACGCGATTCGGCTTAAAAGCTACTGGTATGCATCTTTGATAATGCTCTAAAAGCCAATATAAAGAACTAACTCACACACATGAGTGACATACTATACTGAGTAAAATATAATTTATACACGAACTCTTGAAAAACAAGACTACCTGAAATCACTCAAAAATATAGCTCCGTACATCATTTCATAATGAAAATGTATGATCGGCACTGGCTGCATATTGTTTTATGAGAACAAACTGGAACTATTACCTATAATAAAAAGACACCATAACTCAAACTTATAAATGACTCTTACCAAAAATTCATTTAAGAGTTCTAAAATAAAAAGATAAAATTAGAAATATAATACCAGTAATTTTTGTATCTTTGTCTCTACAGTATATAATCATTATTGATTCAGAATTTTATTATCAACTTAAATTTTATATGTATGGGAACAAAAGATGATATACTTACAGAACTTAAACACAAAGAAAAAAGCGTAAGTGATTTAATTAGATTTTTAAATATTAGATGTGATGATACCCCCAATTATTCCTTACTTTTAGGATCCGGCTGTTCGATCACCTCAGGAATAAAATCGGGAGAACAACTTATAAATGAATGGAAGAAAGAAATAGCTATTACCAACAAAATACCTGAAGATTCAGAAGAATATAATAAGTTTTTTGAATCTCAAGATTGGTATGATGACAGAAACCCATACTCTTCTTTATTTGAAAAAAGATATGATTTACAACGTCAACGAAGATCTTTTGTAGAAAATGAAGTGGCAAATAAGAACCCCTCTATAGGATATGCTTATTTAGTGAAACTCATAGAACAAAATTATTTTAATGCAGTTTTCACAACTAATTTCGATGATTTATTAAATGAAGCTTTTTATCGTTTTTCTAATGTCAGGCCTGTCGTATGCGCACATGATTCTGCAATATCTAGTATAACTATAACCTCTAAACGTCCTAAAATTATAAAACTTCATGGTGATTATTTATTTGAAGATATTAAAAGTACTTTAAGAGAAACGGAGTCCTTAGAAGGGAATATGAAAAATAAGTTTATTGAATTCTCTAAAGACTACGGACTAATCGTTGTTGGTTATGCAGGAAATGATAGATCCATAATGGATATTTTATCGTACTTATTAAAAAAAGAAGAATTCTTCAAAAATGGAATCTATTGGTGTATTAGAAAAGGGGATAAGAATATTTCTGATGAATTGAAGAAATTATTATGGAAAGACAGAGTCTATTTCATACAAATTGATGGCTTTGACGAGTTTATGGCTGAACTCAATAAGAAACTTAATAATGGAGCTTTGCCAATTGACAATGCTCTTTTAAGTAGTGAACATCAAATAAATCTAATAAAAAGTTTAACCTCTAATGATTATGTCAAAAAATCAGCTTCTTCAATAATTCAAGAGGATTCTAAAAGACTGAAAAAAATGGTTAGTCATAACTTTTTCGAAGATTTCGTTAAACATTTGGATATTAAAAGAAATAAAGCAGATGAAACTAATTATAAAAATCGCTTGACAGAGTTAAGTCAAGAAGAGAAAAATACTTTAAATAAAATAAAAATCTCGTTAATGGAAGATGAGCCTGATAAGGTATTAAATATAATTGAAGAGCAGAATATTGAAAAAATAGAAAATCATATCTACAAAGTTGAGCTACTAGAAATGAAGTTAGCTGTAATCCATAATAAAGGTTGGGAAAATAAAAATATTTATAAAGAAACGATAGACAAACTAATAGAGCTCAATCCTAAAAAAAATGTATATTACTACGATGCAGCAAATTCATTGCATGATATCAAAGATAAATTATCATATATAGGAAAAGCCTTAAATTACTATCCTAATGATGAAGATTTATACAGATTAAAGGGTAATTTTATGAGTGATTACTATAAATCACTTTTAAACAAGGATAAATTTATGTTTTCAACAGATGAAATATCAAATGCATATACACAAAGCATAAACTTAGATGGCCCGATTTTTAACATAAAGCTCTAAAGCAGCCAAAGGAGAATAAGAGAGGTTGGAACGTAAAC
>OGFB01000901.1_pt1 | contig 12546 bp, 8 predicted proteins | sample 1570801 | NCBI WGS metagenome assembly OGFB01 (sample SAMEA2581969, study PRJEB24529) | metagenome | biome: Human gut stool | place: China | collected 2011 | reverse complement strand
CCCGCCTTTTCACATCCGCCCGAACCCGCCCGGTTCGGGCGGATGCGTTTTTGTAGCACAAGATTCGTCCGGACCCGCTGCACTCGTTCCGGTTTCGGGTATCCTCCTTTTACCGCCGACCGCTTCGGCGGTTTTTCCCTTTTTTCTTTCCCTTGTCGGAGTCCCGCCATGCTCACGAGCCTCAGTCTTCGCGACTTCGTGATCGTCGAATCTCTTTCCCTTGACGTTCGTCGAGGGTTCACCGTTCTCACGGGGGAAACGGGTGCGGGGAAGTCCATTCTGATCGACGCGCTCGAGCTCATCCTCGGCGGACGCGGCGATGCGGGAGTCGTTCGCGAAGGCGCGGAGCGCGCCGACATCGTTGCGGAATTCTCCCCTTCCGAAAGGGCCGACCGCTGGCTGAAGGAAAACGAACTTCAAAGCGCGGACGAGACGCTGCTCATCCGCCGAACGATCGACGACAAGGGACGCTCGCGCGCCTGGATCAACGGCATTGCCGTCACGACGACGCAATTGCGCGACTTGGGCGAACGCCTCGTCGACGTTCACGGCCAGCACGCCCATCAGTCGCTTCTGAAGCCCGCCCATCAGCTGAAGCTCCTCGACGGCCATGCAGGTACGTCCGAACTCGTTCGCGCCGTCGAGAAGGCTTATCACGCCTGGCAGGACGCCCGACGCGCCTTGGAGGACGCAACCGCCAACGCGCGCTCCGTCGAAGAAAAAACGGAACGTCTCACCTGGATCATCGAAGACCTCGAAGCCCTCTCCCCGAAGACCGGCGAATGGGAAACGCTCACCGCCGAACACACGCGTCTCGCGCACGGCGTGGCGATTTCCGAAGGTCTGACCGAAATTCTCGACCGTCTCACGGAAAGCGACGACTCGGCCTCTTCCGTCCTCTCTTCGGCGCACGCGAAGCTCACGAGCCTCGCCCGCTACGACGAAAAGCTCGCCGCGCTCGGAGAAACCCTCGCCTCGGCAATCGACCTCGTCGAAGAGGCGGGTCGGGGCGTATCGAAGTATTTGGACCGCACGGATCTTGACGCCGATCGTTTCCAGAAAATCGACCACCGGGTGGGGCGCTACTTCAATCTAGCGCGCAAATTTCATATCGAACCCGAGCACCTCGGCGAATTGCTCGAGTCCTACCGCGAAGAACTCCGTTCGCTCACAAGCTCCAAAGACGTCGAAGCCCTGGCCCGAGCCGAGGAGCAAACCCGCGCCGACTACGACGACATCGCCCGCCGGCTGAGCGAAGCCCGCAGTGCGGGCGCGCGGGAACTTTCCGCCGCCGTCACTGCGGAAATGCAACACCTTGCCATGAAGGGAGCCCGACTGGAAATCGCCCTCACCCCGTCCGAGCCTTCGCCCGCGGGAAGCGAAAAGTGCGAATTTCTCATTGCGGGTCACGCGGGCGTGCAGACGCGTCCCCTCATCAAAGTCGCTTCCGGGGGCGAACTTGCCCGTATCAGCCTCGCCATCGCCGTCATCACGGCGAAAGCCACCCCCGTGCCGACCTTGATTTTCGACGAAGTCGACAGCGGCATCGGCGGCGCCGTGGCGGAAGTTGTGGGTAAACTGCTGAGGCAACTCGGCCGGGACCGTCAGGTACTCTGCATCACCCACCTGCCGCAGGTCGCTTCGTGCGGCAACAATCACTGGCGCGTCGAAAAGCGCCTGCGCAACGAGCGCACCGTGAGTACGCTTACGGTCTTGGACCGCGACGCCCGTGTCGACGAAGTGGCCCGCATGTTGGCAGGCGTCTCTATCACGCAGAATACGTTGGCTCTGGCGCGAGAAATGATTCAAAATCCCAAGATGGCATTTTGATCTTTCTATTTTTCGGCTCCGTCCTTACTTATGACCTCGAAACTGCCTCTTTCCGTCATCATTCTGGCCAGAAACGAAGAGGACAACATCGGTCCCTGCATCGAAAGTTGTCTCTTCGCCGACGAAATCCTTGTCATCAACGACTCGAGCACCGACCGGACCGTCGAGATTGCCCGCTCGCTCGGCGCCAAAGTGATCGACCGCTCCATGGACGGGAACTGGGGTGAGCAACAAACCTTCGGCATCCAAAGCGCATCGCACGACTGGATTTTCTTCATCGACGCCGACGAACGAGTGACGCCGAAGTTGCAGTCCTCGATCGAGGAGCGCGTTCGGAAAAACAACCCCGCGTGCTTCTGGATTCAGCGCGAAAACCATTTCGCGCACGGCAAAGCCACGCACGGGATCATGCGTCCCGACTGGGTGGCCCGCCTGATGCCCAAAAAGGATTCGTACGTCGAAGGGCGCGTTCACCCGAAGATTGTGACCCCCTACAAGGACGCGCGAATCGCGGGACGAATCATTCACTTCCCCTACAAATCTTGGGACCATTACTGGGGAAAGTTCGACAAGTACACGCGCCTCTCCGCGGAGAAGTATCAGGAAAACGGCAAGCAGTGCAGCTTCTTCCGCGACATCATTCTGCGACCGATCTGGGCGTTCCTTAAAGTCTACATTTTCAACCTAGGTTTTCTGGACGGCAAGTTGGGTTGGATTTTCTCCGTCAACCACTACTTCTACACCATGACTAAGTACGTGCGTCTCTACGCGCTTCAGAAGACTAACGGAAAGCTCTGAGCGTCGATCGACTCACGGTCAGAGCGCTCTTTCGGAATATCGCATGAAAATCTCCGTAATCCTCGCCACCTACAACTGGCCCGACGCACTCAACCTTGCCTTGAAGTCGCTTGCCCGACAGACGGACCGCGACTTTGAGGTCGTCGTGGCCGACGACGGTTCGCGCGACGATACGCGCGCGCTCATTGACGCCTGGCGCGAGAAGTTCCCCGTCCCTCTCGTTCATTCGTGGCAGCCCGACGAAGGCTTTCGCCTCGCGCGCTCGCGCAACAAGGCGGTGACGCTCGCTTCGGGCGAGTACCTCATCTTCATGGACGGGGATTGCTTCGTACGCAATGATTTCGTCGCCACGCACCGCTCGCTTGCGCGGCCGCACCGGATCGTAGCCGGACAACGCATCCTGCTTTCGGACTCCTTCAGTCGCTCGTGCTTCGAAACGGGGGAAATCGACTGGATGGAAGATCTCGGCGCGTTGCGACGCCTCACTCGCGAAAAATCGATCAACCGCTGGCAACCCGCACTCGGTCTGTCGCTCGGACCGATTCGTTTCTGGCGCTCCCGACGCTGGCAACTCCTGCGCGGCTGCAATTGGTCGCTTTTCAAGGATGATTTCCTTGCGGTGGGCGGTCAGGACGAGCAGTTCGAGGGTTGGGGGTACGAAGACTCCGACATGGCGATCCGACTCATCAACAACGGTTGCCGGATGACCTGGGGATTGTGCTCGTCGCCGTGCTTTCATCTCTGGCACCGCGAAGCAGATCGAAGCCGCAAGGACGCGAACTGGGATCGTCTCATGGAGACGGAACGATCGGGACGCACGCAACCCGTGCGTCCGATGCAAGCGCACTACTGATTACGGTCGGCGTAGCCCCGTCACCCGCTCGTACGTCGAGAGAAGTACCTCGACGTGTTCCTTGGTGCTCGTTGTTACGTGAAGGTACCGAGCCGGATTTTCAAGTTTCTTGCGTCCGAACCGTTCGATCGCCTGTTTAACGGCCGATTCGAGTGACTCGAAGGATTGCACGTCGAATACTGTTTTGGCGGCCTCATCGATGACTTCACCCGAGCACACCTTGTTCGAAAGAACAACAGGCGTCCCGCAAGCAACGCTTTCGATCCCCACCAAACCGAAGGGCTCGTAGCGAGAGCTCAGGATCGTAAAGTCCGCCCGACGATAAACGTCGGGCATGTCCTTGCGAAAGCCGATGTGGCGCACCTTGGCAGACTCCGACGGAATCGGTCGACCCGCCACCCACAATGTCACGGGCAACTGCGTGCGTTCAAAGTACGTTGTCAGAAGATCAAGCCCTTTGAACGCATGATTCCCTGCAGACGGGATGACGAAGTAATAACGGTCGAGGGCCTTCTCAAGATCCGCCGCACCCGAAGGAGACCCGCAAGAAAAGAGCTGCTCGGATACCGGCGGATAGATGGTTTCGCACTTTGACGGAGAGAGTCCGTAGAGCTCCAGCAACTCCTCGTGCATGCCGTTCGAGTGTGCGACCACCAGCCCACTGCGCGCGTAATACGCTTTTTCCAGATCGATCATTTTCCGATCGAAAAATCCTGGCTTCTGCTTCATCGCGCGAAGGTAGCCGAGATGCGTTCCACCACACACGGAAATGTCGGAATGGGTGTTTCGATTGCACGAAATCATCACGTCGATGCCGTGCTCGCAACGCAACGACCCCAGACGCCAGTTGTAGTAGTAGTCGCGCAACTTGCTCGGGAGCCACTTGCAGTTGATGTGTACGAATTCGACCTTGTCGGCATTGGGCAACGTACGGTCGATTTTCTTCGTGAAGATGACGGGCTTGAAGCCGAGTTGCAAGAGGCCGTCCGTCAGATCCTGAACGTACCGCCCCATTCCACCGTCGGTGCGAAAAGAGTGGCAGGCAATGCCGATTTTCCAGGGCTTCGTCATGAGAGGGTTTCCGTTGTAAGGGTGAATCCATGAGGTTCAATAAGCTCGAACGTGCGGTCTCAATAGACGACCTGCATCGATTCGACGGCGGGAACCGCAAGCAAAGCCGCCATGAAGTTTTCGGTGCCGTGCACCTGCTGCTCCGCAAAGACACTCCCCGTCACGCCCGCCGCCGTGGTTTCCAGGACGAGCGGTACTCCGCTCTCGCCCGACTCCTGACGCAACAATTCTTCGATTTGCGCCAGCGTTTGTGCATTCGTTCCGGGCTTGACGCGGATCTTCAGATGCTTGGCCGCGCCGTGCCGGAATTGATCGAGCGTCTTCACGCTTTCGAGCGTAACGGACATGCGCTTTGAGAATTCATCGTAGCGCACCTTGCCCGTAAGACACACGACGCCGTCGACCTGGAAGACGCGGCGGTTCTTTTCCCAGAATTCGCTGAAACACATCGCTTCGACGACGGCCGTTCCGTCGTCGATCGTGACGATCCCCATGCGACCGCGTTTGCTTTGTACCTGACGCACCGAGGTGACGATCCCCGTCATTTTGACGGGCTCGCGGCTCGGTTGCAGATCCTTGAGGCACTGACGCGAATAGTGCGCGAGTTCCTCGCGATACTGGTCGAACATGTGTCCGGTCAGCCAATAGCCGAGCACGCTCTTTTCTTCCGTGAGCTTTTGACGCATCGTCCAGGGAACGGCGGGAAGCCAACTCACGATGCGCGCCGTTTCACCGGGCTCGTCGAAGAGACTCTCCTGACCGGCGCTCGCTCGCAGAGATTGACTCGCTGAGAGGGCCTGCGGAATGTTGACGATCAGCTTGTTGCGGTCGGGATCGATCGAATCGAAGCACCCGGCTTTGACGAGCGCCTCGAGAAGACGGGCGTTCGCACCGGTGACGCGTGCCGCCACATCGAAAATGTCGAGATAGGGACCATCCTTTTTGCGCTTTTCGACGAGATCCTGGATGACCGCCTGACTCACGCCCTTGATGCCGCCGAGACCGAAACGAATGTGCTTCTCGTCGGGGACGGTAAAAAACCAGTCGGACGCGTTGATGTCGGGCATGAGGAGCTCGACCCCGTTGGCGATCGCGTCATCGATCAGGGCCTTCATCTTTTCGCCCGAGTCCATCACCATGCACAAGTTCGCCGCCATGAAAGCCGCCGTATGGTGCGCTTTCAGGTACGCCGTCTGGTAAGCCACGTACGAGTACGCCGCGGCGTGCGACTTGTTGAAGCCGTAGCCCGCGAACTTTTCCATGAGGTCGAAGATTTCCGAGGCGACTTCTTCCTTCACGTTGCGCTCGGCCGCGCCCTTCACGAAGACGGCGCGCTGACGCTTCATCTCTTCGACGTTCTTCTTACCCATGGCACGGCGCAACAGGTCGGCGCCGCCGAGCGAATAGCCGCCCACCACCTGCGCGACTCGCATCACCTGTTCCTGATAGACCATGATGCCGTAGGTTTCGCGCAGCACGGGCTCCATGCGTTCGTCGAGGTACTCCACCTTTTCGCGACCGAACTTTCGCGCGATGAAGGAGGGAATGAGGTCCATCGGGCCGGGTCGATAGAGCGCGTTCAAGGCGACGAGGTCTTCGAGACGGTCGGGGCGGGCCTGCTTCAGAAGCGACCGCATCCCGTCCGATTCGAACTGGAAGATGGCCGCGGTGTTCGCTTCCTGGAAGAGTCGGTACGTGGGTTCGTCGTCGATCGGAATGTGGTCGAGTTCGAAGTGCGTCCCGGGATGGAGCTGATCGATGTACTCGACCGCCTTCGCGAGAATGGAAAGCGTCGTCAGCCCGAGGAAGTCGAACTTCACGAGGCCTACGTTTTCGACGTCCTTCTTGTCGAACTGGCTCACCGTGTTTTCGGGCGCGCCGTCGGCGTTGTAGAGCGGACAGAAGTCGGTGAGCTTGCCGGGAGCAATGAGTACGCCCCCGGCGTGCATGCCGAGATTTCGGGTGAGGCCTTCAAGGGGCTTCGCGAGCCGCAGGATTTCCTTGTATTCGTCGTCGCGCTCGACCGCTTCGCGGAATTCCGGCACGTCGCGCAACGCGTCGTCGAGCGTGATGTTTTTGCCCGGCTGCTGCGGAATCAGCTTCGAGAGCGCGTCCGTCTTCATATAGGGGACGTCGAGCGCGCGACCGACGTCGCGCACGGCCGCCTTCGCGCCCATCGTGCCGAAGGTCGCGATCTGACTCACGGCGTCGACCCCGTACGTGCGCTTCACGTACTCGATCGTGCGGTCGCGGTTGTACTGGCAGAAGTCGACGTCGAAGTCAGGCATCGAAACGCGTTCCGGGTTGAGGAAGCGTTCGAAAAGGAGGTCGAATTTGAGCGGATCGAGGTCCGTGATGCCGAGCGAATACGCAACGAGCGAGCCCGCGCCCGAGCCTCGGCCCGGACCCACGGGAATGCCGTTTCGCTTCGACCAGTTGATGAAGTCCTGAACGATGAGGAAGTACCCCGGGAACTTCATCCCCTTGATGATGTCGAGTTCGTACGTGAGGCGCTCGTCGTAGGCGGGACGCTTTTCGTTCTGCAGGACCTTGTCGGGATAGAGGAAGTCGAGGCGCTTTTGGAGACCCTCGCGCGAAAGCTGCTCGATGTAGTCGTCGAGCGACATGCCGTCGGGGGTCGGAAAGAGCGGCAACTGCGGCTTCGAAAGGACGCCGTCCAAGTTGCAGCGCTTTGCGATTTCCACGGAATTTCGAAGCGCGCTCGGCATGTCCGCGAAGAGTTCGCACATCTCTTCTTCGGACTTGAGGTACTGTTCGGGTGAATAGTTTTTCGAGCGTCGGGGATCCTGAAGCGAGAAGCCCTCCGCAATGGCGCAGCGCACTTCGTGTGCTTCGAAGTCCGACTTCTCAATGAACTGCACCGGGTGCGTCGCCACGACGGGAAGTCCGTGCTCGGCCGCAAGGTTCGCAAGACGCGCCGTGGCGAGTTCGTCGTTGGGACGCCCCGCACGTTGCACTTCGATGTAGAGGCGGTCGCCGAAGATCGCCTTCAGTTCTTCAACCGCCTGGTCTGCAAGGTTGAAGCGCTTGTTGATGAGGTAGCGCCCGAGTTCGCCCTCGGCGCCGCCCGTAAGAGCAATAAGCCCGTCCGCACCGCCCTCCGCAAACCACGCGGGATCGATCTGCCCGCGGAACTTGTCGTCCTCCGTGAGAAAAGCCTTCGTCAGAAGAACGCAAAGCGAGTGATAGCCCGTGTGGTTCATGCACAGAACGCCGAGGCGTGTCGGCGCGTCGGGCTCTTTGAGGTTTTTGACGCGCAGGTCGCACCCGAGGATGGGCTTCAGGCCCGCGGCGAGGGCATGCGTGTAAAAACGAAGCCCGCCGAAAATATTCATCAAGTCCGCGATGCCCACGGCCACGCCGCCCGTTTCGAGCACCTTGTGAATCATCGGGTCGATGCGAACCAACCCGTCCGTGACGGAGTACTCGGAATGAAAGCGCAGGTGGATGAACTTGGGATCGGCCATGTCGGTCTTGTGGAGGTGCGAAATTGCGACGAAGAAGAGAGGTCGGCCGCCCGGACGGGCGACCTCGCGAAGCATCCCCCGCCGCAGGGACGCTTCGGGTAGAAGCGCTGAAGGTTATAACAGAATCCTTCAGCGCAGAGGAGATCAGGGAATGTCGTCCTCAAGGCGCATCGTCTCGTCCGTCAGAGTAAAGGCGGATCGGAGTTCGCGGCTCACGTGCACGGTCTTCATGTCGTTCAAGAGGAGCACCGCGTGCACGTCCTCGTGAGCGGAGAGAAAAGCTTTCGCCTTTTCCCAGCCCATGGCGAAAAGCGCCGTGCAGAGCGCGTCGGCACGACCGCCGTTGCGGTCGGCGATCGTCACGGAAGCGATGTCGGTGAGAACGGGGCGCCCCGTCTTCGCGCTCAGAATGTGGCCGTAGCGCTTGCCGTCCTTTTCGAAATTGCGCTCGTAGGCGCCCGAAGTAATGACGCTCATGTCGGAGACGGCAAGGATCCCGAAGTAGGCGCCGCGCGTCTGATCGGGCGACTGAAGGCCGACACGCCAGGGGTGTCCGGGCGACTTTTCGCCCACGGCGACGACGTTCCCGCCCAAGTCGAGCAGTGCGTGCGAAGCACCTTCCGCTTTGAGGCGTTCGGAGAGCTTCTGACCGATATAGCCCTTGGCAATCCCGCCCATGTCGATGTTCTGCCCCGGAGCGATCCGCACGTACCAGGAACCCTCCGTTTCGCCGACTTCCACCTTACGGTAGTCAACGCGCTTCACGGCTTCGTCGATCGCCGCGTCGGACGGCACCGTATCGCCCCCGAAACCGATTTTCCAGAGGTTCACGACGGGACCGATCGTGGGTTCGAAAGCGCCGTCCGTTTCTTCCGCAACGCGCAACGCCAACCGGGTCATCTCGGCAATTTCGGGCGTCACCGTCACGCGTTCGCCCGCCCGGCGGTTCACGTCGTTGAGCACCGTTTCCTTGTGCACGCTCATCATATCGTCGAACCGCTCGATTTCCGACTCCATGATGCTCGCGAGACGCTTCGTTTCTTCGGGCGTGCCGGCATAGACCTGCCCCTGAATAAGCGTCCCCATATGAAGGCTTTGCCAGGGAAGCTGATACTCGACCGCTTGCGCTTCGGCAGCGGCGGGCGCATCGGCCGCCCGCAGTTGGGGGGCGGCAACGGCGGACGCGACCGCAACCAGAGCGGCGGAAAGCGCGAACACGAAAGGTTTGACGGCGGGAGCAGAAAAGAGCGACGACGAAAGCATGATTGGCAAGCGGAAAAGCAAATATTCGAACGAAAAATGGAAAAAGGGGATGAGCGTGGCGTTCATCCCCTTTCCCATGGATTCATGAAATACGGCGAAAACGCGTTCCGCCGCATCCGTCCATATTACTGCGCCTTCGAGAGAGCGTCCTTGACGGCGGCCTTGATGCCGTCGGAGGAGAGCGTGGCACCGCCGACGCTGTCGACGCCTTCAACGCCGTTCTTCTTGACGATCTCGGGGAGCATCGTTTCGATCGGGGCGGCGATGATCATTTCGGTTTCGCCGTGCTTGACGACCTTGACGTCGGCGATCTTGCCGTCCTTGACGTCGACCTGGACCTGAATCATCGATTCGCGGCCCTTGCCTTCACCCGTGTACGTGCCGTCCTTGTAAGCGGCCTGAGCGGCACCGGCGGCGAGAGCGGCAACGGCGGCGACAGCGAGGATCTTCTTCATGGTATTTCTTCCTAATGAACGTTCGGAATGGATGATGCGGCGACTTGCCGCAGTAGGCGTGCCGTTCACGACGAGCGGCAACTCCCGTGTCCCCGGGGGAGGTTGCGGCGCAGACATCGAGCCCGAACGGGCCCTCGCACGCGCTACGCAAAACGGGACTCAGGGATATTATCACAGGACTTTTCTCCGATCATCGGCCGATCGGCTTAGATTTTCAATCGCCTCCCGCACAAGACAAAGGGCGGAGAAACCGAAGTTTCACCGCCCCTCGCGTTCTCAACGCGGTGTTCGGGTTACTTGCGCCACGTGTCCTTGAGACCCACGGCCAAATTAAAAACAGGTTTTTCAGCCGTGTGGTCCTTGCGGTCCGCAACGAAGTAGCCGCAACGCTCGAACTGGAACTTTTCGTCGCGTTCGGCCGAGGCCGCCGCGGGTTCGACGTACGACGAGAGAATCACCTTCGAATTCGGGGTGAGTCGGTCGAGGAACGTGCCTTCGCCCGCTTCCGGATTCGGCTCGCAGAAAAGGCGTTCGTAGACGCGAATTTCGGCCGGAACCGCGGTCTTGGCATCGAGCCAGTGAATCGTCGCCTTCGTCTTCACGGAGAGCGACCCTTCGGTACCCGACTTCGTTTCGGGGAGGTAGTCGGCGTGCACCGCCACGACGCGGCCCGTTTCGTCCTTTTCGAAGCTCGTCGGCACGATGACGTAGCCGGCGCGCAGACGCACGGGCTTGGCGGGCGTGCCGTCGGTCGGAATCGTGAGGCGGCGGAAACCCTTGGGCGGCACCTCGGCAAAGTCCGTCTCTTCGATCCAGAGTTCGCGCGAAAACGTGATCTTGCGCTGACCGAGTTCGGGCTTTTGCGGATGATTGTCCGCGAGGAGTTCTTCGCTTGCACCTTCGGGGTAGTTGTCGATGATGAGCTTCAGGGGCTTCATCACCGCCATGCGGCGAAGGGCGCGTGCTTCGAGGTCTTCGCGCAGGCACTGCTCAAGCACCGAGTAATCGATCCAGCCGCCCGAGACCTTCGAGACACCGCAACGCTCCGCAAAGCTCTGGAGGCTTTCGGGCGTGAAACCGCGACGACGCAAACCGACGATCGTCGGCATGCGCGGGTCGTCCCAACCGTCGACGTACTTTTCGGTCACGAGCTGAATGAGCTTGCGCTTGCTCACGACCACGTACGTGAGATTCAGACGGTTGAATTCATACTGGTGCGAGAGCAGGAAGAAGTTCTTGCGAACCACTTCAAGCGCCGCCTGCATGAGGGGAGTGAAGTTTTCGGGGTGCGCTTCGAGAAGTGCGAAGAATTCCTTCATCGACGCGTCTTCGAGCGTCTCGGGAGCTTTTTCGCCCCAGGCGTCGAAGAGTCGGCGCATCGTGCATTCGGGTTCGCTCTGGCCGAGCTTTTCCTTGGCCGCGAGCGCGCGGGCCGCAAAAGGAAGAGCGCGGTCGTCTTCGCCCGAAGCCATCTTGGCGATCAATGCACGGGCCTCTTCGTACTGCGGCGTACGCAACACCGGCACGATGCGCTCCAGCGCCCAGTCGTAGAACGCGCGCTGGTCTTCGAATTCGAGCGTACAGATCGAGTGCGTGATGTTCTCGAGCGAGTCTTCGATCGGATGCGCAAACGTGTACATCGGGTAGATGCACCAGGCGTTGCCCGTGGCATGGTGTTCGGCAAAGCGAATGCGGTAGATCGCCGGGTCGCGCAGGTTGATGTTGGGGCTCGCCATGTCGATCTTGGCGCGCAACACCATCGAACCTTCGGCGTGCTTGCCTTCGCGCATTTCGCGGAAGAGACGCAGGTTCTCCTCGACCGAGCGGTCGCGGTACGGCGAATTCTTGCCGGGCTCCTTGAGGGTGCCGCGGTTGTCGCGCATCTCGTCGGCCGTCTGCTCGTCGACGTAGGCGTAGCCCGTCGTGATGAGGTGCTCGGCGAAGCGGTACATGTACTCGAAGTAAGAGCTCGCGAAGTAGAGATTCTTCTCCTTGCCGTGCTCCCAGTTGAAGCCGAGCCAGCGGACGCTGTCCATGATGCCGTCGACGTACTCCTGGTCTTCCTTCACCGGGTTCGTGTCGTCGAAGCGCATGTGGCAGTAGCCGCCGTAGTCTCGGGCGAGGCCGAAATTCAGGCAGATGCTCTTCGCGTGACCGATATGCAGGTAGCCGTTGGGCTCCGGCGGGAAGCGCGTGCGGATCTTCGCCTCGTCGGGAGCCCCCTCCTTCAGTTGCTCGGAATAGGGCGCCGGACGGCCGCACCAGTAGCGGGGAAGGTTCGCTCCTTGGGCCAGATCGTCTTCGATGATGTTGCGGATGAAGTTGGTGGCGTGCCCGCTCACGGGCGTTTCCGAGTTTTCACTCATCGTTTGATTCCAACGAAAGAGAGTCGAGAAAGAAAAATGTGCGGAGGGCTGCATGAAAAATGCGCGGATCCGCTCGTTTGGCGTATCCGCGCATTTTATCAGAGCCTCTCGGCCGTCAAATTTCGAAGCCTTGTTTTACGGCCTCCGGAGGCCTTGCAAGCCTCTTACGAGCCTTTTTGCGCCTTGCGGGGAAGTCGCAGAATGAGGCTCGAGGTGTCGAGCCGGTTGCCGCCCTCGGCTTGAATTTCACCGTAGAAGCGGTCGACAAGCTCCGTCACGGGAAGCTGAGACCCGTTGCGTTCGGCTTCTTCCATGACGATGCCGAGGTCCTTGCGCATCCAGTCGACCGCAAACCCGAAGTCGAACTTCCCTTCCGCCATTGTCTTGCCTCGGTTGACGAGGTGCCACGAAGAAGCCGCTCC
>OGFB01000898.1_pt1 | contig 12577 bp, 10 predicted proteins | sample 1570801 | NCBI WGS metagenome assembly OGFB01 (sample SAMEA2581969, study PRJEB24529) | metagenome | biome: Human gut stool | place: China | collected 2011 | reverse complement strand
TAACACTAAGCTGAAGTATATCATTAACATCAGAAATAGACATCATTTCCCCTCTGTTAACCATGTCCATTCGGATTCTGTTAACAATAAGATCCTCATGGTCCTTAAGACCATTTGCATCAAGAAGTCCAACTATTCTGTCTGCATCACGTATAGCAGAAACCTCTGGTGTAGTTACAACAAGTGCTCTGTCCGCAGCTACTATTGCATTCTGGAATCCCTGTTCAATACCAGCTGGGCAATCAAGAATTATGTAATCAAATCCTTCAGGATCTGCCTTAATCTCTTCTACGACCTTTATCATCTGTTCTGGAGAAATTGCAGATTTATCTCTTGTCTGTGCTGTTGGTAAAAGATACAAAGAAGGACATCTCTTATCTGTGATCATTGCCTGCTTTAAACGGCAGTTTCCCTCAACAACATCTACAAGATTATATACAATTCTATTTTCAAGACCAAGTACTACATCAAGATTTCTTAAGCCAGTATCAGTATCGATCATAACTACCTTTTTACCAAGTTTAGCAAGACCTGTACCTATATTGGCAGTGGTTGTAGTCTTACCAACTCCGCCTTTTCCTGACGTAACAACAATAACTTCACTCATTTTATTTCCTCCAAATATCAATATACTAAGTAAATAAATACACAATAGAATAATTATGCTTAATTTTGTGCATTAAATCAAGCCCTTTTTTATAAATATCGTTTTTTTGTGAATGTTTGAAAAATCTTCCAGCTTTAATATTAAGAATTAAAGATGTATATCTTCCAATACATTCTGTTCAAAATCTTCAACATATATATTGCCTTCATATACATAGGCTATTTTAGGCTGGACTGGCTGCTTTGTCTTTACCTTAAGCTTCTTTCTTACCGGACTGCTGTCAGAACATCTTGCGATAATATCTGCTATCTTTATCTGCATAGGTTCCATATCCAACGCCACAACAAATGCATTTTCGTTGCCATTAGCACCAGCAAATATATTTCCCTTTAAGCTGCCAAGAACAATCACATTTCCACACGCAACAACCTTTCCACCAGGATTTACATCTCCGAGAATAACCACGCTGCTCTCTGTTTCCAATACCTGTCCGGATCTTAAGGTTCCTTTATAGAACTGACACAAAGGCTGTGCTGGTACTTCTATTTCTTTCCCCATAATTTCTGCTGTAACATCATGCTTATTTTTGTTATTCATTGCATCTGCAACTGCTCTTTGGTATATCAGATCTCTTTCCTCATCATGGTCAATAAGACATACAATATTAATATCTGTAACCTCAGATATTATATCCATGATCTCTTTTTCCTGCGTATCTGATAATTCTCGTCCTTCAAGTGATAATGCAAGAGCAGCATTGTTAAAAAACTTAGCTGATGCTGTGAATTTATCTCTTATCATATCTTTAAGTTCATCAAAGCTCACAGAAGCATCCATTTTTACTGCAATTCCATTCTTATTTCCTTTTATTACTACTGAATTATCCAATTATTTCACCTCTTATTTTATTAAATGATGATTGCGTAGCAATGCAGCAATCTGGCACATCAGTCAGGAGACAAATACTTTTCCTCCTGACATCTTTAAATTACTCTAAGCCATAATATATCTTATATATATCAGCTGTCAAATCAATAGATGTACCTGATGAGTATCCATGCTGTATACATACAGAAACACATATTTCCGGATTATCATATGGTGAATACGTAACCAGTAAAGAATGATCTGGTTCTTTTGTATTTTCCTGTGCAGTACCTGATTTAGCAGCAATTTTCATGCCAAGCTTTGATATGCCTGTATATGAATTACCAGCAAGTGTCATACCCTCATGTACTGTATCCCATATATTACTGCTTAATTCCACCTGGTGATCAACCTCGGCTTCATTTTTTCTTATAAGATTGCCATCTGAATCAGTTATTTTATCTATAAGTGTAAGATTATAACACTTTCCAGATGAAGCTATCGTTGTAACATATCTAGCAAGATTAAGTGTACTATACTTATGATTACCCTGTCCTATAGCCGAAGCAATCGAGTTCGTATTGGAAGCCTGTGGTGAATTTTCCTCTATTTCAACTCCTGCCTTGGTTGATAATCCAAGAAGATCTGAATACTTCTGAAGTGTGCTTGTTCCATAAGTACTGTTATAAGTTCCATCCTTTCTACATGCCAGATTATAACCAACATTATAGAAATATACGTTACATGAATCTCTTATAGCCGTTGCCGCAACTTCTCCACCATGTCCTGATAATCTCCAGCACTTAGGTGCAGGGGTTACCTTATCAAATGAACCCGAACAATAAAATGTTGTACCAGACGATATAGTTCCTGTATCCATACCTGCTATTGTAGTACATGGCTTATATGTTGAACCAGGTGCTGTAAATGACTGAGTTGCCCTGTTTATCATAGGCGCAGCTTTATCATTGATCAGGCTGTTGAAATATTTGGCATCAACTGTTCCTGAGAGCTTGTTATTATCATAGCTTGGATAAGAAACCATAGCTAATATATCACCATTTTGTGGATTAGTAATAACTGTTGATGCTGAACATGGCTGCAGTGCAAGCTGTGCAGGAGTTATTATTTTATTAGTTATGGCATATACCATAAACTCATAAGCGCCAAGTCCTCCTGAGGCAAGCGATGCATATCTTGAATTCTCATCATTCATATCAAGAACACCCTGTTCATACAGCAGCATACATATCTGTCTTCCAGATATATTTCCAGCATTAACCATATACTTATACATCTTTTTATAAAACGATGTGTCTTCCCTTAGATAACTATCTATATAATCAATAAGCGCATCATATGACTCCTGAAGACTTGTATACTGTTCAGATGAAAATATATTAAGATTAATCCAGTTTTTTGATATGCCATGTGTAAGCAGTTCCTTAAGGCTTGTTCCGTTGCCTTCTGTCCAGTCCTTATATACATTATCATCTGTATCTACATTAGCAGTATTAAATACTCCTCTGTCTTTCAGACTCGTATATACATACCATATATACAGCTGCTGTTCCTCATCAAGCTTTCCGTATGGTGTATCTCCCACAGACAGTTCATTTCTTAGCCATTCCATTGTACTATCCTGTTTAGATAAGAATGCTGAATATATCTGTCTTTCAGTATCAGTACTCTGGGATGCAATATGCTTTATTGACACTATATTGTTATCTATAAGGGCAAAATATACTTCTTTTGCAAGTATATATACTGTATTTACACTTCCGTTAGAATTATATGAATATTTTGTATCCCCATTACGCATATATGTTAATAATATCTGTATAATTTTATCCTCAAGGGCATTGTATATTTTTTTCTGAAGATTAATATCAATCGTCAGATATACGTCATTACCCGCTGATGAATCCTGTTCATCAAGCACCTCTGTTATTCGTCCTACAGTATCAACGTAAACCTTTCTGGTACCCTTTGTTCCTGCAAGCTCTGATTCCATGCTCTTTTCTATACCACTTTTTCCGACAATATCATTGCTGTCATAGGAATCATCCAATGTTTCCAGCTCGCTTGATGACACCGTACCAGTATATCCTAATATCTGGGAAACATACATGCTGTCTACGTATCTTCTTATATACTGCTCATCTACCGTAACACCTGTAAGCTCATCTGAATTTTCAAGGATTGCAGCTACAGTCTCATCTGAAACCTCATTAGCAATTGTAAATGATATATATCTGTTATATGAATTAGCAGACATATATCTTCTTAAGTTAACTATCATAAGTGCATGTTCTACACTAAAACCATCAGCTACCGGATTCATTCCCTGCTCTTTTAACAGCTTTATAGTAGCTGCCATAGCTCCGCCATCATTTATATAATCATCACCTGCTACAGCTACGCCATATCTGTCACATAATTGTTTAAACAGCTCACCTGCTGATACATTTCTCTGTTCATCTGAAAGCTCACTTATAGAACGCTTACCATATATATCTCTTAAGAATCTAAGCAGTTCATTATCCTTTATGTTATATTCATACATTCCATTAGAATAAACAATAGGAAAATCATTCGAATAGCTGTCACCTTTTTCTTCAATAATTGTAAGAGTTTTATCTATTGAAGTATTAAGCAGTCTGTTTTTGGTATCATTATCCTCATACTTTCCACTATCGCTTATCCTTACTGCATATGCAAGATCATTATACGCCAGTAAAACTCCATTCTTATCGAATATTCTTCCTCTCGTGGCAGCAACACTCATGTCCTTTTGTATTGAACTTGATAAATCTTTTACATAAGACTCTCCATTAATAATCTGAAGTGAAAATAATCTGTTAACAAGTACGCCGACAAGTACTATAAACACCATTATCAACGGAAAAATTCTGGATTTGAAGAGACTTAGAATATAATCAAATATTTCCTTCATCTAAATTACCTTTTTTCCTTTTCTTCCACTTAACATCAAGCAATGTATCAAGTTTCATCAACGGATAATAAATAACCAGTGCAATTATAAGGGTATAAACCATCTCCGGAATGATAAACTTTGTTATGAAATAATCTGCATTTAACCTGTTATGTAAAAGGAACTTACCTATGTATGATAAAAATTCATAGATAAAATCTGAAAGCATAACCATTGCTAAGGGAATAAGGACCTCAACTTTCTCATATTCTTTATAAAACATTCCTGAATAATATCCTACGTACACAAAAACCAATACTGAAAAACCAAATAATCCAGAAAAGAATAAATCATACATGATGCCCGCAAAAAAACCAACAAACATCCCCTCATTCTTTCCTTTAAAGAAACCAAACAGCACTGGAAGGATAATCAAAAGATTAGGAACTATGCCGCCTATGGCAATAGTCCTTCCAAAGGTTCCCTGTATAAGGTAAACCAGTAAAATTATAACCAACTCTGTTACTTTTCTTTTCATGGTTCTCCTGCCTTTAATTATTGTTTTTTCATTTCAGTTATAATAAGTACTTCCTGAAGATTATTGAAATCTACCGCTGGAACAAGATATCCTGACTGTGTAAGATTGTTAGAATCAGGTGTTACATCTTTAGCATAACCTATAAGTATCCCCTGAAGATATTTATCACTTATATTGGATGTAACTACCTTATCCCCATCTCTGACTGTTATATCACTTTTAAAATGTGTAAGCTTAACAAATCCACTGTCCGACTGTTCTATATCGCCTTCAACAATACAAGTTTCATTAGTATCTATAAGCATTCCACTCACCGAATTATTATCCTCGATTATTGTCTTAATAATCGAATAATTCTTTCCAACTTCTGTAACAATCCCAACAAGACCACCGCCGGCAATAACATTCATATCTTTTTGAATGCCATCATCACTGCCTTTATCTACCTTAAATGCTTTAGACCAGTTATCAGCTGTTACTTCTATTATTCTTGCTCCCACCTTTGTATATCCTGTATACTTCTCATCGAGCTGATACAACTCCCTGAGTCTTGAAAGTTCATAAGTATCCTGTCTTAACTGATTGTTTTCTTCTGTAAGATCATCAACCTTGCTCTTTAGTTCCTTATTCTCATCAAGAACAACTGATATTTCCTGAAGAGTCGTATACTTATCGTATGTCCAGAGTCCAAGATTATTCATTCCTTTCTGAAGAGGAACCACTACCATTGATATAGCACTTCTTAAAGGTGCAACAAGCCTGTCTGTAAAAAAACTTGTCGATATAAATATAAGACAAACGGCAGTTAAAACAATTAAAATATACTTGGATGTCATGAATGAAGATACTTTCTTTTTCATTTTACTCTTCCTTAATCATAATTTCTATCTTTTGGAGTATAAGCAATCTTTGCAAACTGTGGATTAGTTACAACTCCAATAAGACCTCTTACAACACTCTCAGAAGGCTGATCAACTATATTAACATTAAGATTAGTCTCCTGTCTTATAAACTTTTCAAGATTATTAATCTGTGATGTACCACCTGATACATATACACCATCCTTTATAATATCAGCTGCAAGTTCTGGTGGAGTCCTCTCTAGTATAACCTTTATTGCATCCATAATAGAATGAAGGGCATCAACTATTGCATTATATATAACATCAGAAGAAACATCAACACTTACAGGAAGTCCGGATAATACATTACGTCCAAAGCCTGGTGCAAATGTTTCATCAACCTTTACTGCACTTCCAAGTTCTTTTTTTAATCCCTCGGCAGTCTTGCTGCCAATAACAAGATTATATACCTTTCTTACATTACTGATAATGCAATCATCTAACTTGTTACCACCAATTTTTATTGACTTACTTATAACAATTCCGCCAAGTGATAAAACAGATATTTCTGTTGTTTCAGCACCGATGTTTACCATCATAACACCTCTTGACTTAGTAACATCAAGCCCTGCACCGATAGCATCTGCCACAGGTTTATCTACTATATATATATTCTTGGCTTTCACCTTTGAATCTGCCACAAGTTCATAAAATGCTCTTTTTTCAACCTCTGTAACATCTGTTGGAACAGCTATATAGAAATCATTATTGCCTGTATTTTTCTTATCATCGTTAACTTTGTTAAAAAAATTCAGTAATAAAGTCTGCATATTCTCTATATCTGCTATCACACCGAACTTTACAGGGAAAGAAACCTCTATATTCTCTGGTGCCTTTTCATACATTTCATATGCTTCATCGCCAAAAGCAAGAAGATCTTTTTTGTTAGCAATTGCTATTATATTTTTTTCATTAAGGATTGCATCCTTATCCTTGCAGCACATTTTAAAATTACTTGTGCCAATATCAATACCATATACGTTAGACATAATTTTCTTCCTTTCATGTATGTGAATAGCTGCTGCATAATTGTAATCCTATCCTATACAGCCATATTCTTTTAAACTTGTGTAATTATTATCTCCAATAATTATATGATCTATAAGATGAATTCCCAGAATCTCACCAGCCTTACTTATCTTGTCTGTAACTTCAATATCCTGTCTGCTTGGATTGGAATCACCACTTGGATGATTATGCACAAGTACTATGCTTACCGCTTTGTTTCTGCATGCCTCGTAAAACACCTCCGATGGTGATACAAGGGAACTGTTGACTGTGCCAATTGAAAGGACAATATCACTGATTAATCCCAGCCTGCTGTCAAGCATAATAAGTATCAGTCTTTCTTTTGTCAGATACCTCATATCCTCCATATAATACCCTGCTATGGTATCAGGCGATGAGAACTTAAGCCTCATAGCAGCCTGCCTTTTGGCAATACGCCTTGATAGTTCACATATGCACTTTAGCTGTGCTGCTTTAGCCATACCTATGCCTTTTATATCCATAAGCTCCTGTACTGACATATCTATAATGCCAGGCAATCCTTTACTACCAGCACTGTTAAGTATATCCTCTGCGAGATTCTTTGCTGTTTTGCCTGCTGTACCTGTCTTTATAATAGCTGCAACAAGCTCAGTATCTGTAAGACTGCCTGCACCAAACTCCATACACTTTTCATAAGGCATAAGATCCTTTATTTCATCTTTTTCACATATTAAATTATCACTCATAAAATATCGATAAGCCTTATCTTATATAACTTTATAAGCTATAATAGCCAGTATAACGCCAATAATACTTGCTATTGTTATCCTAAGCTGGATAGAAAAAGTAAGTACCATAAATCCTAGATTAAGAATAACCGGACTTTCTAATGCTCCTACTCCAAATGTCTGTCCATATCCTAACCAGCTAAGAGCAGGTATCCCTGCTGTAACCTCTGCTATCAGACCACCAAGCACGATACCTATAAGAATAAATAATATAAGAAACCATCCATTCTTATACTTGGAAATATTACTCATGCTACTCCATTCCCGCACGTATCAGTAACACGTACGCAATTATTTTATCAGTATTTCTATCGGAATACAACCACTTAGGCATAATAAAATATTCCAAAATAACCTAAAATAGTATATCACAATTAATTAATCTTAAGAAGTCCCTTTTCATACATTTTCTGCATACTCATCATAATACCGAATTTCGCATGGTACCATGTAAGTCCGCCCTGGAAATAAACAGCATATGGTTCCTTTACTGGACCATCTGCACTAAGCTCAATAGATGAACCCTGTACGAATGCACCTGCTGCCATAATAACATCAGAATCATATCCAGGCATAGCCCATGGTTCAGGCGTTACAAAGCTGTCAACCGGTGCTGCTGCCTGTATGCCTTTGCAGAAAGCTACAAGCCCCTCTTTAGTCCCAAGTTCTACAGCCTGTATAATATCATATCTTTCTTCTTTGGCATCAGGTATACATCTAAATCCAGCCTTTTCATATACATTAGCTGCGAATATAGCACCCTTTAATGCTCCTGCAACAACAGTAGGGGCAAGGAACAGACCCTGATAGAAATCTTTATTTACATTTATTGTTGCACCAACCTCTTTGCCAAGACCTGGAGATGAAAGTCTGTATGCTGCCTGTTCTATGCAGTCCTTTCGTCCTGCAATATATCCTCCACAAGGTGCAAGTCCACCGCCTGGATTCTTAATAAGTGAACCAACTACCATATCAGCCCCGACCTCTGATGGTTCTATCTTTTCAACAAACTCACCATAGCAGTTATCAACCATACATATGACTTCCGGTTTAATGTCTTTAATAAACTTAATAAGTTCTCCAATTCTTTCAACTGAAAGTGTCGGTCTTTGGGCATATCCTTTTGAACGCTGTATAGTTACAAGCTTTGTCTTTTCATTGATAGCTTTTCTTATACCTTCATAATCAAAACTTCCATCAGGCAGAAGGTCAACCTGCCTATAACTTATATTATATTCAGCAAGACTTCCTTTAGATGGTCTTATTCCTATAATCTCATCCATAGTATCATATGGCTTGCCAACTGGCGATAAAAGCTCATCACCAGGTCGAAGATTAGATGATATTGCCACATTAAGTGCATGAGTACCGCATATTATCTGAGGTCTTACAAGTGCATCCTCTGTTTTAAATATATCAGCATATATTCTCTCAAGAGTATCCCTTCCTTCATCGTTATAACCATATCCACTTGTTCCATACAGATGCATCTCTGCAACCTTATTCTTCTGCATTGCGCTAAGCACCTTCAGCTGGTTATACTCTGCTATTTCATCTATTCTATCAAATCTTTCCTTAAGTTCTTTAATAACATTCTGACCATAATTATACACATCCTCACTTATGCCAAGATGTTCACAGTACATATTTTTCATATTTTTCCTCTTTCTTTTGCTTTCAGCATAAATTCTTTAACATACTTTATACTTATTCTGTCTATTGTGCAACTATATTCTTATCCATCAGTATCTGAAGCATATATGATAACAGTTTTTCCTTATCATGGCCAAACTCGTCAAGATTAATCCATTCAATGTCTTTTTCCCTTTTAAACCATGTTATCTGTCTTTTTGAAAAATGTCTGGTATTGTTTTTAATATTTTCCTTCAGTTGTTCAAGAGTACATAAGCCATCAAGATAATCAAGTACTTCCTTATATCCTATTGCCTGCATTGATGTGGCATCTCTATCTATACCACTCTCTTTCAGTCTCTTAACCTCATCAACAAGTCCTTCATCAAACATCTGGTCAACCCTCAGGTTAATTCTGTCATACAGCAGCTTTCTATCATCATTCAAAACAAAATATACATAGTTATAAGGTGATTCTTTTTTCTGCTGTTCCTCATTATGCTCAGATATTTTCTTACCTGTCTGTTTATAATATTCGATAGCTCTTGCAACTCTCTTAACATTATTGTAATGGATTACATCTGCTGACTTTTCATCTATCTTTCTTAACATATCGTGAAGATACTCTGCGCCTTCACGTCTTGCTATATCATACAGTTCTTCCCTATATGAAGTATCTTTATCTTCATTTTCAAACTGTATATCATAAAGAACCGACTGAATGTAAAAGCCAGTACCACCAACTATAAGCGGTATATGCCCATTAGCTCTTATTTTATCAATCGCCTCGCATGCCATCTTTTTAAATATAGTTATATTAAATTCCTCATCAGGATTCATAACATCTATAAGATAATGCTTCACTCCATGCATTTCTTCCTGTTTTATCTTGGCAGTTCCTATATCCATCCCCTTATACACCTGCATAGAATCTGCACTTATAATTTCTGCTCCAATCTGTTTTGCAAGTCTTATAGACAAAGAAGTTTTTCCAACCGCTGTTGGACCTGTTAATATAACTAAAGGCTGTTTTTCCATATTAATAGCCACACCTTTCTAAAATCTATCATTTACCTGTTTTACACAATTCTCTTGAATTTTCTTTCTATATCATACTTGCTCATGACTATAAGAGTTGGTCTTCCATGTGGACAATTATATGGATTATCCGCTTTCATAAGCTCATCCATAAGTTCCTCTGCTTCCTTATAAGATATTTTATTATTACCTTTTATTGCAGCTTTGCACGACATAGATGCGACCTTTTCAGTAAGGATATCCATATCAGTCATTCTTCCTTCACTCATAAGTCCATCAAGAAGATCCATAAGCATCTGTCTGTAATCAAGCTTTGGAAATCCCGCCGGAATTCCTGTAACCTTATACTCACTACCGCCAAACTCTTCTATTTCATAACCCATTTTAGTAAACACCTGCATATTCTGTTTAAGTACTTCTTCCTCATTCATATTAAGTGTAAGAATAACAGGTGGCATAATCATCTGTGTATCAATATGCTTTTCCCTGATTTTTTTCATCATTCTCTCATAAAGAACCTTCTCATGTGCAGCATGCTGATCCATCATATAAAATCTGTCCTCAAACTCTATCAGCCAGTAAGTATCAAACAGCTGGCCTATTATTCTGTAATTATCCTTATTATCCTCATCAAGAAGCTTATCCTTAAACATCGAGAGCTGTTCAGGTTTTACTTTAACTTCTGCCTGATATTTTTGTTCATCATCCTTTACCATAGCCTCTGATCTTCTTGTTTCAAATGGTTCTGGGAGTCTGGTTTTTGTTTCATCCGGCATAGCTTTTTGTAATTCTATCGTTCTTGTTGGTTCTGGCTCTAATTCCAGCTTTGGTTCTGGCTTTAGTTCTGACTTTAGTTCCGGCTTTGATTCTACCTTTACTTCTGACTTTAATTCCGGCTTTGGTTCTGACTTTGGTTCTTGTTTTAATTGTACCGTTTTTTTAGTTTCTTCTGTTCTGTCAATTCCAAATGCTGCCTTTGTTTCTTTTATTTCCAGCTCTTTTTCCTTATTTAGCTTCTGCATTATCTGTCCATCAGCTTCAACCTCAGCAACAAGCTCTTTTCCCTTTAACGTGGAAAGAATTGTATCATACACAAAATTATATACATATTCATTATTAGAAAATCTAAGTTCCATCTTAGTAGGATGTACATTAACATCTATGATTTCGGGATTAATCGTAAAATGCAGAACTGTAAACGGATAATTATGTGGCATTATAAAACCTTTATATCCAGCCTCAATCGCTCTGTTTATTATACTGCTCTTTATATATCTGCCATTTATATAATAGTTCTCATATACCCTGTTACCACGATTCACAAATGGTTTTCCTATATAACCCTCTATCCTGATATTCTCAGCAGCACTATTTACTTCATAAAGATTCGCAGTAATATCTCTTCCATAAACATTATATATAATATCCTTAAGCTTCATATTTCCAGATGTATGAAGCTTATTCTGGTTATTATTAATAAATCTGAATGATATATCAGGACGTGATAAAGACAGATACTGCATCAGGGAATTAATATAACCAGCTTCTGTTGCTGCTGACTTTAAAAACTTTCTCCTTACAGGTGTATTAAAGAAAAGATTTCTAACAATAAATGTAGTACCATCAGGTGCACCTATATCTTCAACTGATATTTTCTTTCCACCATCAGACAGATATCTTGTACCTGTAAGACTCTTTTGTGTCTTTGTTATCAGTTCTATCTGTGAAACTGCAGCTATACTTGCAAGTGCTTCACCTCGGAATCCCAGAGATGAAACTGTTATCAGATCCTCTATAGACTTTATCTTGCTTGTCGCATGTCTTTTAAATGCTATATCTATCTCATCTTTATTGATTCCAGAACCATTATCTGTAACTCTTATAAATGAGATTCCACCTTCCTTTATTTCAACAGTAACTGCATTAGCCCCTGCATCTATAGCATTTTCAACCAATTCTTTAACAACAGATGAAGGTCTTTCTATAACTTCTCCTGCAGCAATTTTATTAATTGTATTCTGATCAAGCAGCTGAATTCCCAACGTCAGTCTCCTTTCCTTATTCACACATATAGCATTTATCAATCAAAAGCAGAATAATCATCCATTTTAATCAGATATATTTCCTTGATTTACCAGCGGTTTTTAACCTTTCCCTGCAGCTTGTATAACGTATTAAGTGCATCTATTGGTGTCATATTACTTATATCAAGTTCTTTAATATCCGATATAATGTCATCATCTTTAACTGTATCAGATATTAAAGAACTTGATATAAGAA
>OGFB01000895.1_pt1 | contig 12617 bp, 8 predicted proteins | sample 1570801 | NCBI WGS metagenome assembly OGFB01 (sample SAMEA2581969, study PRJEB24529) | metagenome | biome: Human gut stool | place: China | collected 2011 | reverse complement strand
AGTATTCAATAAAATAATTATAAACATCTAGTCTTAATTTTTTTTCGCTTTCTGAAATTGTATCAGCTATTTTCAAATCACTTGGAAAAATATGAAAATTTTTAGTTTTCGTGTCATAAACTACTGGTTCTCCTGGAGTATCCACTCCATAGGTTTCAACACACTCTCTACGCATTCTACCATCTTCATTAAAACCATAAATAAACGCTTTTCCCGGCTCATATCCAGTAATTTCTCTAATCTTATCAATGTCATTCGTCATACACATTGTAAATCCCTCCATTATTTCTTCAACATCAAAATCAACCACGAGAACACAAACAACACAACTCCTATGCACGAAACTCCAAGAGCTGCTACTATGTCTGTCGAACCGCTATTTACCAGATCAACTATCGATAATACAGACGCAACAATCGAAATCAAGCCAAATACTGCTATGACAGTTGCCACATAATTCTGCATGTCAGAAGATTTTCTCTCCTGTTCGTCCCTTATGAGTTCAACCTTCTGCTCGATTTCTTCAAGTGCTTCATCAATTCCATTAACGGCTAACAGACATCTGTATGTTTCGCAGACATTATTCCAGCGTGATACCTGCGATGGTGCAAGCGTACCTGAAGCACGAAATTCCAACGCTTCTTTTTTAAGCATTTTCACTTTTCTGAAATACTTAAGACTCTGACGTTTATTGTCAATCAGAGTATTCTGAATTCCTTCATTAACCAGCATGCATGTACTTTTCTGGTGTAAAACCAGCATTGTAAGAAATACATCATCTCTTGACTGCTCTGCAACATTTGCCGCTGTCATATCATCTGTTGCATACACATATGATATTGACTGTGATGTAATGCATGCACCCCATCTGTATGAACACATATTAGTATCCTTCGCACCGTATGTATATGCTACATCCTTTTCTGAAGGATCCGAAAAATCACGCGAAATGTCTATTAATTTATGTTCGTTAAATGTAATTCTTTCAATAGTTTTCAACTCATTAAAACGCCTTCTTACAAGTGCCACATTAAAAAGATATGTTTCCTTCACCGCCAGTTTCATATCATCAACATACAATCTGAATATATTACTGACCCCGCCTATTGAAATATTACTTACAGCTTTAATTACATTTTCTTCAAAACTGCGGTTGTAATTCTGTACATAGCCCGGATTAATCAGCTTATCGATGTAACCCGCGTCAGCATTGTCATATGTAACAAGCACCGTGAAAAATGCTATTTTGTTATTAAATACATATAACTGGCTCTCATTAACTGCCAATATTTTACCATCTGAAAAATGTACATCATCAATGCATGAATTTAAAATGTATCTTCTGACAAAACCGTTTTCTTTCCTACATCTTCTTGCAAGAATATCTGACATATCATATGATGAAAAATCCGCATTTTCTACTCCATCAATAGTAAGCTCTGTTAGGTTAAAACTGCTTTCATACTTTAAAGGAAATATTACATATGTTCCCCTTATCGAATCAGAATACACCTGTCTGTTGTCATTAAATTCGTTCATAATCCCCCTTCCCTCAAGTCTTTTTCTTTAGTTTTCACGACCTGATAATATAGGCTGATTATACCACAAATTGTCTTTAAGGAGTATCCCTAAACGACTCTAATATTGCAATTATTTCCTCCCTGTCTTTATCTGTTAATTTTTTGCTTGGTATTGAAGAGAACATTGTTTCTTTAGGTGTTTCAAAATAACAGCCTAAATAAATTCCTGTGTGACATATTGAATAACTTGTAGAAGCTGGCATCAATGCATATCTTTCTGCACCATCATCATATTCCCTTACATCAGGTGAAGTTCTTGAATATTCTTTATAATCCTTTGTCTTAACTATCACCAATTCTCCGCCAGAGTTATACCTTGGCTTTGATACAACATCATTTTTAGCTTCTACCATAATATTACCCATAATTTCTGTTCCAAATTTATCATCTCGTGCCATATATTCAATCTGAACTCCATTATCGTTTTGAATTATAACAACTTCTGTATTCGCATTAGCCCGCTCTGATACCACTGTCCAATTATCCGGATAGTCAAAATAAAATGTCGTCTGCTCGGGGAAATATTCTGCCATTCTCGTCTTATATGTATGAAGCGACCCTGATTCTTTTACATCTGTTCCTTGTGTTACCTGCTCCTGCGTTGGATGCTCCTGTGTTGGTGCTTCTGCACTTGCCTCACTTCCCTTTGGCTTATCATCTTCTGGCTGCTCATTATATGTACATTCCTTCACAAACTGCTTCGTGCCATCAGCAAGTCTTTCATAATGAAGTGATTTGCTTCTTGCAAATGATGTAAATTCACAACTCTTACTTATATCCATTGTACAAAGAAGTGATTTCTTATTCTTATATTTAACACTTTCATCACCAACTCCAATTATGAAAACAGGACACTTAACATTAACATCAGAACATATCTGTCCATTCGGTCTGCCAGTTCGTGTTGCTTCTGCTTCTGCACCTATATCAAGTTCTGCATCTAACAACGGAATGGATTTCATTGTTACAAGCATTGGTGCTGTCCTAAAATACAATCCCATTGTTCCTTCTGCCTCAATTGATGTCTGCATAGATGAACGAAGCCCCATTGTTCCATTCACGCCTTTCCCTTTTTCATATGATACTCCTGCATAATATGGCACTTCTACTTTAAGATTAACTGAACCATCTACTGCTGGAACAATATATAACGCTACATTTACTGCAAGAAGATTACTGCCAATAAGTGCAGGTGTCTGACATAAAAGGATTCCATCTGAAAAATCACCTTCAACTCCGATTTCTCCTGAAATCTCTGAATCAATATCAACACCTACAGATGCATATTTTAACCCACTCTTAAGAGTATATTTAACCTGTGCTCCTACATTTATATTATTAACGTCCCATTTTATAGAGAAATTCTCACATTTTTTATTAAGCTTCTGTTTAATAGGAAGCTCGTATTCTGCCTCCGTATCATTATCTGTCAATGTAACTTCAAGTTCATTATCATCATTTACCGCTGCCTCTATTGAGAATCCCTTGGAATGGATATTACTAGACACATCTGCTGTCAGCATAGTTACAGGCTTTCCAGCCGACACCTTCACATTATCAAGTCCATAGTAACTAATAATATCGTCAATTCCTATGCTTGCCGAATCTGAAACTATAAGAGTATTAAATACCTCGTCTATCTCAGGGTCTTCCAATGAAAATGTACCATTTCCCATATCCTCAACGATTTTCTTTGCAATTTTCTCGCCCATATAATCAAATACAAATGTGTCACCTTTTTTCAGATTTTTGGCTGCACTTTCATCTATATATATAATATTTTCATCTTCTTTATAATCTTTAATATCAAAAAACTGAAGCTGAGAAATATTTTCTTTATAAGAAACATTTTCAATATCTTCAGGCCAGAATTCTCCATAATATAAATCATCAAATTTATCAAGAATACCATCAGCCTCCTGGTCAGAAAATCCTCTATCAAGCGAATCTTCTGCTATCAGGTTATTATTAATTGCAAGCTCTATATTGGTATTATCTGATATTGCATCATCAGTTCCAAGATATATCTGCATTTTGCCTTCGCCCATTGCACGCATTGAAGTAAGAGCCATAAATCTGCCTGATGCTATGTCATCATTACTAAATTCATCGCTATCTGTAATATATCCATATTCCTTAGCCGCTTTTCTGTAATCATCTGCTTCAACGCCCATCTTATTGCATAACTTCTTAAGCCAGTCATAACATGTTATATCCTCATTTTTAGTCACTGCTGCCTTACACGAAACATTTATATCATTACTGCTTTTTTTCTTCGATGAAGCTCCAGTTACAATGCCTGCAGCTATTGCCACAATAACTATTACTGATGCCGATATGCCTATTATTATTTTCTTCTTCACAATGTATCCCCCTTATGTTTTATTTCCATGGAATTTCTTGAACTCTGATTTCTTTTCCTGATTCTTCTCTATAAAATTTATGTTTTCCACTTTCTGCATCTGCAAGACTACATATCTTTTTCTCCACCATTGTGTTATCTAATTCAATATAATCTCCCATATCACCATGAACCTTATATAGCTTGATGCCCAATATTTCATTATAATTTGCAATATAATGATGGTTAGGGTTACTATCTTTTTTATAAGCTGGTGTATTAGCTGTATTTTTATCCGGCTTTCTGATTTTCACACCACCATTACCTGATACACTTTTATATGAGGCTGAACCTCCACTTCCAGAAGATGCACTTCCTGCACTCTCATTTGAACTATTACCAAATATTAATATAGCAACCACTATTCCTACAATTATAATCGCTCCTGCTAATGCACCAATTGCCACTATATTTTCCAATAATAAAATTAACGCCAGTATAATAAGATATGCTGCTAATCCTAATCCTTCTGCAAGAAATACATAACTGCCATCACTATCTATAAGAAGTTTAAAGAAAACTATAATTGTAATAAGCAGAATAGCCGCATATATTAATCCCATATCATTATTTAATAAATAATTGTGATTCGTTGATATTTTCACAACACAAAATACCATTGCAATTATATCTATAATAAACAATATCCATTTCCATATTACTTTTTCCGCAAACATTAAAATAATTGAAACCAGTGTCTGTATACAAATAATTATTGCCAATATAATCCAAACCACATTATTGGATATTATATATGTTGTTCCACTTGTAAAATTAGCACTGGCAAAAGCTCCATTTTCTTTAACTCTGGCAACACTCATTGGATATCCGCCATCAATAATAAACTTTATATATGCAAATACTGCCATTAATCCAATAATAATTACAAATACCCACGAAAGATATATAGCTATTGTTTCAAGTGGACTCTCTTTTAATTGTTCTTTATAAAAACTAACTTCTTCATTTATCCATCTTTTCAATCTGTGCACTCTGTTTTCCTCCTCATATTTAACATTTTATCTATTCCTTTGATGATGCTTTATAAACTATTTCTCCTCCTTTCCTGCTAATCTCATAATTTCTATGACCTATACTGTAATTAGCCGATATCTCTTTTATTTCAGATAAATATCTGTCAACAGTAACAAGTTTTTCTTCCATTTCAAGCTTATTCAGGTCTGAGTCAGATTTATCAGATAATATGGTGTCGACCTTAACCCCAAACAACTCAGAAAACCTGCACAAAGTATCCACTGATGGCACACTCCTGCCACACTCTATATTTGAAATAGCAGAAGCTGTCAGTCCAATATCCCTTCCAAGCTGTTCCTGCGTAATTCCACGTTCAATTCTTAACCTTGAAATATTAATACCTATCTTATCCGTTCTCATATCTTTTCCCTACTTGTTATATACCAAGTAATTATACAATCATTTATAAATTTCCAACATTTTCAAATACTCATACACTAACACTGTTAATGTAGTTTTCGTATCTGATAAATACTCTCCTCCTTCTTCATAATCATACAATTAACTATTCCCCACAGCGGTCAATAAACCGCATTTCTAATTTTTTTATCCATTTTGCAATCGTCTATAGGCCAACTTAATCTAACATATAATTTTTATTGTCTCAAAGACAAATATAAGACGCAAAAAGGTGTGGATGCCAAACTCTTTTGCATCCACACCTTATAAACTCTAATCCAATATTTTAATCATCTTCACCCTGCAGAGCATCATATCCAACCTCTCCAGTACGAACCTTTACTACATTTTCAACATCATATACGAATATCTTACCATCTCCTATATGACCAGTGTAAAGTACCTTTCTTGCTGCATTGATAACATCCATAACTGGCACCTTTGAGATAACCATCTCTACCTGAACTTTAGGAAGTAACTGCATCTCCATCTGAACACCTCTGTAGTATTCAGGTGCACCCTTCTGGGCTCCACAGCCAAGTACCTGTGTTACTGTCATACCAGTTACACCGATATCGTTCATAGCCTTCTTTAAAGCCTCGAATCTTTCCTGCTTCATAAGGATTTCAACCTTAGTAATCTTCTTATCATCAGGTATTTCAGATGTCTTAACCATAGCTGGAACCGCATTTTCAACTGATTCTGAACCTACTGATACAACATCATCATATGTTATATCTATATCCGGCATTCCTGCTGCACCGAATTCAAAACCTGCATATGCACTTGTAAGACCATGCTCACATATATCAAGTCCCTTGATTTCTTCTTCCTTAGAAGCTCTAAGTCCGATAGTTGCCTTAATAGCAAGGAATACAATTGTCATACATACTACTGCCCATGCTGCTACTGTTACAAAGCCTAATAACTGAAGTCCTAACTGTGTGAAGCCACCACCAAAGAATAAGCCTTCTGCTTTGATAGCACCATTTTCCATAGCTATTGCATATCCAGGTGCCTTGCTTGTTGCAAAAAGACCAACTGCGATTGTTCCCCAGATACCATTCATCATATGAACAGCAACTGCACCAACAGGATCATCTATATGCAGCTTATAATCAAGAAGCCATACACCAAATACTACAAGAAATCCTGCTACAATACCAATAACGAGAGCACCCTTTGCATCAGTTACATCACAAGAAGCTGTTATAGCAACAAGACCTGCAAGTGATGCATTAAGACACATTGAAACATCTGGCTTTTTATACTTAATCCATGTAAATGTCATACATGTTACTGTTGCTACCGCTGGTGCTATTGTTGTTGTGAGAAATACTGATCCAAGATCTTCGATTGTAGTGCAAGCAGCGCCGTTGAAGCCATACCAGCCGAACCATAATATGAATACACCGAGCGCTCCAAGCGGTATGCTGTGTCCGGGAAACGCATTTACCTTGACTACCTTTCCTTTTTCATCCTTGACAAACTTACCAATACGTGGTCCAAGTATCTTTGCGCCTATAATAGCTGAAATACCACCTACCATATGTATACAGCATGAACCAGCAAAATCATGGAAGCCTAACTGTGCTAACCAGCCGCCGCCCCATACCCAGTGTGCTTCGATTGGATATACAAGTGCTGATATAACTCCAGAATATACACAATATGAAAGGAACTTTGTTCTTTCTGCCATAGCTCCTGATACTATTGTTGCTGTTGTTGCACAGAATACTAAGTTAAATACAAAGCTTGAGAAATCAAAACTCTCATAAGCCGTAAATATATCAAATCCAGGTTTTCCAATAAAACCTGCTAAATCTTCACCAAGTAATAAACTAAAACCTATAACTATGAATACTACTGTACCTATACAGAAATCCATAAGATTCTTCATAATAATATTACCTGCGTTCTTAGCTCTTGTGAAGCCTGTTTCTACCATTGCAAATCCTGCCTGCATCCAGAATACCAGTGCAGCACCGATAAGGAACCAGATTCCAAATGTCTGCTCACTTATCAAGTTAGTTATCTGTTCTACTGCCATAACCTTTTCCTCCCTAATTCTTTTCTTGGAAGTCTAATGAAGTTGATCAGTTTTCATAAGACAACTGAAATACAGAATAACACATGAATTACCCGCGACGTAATAAAATAAAAAAAGACGTGCAACCACTTTATTTAATAAAGTAATCACACGCCTTTGTGTTATTTGTTTTTCAATTATGTTGTTTATTATACATATCTTTTTTAATATTTATTGAAAAAATCAGACATATTTATTGACTTTTTTAATATTTGCTTTATTATTATTTTATAAATTCTATTTTTAACATAAGCAGCAAAAGGAGTTTACATATGAACAATCACATATACCAGCCCATGTTATTTAACCCGGACATTGATATCCAGACTAAATCATTAACTAAAATAAACAAATATGGTACAACTAAAGTCCATGAAAATATGTATATATATGAATCAGCCAGTAATACTTCAGCAAATATTATAAATTCAATGTACTCTATTCTTGTTCCATCTACCCATACAGAATGGATCATAGGCTATAACCATACAGATAACAAGTCATCATTCTACTGTATTGGACCTGTAATTAAAAAACGTACTTATGATTTTGGTAACTATGAACATTATTTTGGCGTATGCTTTGATGATACATATTCCTACTATGCAAAAGGGGTCAATGCTGACACTTACCCTTCAGGCATGACAGGGGAAATATACGAATATACCCCTTTAGAAGGCTCATACGAATACAAGCTTATAGAGGATTTTAAAACAAGCAGCAGCTTTGAAAAACACATACATATGTTTAAGGCATTTCTTGAAAATGCCAAACAATGCTGCTATATTCCTGACAATATGATAACTCTCACAGATATCATAAAAAAAGCTTATGGCAATATACTCATATCTGAGCTTGCCACAAGCCTTGGTTATTCTGAAAGGCATATTCAAAGAATGTTTAACGAAGTACTAGGCATGTCACCTAAAGATTACTGTAAAATTATACGTTTCCAGAATGTGTTATACAATATGTTATCAGACTGCAGGCAGAATAACAGCGGATATATATCCGGGTTGGGATATTCGGACCAGGCTCACTTCCAGCGGGAATTCAAGTCATTCACCGGACTGACTCCACGACATTTTCTTATGCAGTTCAAACCTGTATAAAATCAGACATGACTGTATTGCTTATATCTATTCCTCTCTGGGATAGATATAGGTAATCGCCATTTTTTACAAGCAGTCCAGCAGCTATGTTATCTTTTATCTGTTTGTCATATACATCATATATATCACAGCCAAACTTCTCTTTAAAATCATTAATATCTATGCCTTTAGTCTTTCTTAAGCCAAGAAACATATATTCTGACATCTCATCTTCCTTTGACAGCTCTTCCACATCCATCCTTAACAGCCACACATCATCTGATTGTCTGGTATTTTTTTCATAACAGCAATAATCTTTATTGTTTTCGTTATTTAGTAATATGTCCATGTATCTGTTTATATCAGAAATATTAGTATATCTTATATTGTCATATAAAGAAGCTGCTCCGATTCCAAAACCAATATAGTTACACCTCTCCCAGTACTTTATATTATGTCTGCACTCATATCCTTTCTTCGCATAATTGGATATTTCATATTGTTCATATCCAGCTGCTGCAAGTACTTCCTTTGTCATATGATACATATCCCTGTCTTCCTCATCTGATGGAATCTGTGGATATTTATCAATATTTTCTGAAAGTGCTGTACCATCTTCTACTATAAGGCTATATACAGATATATGCTGCATCTCTAGTGATATCGCTGTGTTAAGCACAGACTTAAAGCTTTCAATACTCTGACCTGGAAGTGCAGACATAAGATCTATATTGATATTATCAAAACCGGCCTCTTCTGCTATCCTTAAGCTTTCCAGAAATTGTTCATAGGTATGGATCCTTCCAAGCATCCTTAATTCATTATTATTGGTACTCTGCAATCCGAAGCTTATTCTGTTTATGCCAGCCTGACGATATACAGCTGCCTTTTTTTCATCCATAGTACCCGGATTACATTCTATTGTTATCTCTGCATCATCACTGACATTATAATTATGTCTTACTGCCTCAATAATATCTTTTATATCAGAAGCATCTATTACTGATGGCGTTCCTCCTCCTATAAATATGGATGTAACTATATCCTTACCATAATTATTACTTTTATTATTATTTTCATTATTGCACTTATTAATACATCTATTTGTCTTACCTTCTGCTGCCAGATTTATTTCTCTTATAAGCGCTTTAACATATCTTTTTCTTGTCTTTTCATCAGCAGGTGATGAAAGAAAGTCACAATATATGCATTTGTGTACACAAAAGGGGATATGTATATATATCCCCAGTTCGTTTTTATTCTTCATCTAGCTTCAACACACTCATGAATGCCTTCTGTGGTATTTCTACATTACCAATCTGACGCATTCTCTTCTTTCCTTCCTTCTGCTTTTCAAGAAGCTTCTTTTTACGCGAAATATCTCCACCATAACACTTAGCAAGTACATCCTTACGAAGTGCCTTAACAGTTTCTCTTGCTATTACCCTGCTTCCAATAGCTGCCTGGATAGGTATTTCAAACTGCTGTCTTGGTATCTCCTGCTTGAGCTTTTCGCACATTTTTCGTCCTCTTTCTTCTGCACTGCCTGCGAATACAATAAACGAAAGTGCATCCACCTCTTCCTTGTTGATAAGAATATCAAGCTTAACAAGATTAGACCTCTCGTATCCCTTCATCTCATAATCAAATGATGCATAGCCTCTTGAACGTGATTTCAATGCATCAAAGAAATCATATATTATTTCGTTAAGAGGAAGATCATACTTAAGAAGTGCTCTTGTCTGTTCTATATATTCCATACCATTGTATACACCACGGCGTTCCTGACAAAGCTTCATGATAGGTCCGACAAATTCTGTTGTTACCATAATCTCTGCACTGACCATTGGCTCTTCCATATAATCAATCTCAGATGGATCCGGCATGTTAGATGGGTTCGTAAGATCTATGACATCTCCATTTGTTTTATGGACCTTATATATAACACCAGGAGCTGTTGTAACAAGGTCAAGATTATATTCCCTTTCAAGTCTTTCCTGTATAATCTCAAGGTGTAGAAGTCCTAAAAAGCCACATCTGAAACCAAATCCAAGCGCTATAGATGTTTCTGGTTCAAACTGTAGTGATGCATCATTAAGCTGAAGCTTTTCTAGTGCCTCTCTTAAATCCTGATACTTTGCACCATCTGCAGGATATAATCCACAATAAACCATAGGATTAACCTTTTTATAGCCTGGAAGCGGCTCTGCTACCGGTCTGTCATTATCAGTTACTGTATCACCAACTCTTGTATCCTGGACATTCTTAATACTTGCTGTAATATATCCAACCATACCAGCAGATAGTTCATCACAAGGTATGAACTGTCCTGCTCCAAAATATCCAACTTCTACAACCTCTTCCACAGCACCTGTCGCCATCATCCTTATCTTTGTACCCTTTTTAACAGTACCTTCGACTATTCTTACAAATATGATAACGCCTTTATATGCATCATATAAGGAATCAAATATAAGTGCTGAGAGCGGATTTGAAGGATCCCCTTCTGGTGCTGGTATTTTTGTTACTATCTGTTCTAATACTTCTTCTATATTAATACCATTTTTAGCTGATATAAGAGGAGCATCCTGGGCTTCTATACCTATAATATCTTCTATTTCATCTTTAACCCTGTCCGGTTCAGCACTTGGAAGATCTATCTTGTTGATAACTGGAAATACTTCAAGATCATGATCCAGTGCAAGATATACATTGGCCAGTGTCTGTGCTTCTATTCCCTGTGCTGCGTCTACTACAAGCACAGCACCATCACAGGCTGCAAGTGCTCTTGACACCTCATAGTTAAAGTCAACGTGTCCTGGAGTATCTATAAGATTAAATATATATTCTTCTCCATCCAGAGCCTTATATACAGTTCTTACTGTCTGGGACTTTATTGTTATGCCTCTTTCTCTTTCTATATCCATATTATCAAGAACCTGCTCCTGCATTTCCCTGCTTGTAAGAAGTCCAGTCTTTTCTATGATTCTGTCAGCAAGAGTTGACTTACCATGATCAATATGTGCTATTATGCAAAAGTTTCTTATGTTTTTCTGATTAATTTTAGCCATTAATATAACCTGCCTGTTCTAAGTATTTTATTATTCCATCTGATATTGCTTTAGCTGTTTTCTCTTTATTAGTTGTTATAAGCTTGTTGTCATCACTGTTATACATATTTCCAAGTTCAATTATACAGCTTGCTGATGAACTGTGCTGATTAATATAGTAATTCTTTGATGAATCATTTGGAGTACCCGTATTCACCCCACCTACCGTTTCACCAGATTCTTTAAACACATTCATAATATCTGAAGCAAGGCTCTTTGAATCAGTTGGAGATGATGTATATATCCATGCACTGACACCTCTGCCTGTTCCATCCTTCTTAGCAACATCCCTGTGCAGTGATACTGTTGCTACAGCTTTTCCTGTATTGATTTTTTTAATACGTGATGTATAATCTACATTCTCATCTGTTGTCCTTGTCATAATAACCTTAACTCCATAATCAGCAAGATTTTTTTCAACAAGTCCAGCCAGCTCTAACACCTGTGTTTTCTCATAATTCTTTCCATCATACTGTCCTGTATCAGAACCTCCATGAGATGCATCTATACATACGATTGCTTTATCTGATATATTTGTCTTTTTACCACTTGTATCATTACCGGATTCGGTATTGTCACTTGGTTCTTCTGATATAGAATCATTTGTTTTATCACTTCCAATACCAACCATTGATTTTATTGAAGTTCCAAAGTCCATATATAACATAACCGCAAAAACTATAACAGACATTAAAGCCGCTATTCCAAATATTCTATGCCACTGTATTCCTGTACCTTTATTTTTCATATTACCTTTTTTCCATATCTTTATGATCGGATAACAGTCCGAATTCGCCCGAGGCGATCCGAGCCACAGCCGATTTTGTGCAAAGATAGTGAAAGCCGAGAGAAAATGGGAGCTTGTTCCCATTTTTCCGAGACGCATCCTATCTAAGACTATGTCAAAGATAG
>OGFB01000892.1_pt1 | contig 12640 bp, 5 predicted proteins | sample 1570801 | NCBI WGS metagenome assembly OGFB01 (sample SAMEA2581969, study PRJEB24529) | metagenome | biome: Human gut stool | place: China | collected 2011 | reverse complement strand
AGGAGTTCGATTTTCGGAAAGTCGCCTTCATGCTTGAACCCTTCGACCACGAGCACGTCCGCGTCGGGACGCACCCGTGCGAGGAGTTCGTCGAGCATCACGGTTTCGGGCGTCTCAACGAGAATCGCATAGCGTTCGGCCGTACGCAGGATCACCTCCGCCGCACCCGCTTCGCGGTAGCGGTACGTGTCCTTACCGGGTTTGTCGAGGTCGACCCCGTGGTGCGCGTCCTTGAGGGCGGAAACCTTCAGACCGCGCGCCGCGAGGATCGCCGTCACGCGAGTGGCGAGCGTCGTTTTGCCCGCTCCCGAAAAACCGACGAACCCCACGACAAAGGGCGGGGTTCGCAGGGCGCAACTCGTCGGGCGGACCGTGTGAGGGTCGGCACTTTGCATCATGGTTCGACGATCAGAAGGGTTTGTCGGCAAACTCGGCCACGAACGCCTTCACCGCATCGAAGTCGTTGGGCATGTAGGTCTTTTCGGCGGGTTTTCCTCGCGGATCTTCGAACCCTTCGGGCACGGGCACGTCGTGCCCGGTCGCCTGACGAATGATCTTCGGGAATTTCGCCGGATCCACGGTCTCAAGGCACAGCGTGCGAACGCCCACGGGGTGGAGATAAATGCCGCTGTAAATGGCGTCGGCCGTATGCGGGTCGACGTACGTGCCGTATTCGACGTAGAGATGCTCGGTGATTTCGAGACGGTTCGCGTGGTTCGAGGTCCCCGAGGCGAGCCCCGAACGACGCACGCGGGCGAATTCCCCGGGCGTGAGTTCGAAAGAACCCTTCGTTTCGAGTTCCTTCATGAGTTCGGCCGTGCGTCGCGCATTCCGATCGAGCATTTCGTAGAGGAAGCGTTCGAAATTCGCCGCACGTGAAATATCCATCGAGGGCGAGCTCGTCGCGAGCGTCTCGCTCGCAGGACGCGGCTCATAGACACCCGTACGCAGGAACCGGTCCATCGCATCGTTTTCATTCGTGGCAACGATGAGACGCAGAATGGGAAGCCCCATCTGCTTGGCGGCCCAGCCCGCGAAGGCGTTGCCGAAATTACCCCCCGGAACGACGAACACCACCTCTTCGCCGACATTCTCGACGGCCTGCAGATACGCGTAGAAGTAATAGACGATCTGCGCTGCGATACGGGCCCAGAGCACCGAATTGACGGCGCCGAGACCGTGCTTCTTGGCAAACTTCCGATCCGAGAGCATGCGCTCGACCATGTCCTGGCAGTCGTCGAACGTCCCGTCGACGGCGAGATTGACGCTGTTGGCGGGCGCGTTGGCGTAGAGCTGCGCGGCCTGCCAATCGCTCATGCGCCCCTGGGGCGAGAGCATCGCCACGCGCGCATTGGGGATCTCGGCGAACGCGTGTTCGCACGCCGCCCCCATGTCGCCCGTCGTCGCCCCGAGGAAAGTCATCGTAGCGGGGGCGTTGCCGAGACCGCGCGCGAAGATGTTCGCAAGGAGCGAGAGCGAAATGTCGTCGAACGACAACGTCGGCCCGTTCGAGAGTTCGAGCAGGCCCACGTCGTCGTGCAACCACGTGATCGGCGTCACCTCACGGGCGGAAATGCGGTCGCGTCCGTATGGATAGAACTCCGGCTGGTACGTGTCGCGGCAAAGCTTCCAGAGCGTCGGGCGATCGAGCTCGGGCCAAAAGAGATGCATCACCTCCAGCGCCAGCCCCGCGTAGTCGAGACCGCGCATCACGCGGATCTGATCGAGCGTGAGGCGCGGGAACGCCGCTGGCACGTAAAGGCCGCCGTCTTCGGCACGGCCTTCGAAAAGAATGTCCGAAAAGCGCTTCGGCGTCTGTTCGCCGCGCGTCGAAATGTACTGCATGAAATACCCTCCGTCGTTGTTTCTGGCGGATGCCGGCAAACCGGGCCGCGGCCGTGCCCCCCGTCGTCGAGGCGTCGGCGTCGCGTGCGCGCCCGAGTCTTTTCCGCCCATGCTACCCGAATTTTCTCCCGATTCCGACAGGTCCTCCTTCAAAAAGTAGCCGACCCCTCCCTTTGATCGAGAAAAGCCGCCCGAAGTCCCCTCCTTTCGGAGGATGGACGCCCGGATCCCGAGAGAAACCCGTCTCGACGGGGCTTTCGGGCCTCCGCGCTTTTCCCGAGGACTCGTAGAATGTTCGACAACGCGAACGGTTCCGGCCGTTCCTCCCCGCACACCGCCAACCATCATTCGAGGTGTCTATGCCGCTTCCCAAAGCGCCCTCCCAGCCGGCCGATCTTCTCGCCGATTACGGCGAACCCGCCAAACCCGGCAAGCGTCACACGAGAACCGCGACGAAACACGTCGCCCGCTCCCGCAGTACGGCCGTCGAACCGACGCCCGATACCGCAACGTCCCCTGAGGGCGCGGCACCGCAGGCGTCCCTCCCCGTTGAAAACGTTGCCGCCGCCAAGACCGCTTCCGAAAAGCCCGCGAAGCGACGTCGCGCGACGAAGGAGCAAAAGGTCGCGACCGAGACGCTCGAATCGACCGCCGCGACGGTCGAAAGCGAAAAGAGCGCTTCGAAACCCGAGGCAAAGACGCCCGAGAAGTCCGCCAAGCAACCCGTTCGCGCGAAAAAGTCCCGCACCCGCAAGGTTGTTGCGTCCGCAGCGGACAACCAGGGCGAACTTCTGGATGTGACGGCCGCCCTCTTCGGCACGGCGGGCGGTGTCAAAGCGAATGCCGTCGTCGAAATGCCGGCAACGGACGTCGTTGCACCCGCCGAGGCGGTCGTCCCTCGGGCGCCTTCTCCCGTCGCCGCTCCCCTTTCCGCTCCCGTGCGCGCCCGTCGTTCGGCAAGCGCCCGCAAAGGACGTGCCCTCATGCCCGAAGACAAGCCCAAGCTCTTCGTGCTCGACACGAACGTCCTCATGCACGACCCGCTTTCGCTCTTTCGCTTTGCCGAGCACGACGTCTTCCTGCCGATGACGACGCTTGAAGAGCTCGACAGCCACAAGAAGGGTTTGACCGACGTCGCGCGCAACGCGCGTACCGTGAGCCGCAGCCTCGACGCGTTGATCGAAGCCAACAACGGCAATCTCCACGACGGCGTGCCCCTCGCGCTTCTCGGCAACACGGAAGCCAAAGGCCGCCTCTGGTTTGAAACGAAAGTCGTTGCTGCGCCCCTGCCGCAGGCGCTTCCCGCCTTCAAGGGCGACAACTCGATCCTCGCCACCGTGAAGGGACTCGAAACCGCCTTCCCCGACCGTGCGGTCGTGTTGGTATCGAAAGACATCAACATGCGCATCAAGGCGACGACGCTCGGCATTCCCGCCGAAGACTACTTCAACGACAAGGTGCTCGACGACTCCGACATGCTCTACACGGGGAAGATCGAGCTCGAAGCGGACTTCTGGGAGTCTATCGGCGAGGGGCTGCGGTCCTGGCAGGAAAACGACGCTACGCACTACGCGTTCGAAACGGACCACCCCGAGCGCTTCGTCGTGAACGCCTGCCTCACGGTGAAGGGCGACGACAACTTCATGGCGCTCGTGACGGGCATCAAAGGGCGCGAAGTGACGATGCGCCTCATGCGCGATTTCCGCAAGAGCGGCCGCTTCAAGGTCTGGGGCATCAACGCCCGCAACCGCGAACAGAACATGGCGCTCAACCTGCTGATGGACCCCGAAATCGATTTCGTGACGATTCTCGGTCAGGCGGGCACGGGCAAAACGCTCATGACGCTCGCGGCCGCCCTCACGCAGACGATCGACGTACGACGCTATTCCGAAATCATCATGACGCGCGCCACGGTGAGTCTCGGCGAAGACATCGGATTCCTGCCCGGTACGGAAGAAGAAAAGATGGCCCCCTGGATGGGCGCCCTTGAAGACAACCTCGAAGTTCTCCACAAGTCCGACGCGGGCGGCGAATGGGGGCGTCAGGCCTCGATGGACATCATCCGCAACCGCGTGCGCGTCAAGTCGATGAGCTTCATGCGCGGGCGCACATTCCTTCAGAAGTTCGTCATCATCGACGAAGCGCAGAACCTCTCGCCCAAGCAGATGAAGACCCTCATCACGCGTGCGGGTCCGGGCACGAAGATCGTTTGCCTGGGCAACATCGCACAGATCGACACCCCGTACCTCACCGAAGGCAGTTCGGGTCTCACCTACGTGGTGGAACGCTTCCAGGGGTGGGAACACGCAGCGACGATCACGCTCACACGCGGCGAACGTTCGCGCCTTGCGGAGTTTGCCGCCGAAGCACTCTGACGCAAGAGCCGACGGACCTTTCCTCCAACCTCCCGAACGGGCTTCCCGTCGGGAGGTTTTTCATTGCGCGGTTTCGGCTGCGCGCTTGCGACGGATATGAAAAACCCCTCCGACGGTCGCGATCCGACGGAGGGGTTTGTTCGTTTTGGCTTCGTTCTCCACGCGGAGCGCATGTCGTGCAACCCATGCGCTCCCGAAAGCTCGAAGCTTGCGTCGCTCAATCCAAGGATAAGCGACTCAAGTTCCCGAATCAGAACTTGTGGACGATACCGGCCATGACTTCAACCGTGGAGGGGTTGGAACCCGTACCGGTCGTAGTCTGGTACTGTTCCGAAACATCGTCGCGCGTGTAGGCGGCGGCCGTGTAGACCATCGTACGCTTCGAAAGGTTGTAGTCGTAGCCCGCGGCAAGGCTCCAACGCGAAACGTTCATGTCACTGTCGCGCGTGGATTCGGCATCCATGTAGGCAACCTGAGCCTTGGCCGTGCCGCCGAAGACGGGAACGCCCACGCCGACGTTGAGGCCCCAACCTTCGGCGCCTTCAAGAGTGGCAAAGCTGTAGCCGTCGGCGATGGAACCCGTTTCCGTAGCGCGCTTCTGACCGACCGCCTTGGCGTTGTCGAAGTACTGACCCGAAGCGTAAAGCTTCGCGACGCCGAAGTCGTAGGCACCGCCGAGCGTGACGGCGAGCTGGTCGTCAAGGCTGCGCCCCGTGTCCCCCAGCTGCGTGCCCCAGTTCATGGAATCGACGATACCGACGAGGTAGAGGTTGTTGTTCGTGTAGGTAGCGCCGACACCGTAGTAGCGGTCCACCGAGGACTTGCCTTCCGTGCCTTCTTCCGTGCTCGAATTCTGGAACGAATACTGAGCATAGACCTTGAGACCCGCGAATTCCGGCGTCACGTAGGTAACGGTGTTGTCAAAGCGAGCGAAGCCGTTCGCGAACACAAACTTCTGACCGACGGAATCCTGCCAGCCGCCCGAGAAGGGCGAAGCACCGCCGAGGATGCCGAACGAACCGTTCGCGCTCGCGAGCTGACCGACACGGCCGAAGGAAACCGTACCGAAGGCGCCGGAGAGGTTCAGCTGAGCTTCACGACCGAAAATCTTGTCGTCGCCGTTGCCGTCAAAGGAACCGTCGTCGGCGTCGAAGCCGTTTTCAAGGACGAAGCCCACCTGGAGGCCGTTGCCGAGGTCTTCCTGAGCCTTGAGGCCGAAGCGCGAGCCGGAGTTCTGACCGGACATCATGCGGAAGGAATCGGAGGCATCCGTGTTGGCGGCGTCCGTGTCAACATGCTGATAGTTGAAACCGTAGTCGATGACGCCGTAGAGCGTAACGTCGGCGGCGAAAGCAGAACCGGCAAAAGCGCCGAGAACGGCGGCGGCAGCAAGAGTCTTCTTAAACATAATTCGTTTCCTGAAGAAATCGGGGACGTATCCCCGTTGTCCGACGGGGGCCTGCGTGCAACAAAGCACCCGTCGAACCGTGCGGCCTTCGCGGCAACGAAGCCGCAAGGCCGGAATGTGACCGGAGATCGCTGCGATCGCCGGTATCCGTGTATCGCATCCGCAACGGATGCGACAGGACCATTATCGACACCGATTTCAAGAGAAGCCGAAAAAATGCAAGTCTCGCTCTGTCATTTCTCCTGCGTCCGATAATAATTCCCTGAAAACATGGGATGCCTGCCATTTCCTTGAGAAAAAACCAATCCGAGATGCGGAAATCCGAAGCGTTGCAAAAATACAACACATTCAGATTTCTCAGGGTTTCCTCTATGTCAAGAACTAGGCCAGCGTCGAAACGACGCGAGGTCGGCGTTTTTCCTCCCCCCTCAATGCGTCTCTTTCGGAAGCACCAGTTCCTCAAGCCGTCGGGCGAGTCCCCCGACGCGCGCCGTACGGCTTGCAACCGCCGTGCGGAGCGTACGTTCGGAACCGAAAATCGTCACGGTTCCCTTCGTTCGCGTCACGCCCGTGTACAAAAGTTCCCGCGTCGCAAGGCCCGAGTCGGGCTTCTCCGGGAGAAACACCGCCACATGTTCGAACTCCGACCCCTGCGACTGATGGATCGTGATCGCAAACGCCGTTTCGTGCGCGGGAAGGAGCGACGGGGCGATGCGCTTTCCCGTGTCGCCGAAAATCACCGTACGGCGGGGGCGCGCCGTGAGAGTATCCTCATCGGGCCCGAAAGGCACCGGAACGACGATCCCCACGTCCCCGTTGAAGACACCGAGCACGTCGTCGTTTTTGCGCACGATGACAACGCGCCCCGGATACACCTCGTCGTCGTACCGTTCGTCATAGGCGCCGATCTCGACGAGTTTTACCTTGACGCGACTTTCCATGACGCGGTTGAGTGCTTCGACGCTTTGCGGACCGCGACGCTGCGCCGCCAGCGGACGAAAGCGCGCGAGCGACTTCCAGAGACGCGTCCAGGCTTCTTCCATTTCCGCGTCGCCGACCCCGGGGCGACGCTCGGTTTCGACATACGCGGCGAGTGCTTCCAGGTAGGGACGCGATTCGCGATCGAGCCACTCCAGAGCCGCGCTCGAAAGACCCGTATCGGGTTGCGGCGCTTCGTCGAACCAGACGGCGGGACGAATGTCGCCCTCGGGCGAGACTTCCGTCAGATTTGCGCGCAAAAGTCGCACCACGTCGTCGGGAGCATCCTTCGCGGCCACACCCTCGTGGTTGACGGCGCGCGCGAGCGACCAGATGACGGTTTTTTCTTTGAAGCGGCGACTCGTTTTCAATTCCGCCACATGGCGCGCCAGGGCACCCGTCGAAGAAGAGATGTCCGCGAACACCGCCCCCGGGCCCACGGCCGCCAACTGGAATTTGTCACCGAGCACGATCACCCGGGTTTTCGGCGAGACGGCCTCAAAAAGGCGCGCCGCGAGGTGAATGTCCACCATGGACGCTTCGTCGATCACGAGGACGTCGCAGGGCAAGGGATTCGTTTTCGAGGGGCGCTCCCCCGAAGCGGTTTTCGTGACGAGCCACTTGTGAAGCGTTCGCCCTTCGACCACGGCGTCGCTCTTTCCCGCAAGCACCGCCCCCATGCGCGGCAGCAACCGTACGAGACGATCCGAAGCAACGCTTTCCTGAATGGACTGTGCCATGCGGCTCGTTGCCTTCCCCGTCGGGGCCGCAAGGTAAATGCGCAGGTTCGGCTTTTCCGCAAGCAGACACTCCAACATCAGGACGACGCTCGTCGTCTTCCCCGTCCCGGGGCCGCCGCAAATCACGGCGAGGTTTTCCTCGAGCGCCTTGAGAACGGCCCCCGCCTGGTGTTCGTCGGCATGAATCGCGTCCGTGAGACGCCGCATTTCGGAGAGCACCGCCTCGGAGGGCTTTTCGGGCGTTTGCGAAGCGATCCGAACGAGTGCGGCCGCAAGGCTCGCTTCCTGCGCGAAGTAGCGCGCCGCGTAGATGCGTTCGCCGTCTTCGATCCAGGGCGCCGCAAGCGTTTCGGGCACCTCGGCGCCCTCGCGCCTCAGAAGCAGACCGAGCGCTTCGAGTTCGTCGAAAAGCCGCTCGAGTCGCTCGGACGCGGTGTCGCGATCGAAGGGCGCGGACATCCTCTCGGCGAGCGACATCAAAAGGTCTTGGCGACGCACGCAGACGCTTCCCCTATGCGATGCCTCGGCAAAGGCGCGCATGAGGGCGTCCGTCGCCAGAGCCACCTCCTCGGAAAGCGCGCGCCCCGCGCGACGCTCGGCCATACGCAAAAAGGCCGCTCCGAGGGGGAGGAGTTCGTCTTGGAAAGACTCGGGTAAAGGCACATTCATCGTCGACTCTTTCGTCGGTTGTTCCGTCATCTGTTCCGTCTTCCATTCCGTCATTGCGCGGTTTCTCCTCAATTGCACACCTCGGTGCGTCCGAGTTCGGCTTCGGCCTTACGGACTGTTTCTTCCGACCACCCGTAGGCGAAGAGTTCGTCGAGACACCGAAGCACGGCAGGATGAATTTCATCAACGACGACGCCCGGGCGTCGCCCGCTCGCATCAAGAGAGTCCTCGGCCGATAGCCCGCGCAGAAACACGTAAATCGCCCCGCCGATCATCGACTCCCGGAAATCCTCGCCCAAGCGCGCCCGCAGACACCGCCTCAAGGCCACGCCGTAAAGGAGGTACTGAAGGCGGTAATGATGACGGGTCATTTCAGCCGCCATCGCCTCTTGCGTGAAGCCCTCGCGCTCGTCGGCAATGGCGTTGCTCTTCCAGTCGAGAATCCAGAAGCGATCGCCCGCGCCGAACGCAAGGTCGATGAAGCCCGTGAGGTAGCCCGTGAGCGACGCATCCGTCAAACCCGGCACGGCATAACTAGGGTTGAGCCTCGCAAGCGCTTCGCCCAACCGGGCGGCCGTGAGGTTCGACGGCATCGAAAGGAGAAACTCCATTTCGGCCGTACGCGCTTCGGGCGGAACATCCCGCAACCGAATCCCGGGCAGAAGCTCCGAATTGAGCACGTCGCCGATCATCCGTGCGACGGCCGCGGCGGCCAAGGACTTTTCCGCCTCGGAAAATTCCAGCGTCTCCCCGACGATGCGCTCGGCGTGCGCCGTGCGCAACGCGCGAACCGCATCGGTCTCGGGCGCCATGACCTGAAAGTCCGCCGTCTCCAAAACTCGGTGAAGCGCGTCACCCGCTCGGGGGCCGCGCGGGAACGTGAGAATCCGGTCGGAGAGTTCAAGACGTTTTCTCGGCGCGAAGTGTGCCGTCGCAGGTTCGTCGTCTCCGAGCGTGCGGGTGAGACCCGTGAAGCTCGCCGTACGCCATGCGGCCTGAACGTCGCGGGCGGGTGAGACGCCGAAGTCGTCTTCGTCGGGCGTCGGACGTGCGGCGTCGCACCGTTCGACCTCCTCCTGCGCCTTCGCGAGAACGTCGTCGGTTTCGCGCCATTTGATACCCCGTGCGCCCGCCAAGCCTTCGATCGCCTGCAGTTCGTGCAGTGCTTCTACGACCCCCGCCTGCGTCGGATCCCAGCTGCGCGTCAACGACCAGAAGAAGGGATTCTTCAAGCGGTTCGCGCGCCACTCGGCGCTTCGTTCGCTCTTTCGGATCATCGTCGCCCCGACCACAAGACGCGCCGAAGCACGCGTGAGGGCAACGTACCCGAGGCGGGTGAGTTCCTCCATGCCTTCTTCGGCCAAGTCGTCGGCTTCGGTGACGGGAACGGGCGAGACTTCAAGTACGGCTTCACCCGTCTTGGGATTGACGCGTCGGAAAGTTGCGGATTTTTGCTTGGAGTAACCCTTGTGCGCGTACGGCCAATAGACGATCGGGTACTCAAGCCCCTTGCTCGAATGAATGGTTTCCACCGTCACGAGGTTCGCGTCGCTCTCCAGGCGCATCTTCGCCGCTTCGTCGTCCTTCGTGTCGGTCATCTTGCGCTCGAACCAGCTGATAAGACCCGCAGGCGTCTGATAGCGCCGCCCCGCTTCGTGAAGGAGTTCAACCAGATGCGCGTAGTTGGCCAAGCGCCGCTCGCCGAGCCGCACCGGAAGGAGTCGCTCGACCAGGTGTTCGCCCGTCGTCACGGATTCAACAGCCGCTGCCACGCCGTTCCGGATCCAGAGTTCCCGTGCCGCTTCGAGCCGTTCGCGTACGGCAATGCGACGCGCTTCGTCGTCGGCCCGCACGTCGGCCAACGTCTCTCCGAAGAGGCGCGTCGTACGGACGGCCTTCATGAGGCGCTCGTCCGCGGGAGCCGAGGCGGCGCGAAGCAAGAGGAGCAATTCCATCGCTTCGTCGGTCGCAAAGACGCTCTCCTGCGAGGAGATGCGAACGCGAATGCCGAGCTTTTGAAGTTCCGAAATGATGCCGCGGGCTTCGTCGCGGCTGCGAACCAGAACGGCTACGTCGCGCGCTTCGAGCGCGCGCATCGGACGCGACTTCCCGTCGACGTCGAGCGTTTCGCACACAAGCGTCGCGTCGTCTTTCTCCTCTTCCCAAGGGAGAAGCGCCTCGCCCGCACGGCCCCGTTCGATCCAAAGCTTGATGTCGAAAGCCACCGCCCGGTCGAGTTCGCCGTCGTTTTCGTCCGCGGAGCCGAGCGGTTCGGTGCGACCCCAGATTTCAAAGGGAAGCGCCGGGCGGAAGTCCCCCTTTTCTTTGATCCAAAGCCCCGTGCGACGTCCGCTCGCGTCGACGTTTCGGTATTCCAGACCCGGTCGCATGAAGGGCGTACCCGCCCCAGAACGCGAATAAAAGGCGTTGAGCGCTTCGACGAGCGGTTTCGAGGAACGGAAATTGGTTGAGAGTCGCGGCAGACGACCGTCGGGCGCCGCGTTCACGATGGCGCGCGCACGCAGGTACGTATTGAGGTCCGCCGAGCGGAAGCGGTAAATCGCCTGTTTCGGATCGCCCACGAAAAAGAGCGACCGTCGGAGGCGCTCCTCGACGGAAAGGCCCGAAAGGAAGAGTTTGTCGAAAATCGCAAACTGTACGGGGTCCGTATCCTGAAATTCGTCGATCAGAACGCCTTGGTACGCACGACGGATGCCGGCCGTGAAATGCCCGTCCGTGTCGGCCGCAATCGTGCGCCACATACCCGTCAGCATATCGTCGAACGTTTGAATGCCGCGACGGACTTTCTCCCGCGCCACACGCTCGGGCATCTCGGTCACGAACCGCGCGAAAGCCGCGCTCACGGCGGGCGACGTGTCGTCCTCCGCGGGGACGGCTCGATGTTGCACGAGGTCGGCGGGCTGCCCGTCGAGCGCTCTCAGGATCCGCTCCCAACTTTCCGTGCGCAGGAGCGCCCGTCGATCGCTCTCTTCGGGAAGACGATCGAGTTCGCGACGCAGAAAATCTTCGACCGCGTCCGAAAAGACGTCGCCGTCGTCGTCCGAAAGTTCCTCGGAGAGGTTCCCCGACGCCGTAAAGGCGTGGTTCTTGAGCATCTTCTGACAGAAGGCGTGAATCGTTAGGATCGACGCGTTGTCAAACCCCGTGAGACTCGCCCGCACGCGCGCGGCCGCCGTCTCCCGATCAAGCCCCGCCGCCTCCCAGATCCGCACCTGCCGCACGATCAGGTCGTCCGTCTCCTCTTCGTTTTTTTCACCCGAAAGATAAGCGCTCGCTTGCGTCAAATGGTGCTGAATTCGGGCAGACAGTTCAGCCGTAGCCGCTCGGGTGAAACTCACGACGAGTAGCTTTTCGATCGAGAAATCGAGTTCCGCCACGAGTCGCAACACCAGGTGCTTGATGGAGAAGGTCTTCCCCGTGCCGGCAGACGCTTCGAGAAGGGTCGTGCCGGGCAACGGGGCCGTTTCCACGTGAAAGACGTCGTCAGCGGGCCGGGTCGGCGCCTCGGCGGCCGGGTCGGGATCGGCCCCCGCCGCGTAGGCGCCCGAAAGATCGATGTCGTCGACCTCCCCTTCGGGCTCGGCGGCCCACTCGTCGGCAAGCCCCTCCCAGGCGCCGTCCATGAGTTCCCGAAAATATTCGGGCGGCACGGTCGTCTCGTGCGATTCCGACGCGTCGAACAACGCCTCGGACGGCATGTCTTCGATCGGCAATTCATCAAGCGGCGGCTCTTCAAAGGCCGAGGCCTCGAGCGAAACCGTTTCGGCCGCCCGATCGTCCCGAAGCACTGGGACCTTGGATTGGTGTTCCATCATAGTTGTCGAGAACCTTCGGGGCGCGGGGCACCCTTAACGGCCCTTCTCCTCCGGGGTTTCAGTTCGTCGATTCCGGCTGCGGATCTGCGGCATCCGCGCCGAGCGGGAGTCCCATGGCGGCGAGAAACGCCCCCAGGCGAACGGTCGCCTCTGCAGGGTCGTCGCCTGCGACCGCCAAGGCTTTGAGCGCGTCGATTTCGTTTTGGCGACGGCGCAGGGCTTCGCCTTCGTCTTCGCCGCGCCAAAGAACGCGGGTGGCGGCGCCGCCCGCGACCTCTTCGATACGCTTTGCCTTGGCGTCTAGCCCGAAGACGAACGGCGCGTCGTCCGCCCCCTGCGCGGCCCGCCGTTCGAGGGCGAGCAAGGGCGAGGCGAGCGCCTCAAGCAAAGCCCTCGCCTCCTCGGGCGTGAAGTCCGGCATTTTCAGGAGGCCGTCTGCTCCGGGCGGGGGTGCCTTGGGTTTCGAGCGCGTTGTTTTTGCGGACTTTTTCTCCGCGGCGGGCGGACAGACCACGACGGTTTTGAGCTCCATCCCCGCCGCGCGACAGATCGCATGGTCAACGAGCAGCTTGAAAAAGGCCCCCGACGTGGTCTTTGCCTCCGAGACGGCACGACGTACGGCTTTGAGCTCCCCGTCGGGCGTACGGTAGAGGTCCCCCTGGCGGTGTTCGATCGCAAGGCCCGAATCAAGCTTCACCGACACGGCCGGGTCGTCGATTCTCTCAAGACCCGAGACGATCGCGCGCCACCGAGAGGCGACGCTTTCAGCCGTATCGAGTTCCTCTTCAA
>OGFB01000858.1_pt1 | contig 13110 bp, 7 predicted proteins | sample 1570801 | NCBI WGS metagenome assembly OGFB01 (sample SAMEA2581969, study PRJEB24529) | metagenome | biome: Human gut stool | place: China | collected 2011 | reverse complement strand
AGAGTGGGAGAAACTGCGTCTGTAGAGAATCGAAGAAAAGAGTAACAGACTGCTTGCCAGGAGAGATGCAGAAGAAGAGAAAAAGAGTCAGGAGAATGTAGATGAAGGAATTCGTTAAAGTGCAGGATATCACGAAAACTTATAAAATGGGTGAAGTTGAGATTCATGCAGTGGATCACATCAGCTTTTCGATTGAGCAGGGAGAACTTGTTGTAATCGTTGGACCAAGTGGTGCAGGTAAGACAACTGTGCTTAATATTCTCGGTGGAATGGATACGGCAACAAGCGGGAAGCTGTATGTAGATGGAAAAGATATTACAGCTTATAATTCCAAACAGCTGACAGAATACCGCAGAGATGACATCGGATTTGTTTTTCAGTTTTATAATCTGATGCAGAACCTGACGGCGCTCGAGAATGTGGAGCTGGCGATGCAGATTTGTAAGCATCCGCTGGATGCGTCGGAGGTGCTTGCGGAGGTTGGGCTGGAAGAGAGAATGAATAACTTCCCGGCGCAGCTTTCGGGCGGAGAGCAGCAGCGTGTGGCGATTGCGCGTGCGCTGGCGAAGAATCCGAAACTGCTGCTCTGCGATGAGCCGACCGGCGCGCTCGATTATGTGACGGGAAAAGCGATCTTAAAGCTGCTGCAGGATACCTGCCGGGAGAAGGGGATGACGGTCATTGTCATCACTCACAACTCGGCGCTGACACCGATGGCGGACCGCGTGATTAAAATCCGAAACGGAAAAGTGGCGGGAATGAAAACAAATGAGAACCCGACGCCGGTGGAAGAGATAGAATGGTAGGTGGACGATGAGAGCATTTCGAAAAGACTTTATCCGGGAAATCACAAAGAACAAGGGGCGGTTTCTGTCAGTCTTTTTCATCGTGCTTCTTGGCGCGGCGTTTTTCTCGGGCATTCGGTCGGCGGAAGGAGATATGAAGGTTTCGGCGGACCGGTATTATGATGAAGTAAATTATATGGATTTGAAAGTTCTTGGAACGCTGGGGCTGACAGACGATGATCTGGCGGATATCGCGAAGACGGATGGCGTGAAAGCGGTCTACGGCGGAAAAACGGTGGAAGTGCTGCATGACATCGGCGAGAGCGAGCAGGTTGTGAAGCTGATTGCGCTGACGGACGGTGTGAATGAGCCGCGCGTGGTCGAGGGACGGATGCCGGAGAAAGAGGATGAAATTCTTGTTGATACGCAGTTTCTGAAAAGTTCCGGCTGTGAGATCGGAGATCAGGTAACGTTCACTTCCGGAACGGAGGATCCGCTCTCAGATTCGCTGACCGGGGACACGTTTACGATTGTTGGTTCGGCGACACTCCCTTATTATATGGATCTGAACCGGGGAACGGGCTCGATTGGAAACGGAAGCATCAACAGTTTTGCACTGCTGCTTCCGGAGACATTTACCTCGGATCTCTATACAGAGATTTACGTCCAGGCGGACGGCGCACAGGAAGAGGCGAGCTACAGCGATGCGTATGATGAGACGGTGAAGGCTGTACAGACGAAGATTGAAGCGCTCGAGGATGCGGCGTGCGACCGGCGGTATACGGCAGTCAAAACCGAAGGACAGGAAAAGATTGATGATGCAAAACAGCAGGTCGCTGATGCAGAGCAGAAATTAGCGGACGCAAAAACAGAGCTGGATGACGGTGCACAGCAGCTTGCCGACGCGAAAGTGACGATTGCGGACAAAGAGCAGGAACTTCTCGACGGCGAACAGACGTTAAAGGACAAAGAACAGGAGCTTCTTGACCGAAAGCAGACGATTGCTGAGAAAGAACAGGAACTCCTTGACGGAAAACAGACCATTGCAGACAAAGAGCAGGAACTTCTCAGTGCGAAAGCAACCATCGCCGATAAAGAGCTGGAACTGGCATCCGGCAAGGCAACGCTGAAAGATAAAGAGGCGGAACTTGCGAGCGGAAAAGCGACGCTGGAAGCAAAGGCGGCAGAGCTGGAAAGCGGAAAAGCGGAGCTGAATCAGAAAGCCGATGAACTTGCAAGTGGAAAAACCACACTTGAGGCAAAAGCGAAAGAACTTTCCGACGGAAAAGCACAGCTTGCAGAGAAAGAAACAGAACTGGCATCCGGCAAAAAAGAGTTAGAGGAAAAAATGACGCAGCTTTCGGCGGCAAAAACCGAACTGACTCGGAAGCAGACGGAGCTGAATACTGCAAAAGAGCAGCTTTCCGAAAAAGAAACGGAATTGAATATTGCAAAGGAGCAGCTTTCCGCTGCACGCGAGGAACTGGACAACAAGAAAGCAGAAACCGCTGCAGGACGCACACAGTATGAAGCGCAGAAGGCAGCGTATGAAGAACAGAAGAGTCAGTATGAGACAGCCAAGGATCAGTTAGCCCAGATTTCCAGGCAGCTTCCGATGGTGGAGGCTGCGCAGACAGAAGTGACTGGTCAGATCGAGGTGATTGAGGCTCAGCTTGACGGACTGACGGAGGAAGATGAAGCATATGTATCCCTGTTGGAACAGAAAACTGCGCTGGAAGCAAAGCAGACAGAGTTAGCACAGCAGCTTTTCACGATGCAGGAGCAGAAAACATTTCTGGAACAAAACATCGCAGCGTTTGAAGCAGCAAGCGCTGATGCGGAAGCCCGGCTTGCGGCTGCAGAAGCTCAGATTACCGACGCAGAAAGTCAGCTTGCCGCTGCAGATGCACAATTAACAGAAAAAGAGCAGGAATGCGCCGCAGGCGAGGCACAGATTGCTTCTGCAAAAGAAGAACTGGAAAGCGGCGAAGCTCAGATTACAGAGGCTCTTGCCCAGCTTCAGGATGGAGAAGCACAAGCAGAAGCTTATCAGAAACAGATTGAGGATGGCGAAGCCCAGCTTGCATCCGCCAAAGCAGCGATTGCCGACGGAGAAGCTCAGATTGAGACGAATCGCAGTAAATTAAAAGACGGAGAAACTCAGCTTGCGGCTGCCAGAGCCCAGCTTGCTGATGGGGAACAGCAGATTGCATCGTACCGACAGACGATTCAGTCGGGTGAGGCCCAGCTTGCCGCTGCAAAGCAGACAATTTCCAGTGGAGAAAGTCAGCTCGCCGAAGCCAAGCAGACGATTGCCGACGGAGAAACCCAGCTTGCCGACGCGAAACAGGAAATCGCCGACGGAAAAATCTCCCTTGCGGATGCGAAACAGGAAATTGCCGATAAAGAAAAGGAACTTGAGGACGGCAAAGCCGAATATGAAAAAGCAAAAGCCGACGCCGAACCAGAAATCGCGGATGCGAAGCAGGAAATTGCGGACGGTGAGAAAACACTCGCAGACCTGAAAAAACCAACGTGGTACGTCTGGGGACGGAATAAGGTAACGTCAACTGAGAGCTTCGGTCAGGATGCCGGCCGTATCTCGAATATCGGAAAATTCTTCCCGGTTATCTTCTTCCTCGTGGCTGCTCTCGTCAGCCTGACGACGATGACACGAATGATCGAGGAACAGCGTCAGCAGATCGGAACGTTAAAAGCCCTCGGCTATTCCGACGGCGTGATCGCCTTTAAATATTTCGCATACGCGATGCTCTCCACCGTATCCGGCGCTCTCGCGGGCGTGGTGGTTGGAGAAAAAATCCTGCCCTGGGTTATTATGAATGCCTACGGCATGCTGTATACCGGACTTCCGTATTACATGACCCTGCTGAACTGGGAGCAGGGAGGCCTTGCGATTCTGGCGAGTGCAGCCTGCACCGGCGTGGCGACGATCGCGGCATGCTACAAAGAACTCGCCGCAGGTCCGGCAGAGCTGATGCGGCCGGAAGCACCGAAAAACGGCAAACGGATTTTCCTGGAACGCATCGGCGTACTCTGGAAACATCTGAACTTTACGCAGAAATCAACCGTGCGGAATCTGGTGCGGTATAAAAAACGATTCTTCATGACCGTTATCGGAATCGGCGGATGCATGGGTCTGATCCTCGTCGGTTTCGGCCTTCAGGATTCCATCACCGCGATTGCGAAAAACCAGTTCGTCAGCCTCTTCACCTATCAGGCGAATGCTGTGCTGAATTCAGATGTGGATGAATCCGAAAAAGAAGCATTGCAGACCGATCTGGAAAACTACAGCGGCATCGATGAGCTGCTGGAAATGTACTGCCAGAACATCGAACTGCAGACCGACAAAAAGACCGTGGATGCAGTGCTTGAAGTGCCGAAAGAACTGACGAATTTCAATGACTTCTATGCCTTCCGAGACCGGAAAAGCGGAGAAGTTTACGAATTCCCGACCGACGGCGGCGCAGCCATCAGCGAAAAGACAGCAACGATGCTCGGCGTAAAAGCAGGCGACACGGTTCAGCTGAAAAAAGGCGACGATATTGTGGACGTAAAGATTTCGATCATCGTCGAAAACTACGTGCGCCATTACCTGTATCTGGCCCCGGATCTCTACGAGGAGCTGTTCGGCGGAGCGCCGGACTACAACCAGCTTCTGATGAAATATCAGGACACGTCGAGCAATTATGAGACAGCACTCGGAGAAAAAATCATGACGTACGACGGTGTAGCGGCAATCTCGTTCACATCCGACCTGATTGATCAGATTGACAACATGCTTCGTTCCCTCGACATCGTCATCGTGGTGCTGATCGTATCGGCGGGCCTGCTGGCGTTTGTGGTGCTGTACAACCTGAACAACATCAACATCACCGAACGACAGAGAGAGCTGGCAACGCTGAAAGTGCTCGGCTTCTTCGACGGCGAGGTGGCATCGTACGTGTACCGGGAAAACATGGTGCTGACACTGTTCGGCGTTATCGCGGGCATGGGAATTGGAACGTTTTTACATCATTGCGTAATTCAGACCGTCGAGGTCGATATGATGATGTTCGGACGAAACGTGTTCCCGCGGAGCTACGGCTGGAGCGCCCTGATTACCATGGCGTTTGCCCTGTTCGTCAACTTTATGATGTTCTACCGGTTAAGAAAAATTGATATGATTGAATCGCTGAAAAGCGTGGAGTAAACAACAGAAAAAGGCCGTCCGCGGTGATGCAGAGAATCTGCAGAAACCGTGGGCGGTTTTTTCATTTTGAAAGTGAAATATGAGCCGGAATGCTTGTTTTTTCAGACATTTCGTTGTATAAAAAAGATAAGGGTTTTTATCAGAACAGGATCAAAAAACAAAGAGTAAAGGGGATTTTTACAAATGGGAACAACAGAAACGAAAAAAATGAGAGTCGGCGTTGTCGGCTGCGGAGCGATCAGTGATATTTATCTGACGAACATGATTCATAACTTTGAGAATCTTGAGGTAGCAGCATGCTGTGCAGGCCATCTTGAACATGCGAAAAAGAAAGCAGAGCAGTATGGCATCAAGGGCTGTACCTACGAGGAAATTCTGGCAGACCCGTCGATTGAAATGGTAGTCATTCTGACACCGGCACCGACCCACGAGGGGCTGATCCGTCAGGCACTGGAAGCCGGAAAACACGTTTACACTGAAAAAACAATGACCCTCGCACCGGAAACGGCAGCGAAACTGATCGAGCTGGCAGAGGAGAAACATCTCTATCTCGGTTCCGCACCGGACACCTTCCTTGGATCGGCACTGCAGACCGCAAGAAAAGCGATCGACGACGGGCTGATCGGCGAGGTGACATCTTTCGAAGCATGCGCAAACCGTGATCTTGATTTGCTGGCGAGCATCTTCCGTTTTCTGCGGATGCCGGGCGGCGGTATCTGCTACGATTTCGGTGTTTATTATCTGACGGCAATTGTGAGTCTTTTTGGTCCGGTGGATCGCGTTGTATCGTCCGTGCGAAACCTTGCGGCGAAGCGTGTGAACATCATTCCGGGCAGCCCGGAATACGGACAGGAATTTGACTATACAAACGAAAGTCAGGTCTTTACCATTCTGGAAATGAAAAACGGTGTGACCGGTACATTCTGCGTCAATGGTGACAGCGTCATCAATGATCAGGCGGTATTCACCATTTACGGTAAAAAAGGTATCTTAAAGCTTGTTGATCCGAACAATTTCGGCGGCGATGTTGTCTATATTCCGGGTGTAAAAGACTGGACACAGCAGGCTGTTCCGGAAGTTTTACATTATGGCTTTGATTACAGCGAAAACAGCCGTGGTCTTGGCCCGTCTGAGATGGCAGAAGCAATTGCCGAGGGCAGACCAAACCGTGCGAGTGCCAAAATGGCATACCACGTACTCGATACGATCGATCAGATTATGAAGAGTGCGGAAACGGGTGCATTTGAGAAGGTTCCATCCACCTGCGAAAGACCGGAGGCCATGCCGAATTCATAGTCTATTTCTGATAGGATTGCAGGTACATCTGACGGAAGTCGGTAGGGCTTACATTTTTTGATTTCAAAAAGACTCTGTTAAACGTAGAAATACTGTTAAAACCGGATTCGAGCGACACTTCGGTGATCGTGAGATCCGGTTTTTTTAACAGGTTTTCGGCGATATGGAGCCGTTCCCTGGTGACGAAATCCGTGAAGGAGAGGCCGGTGTATGCGCGGAACAGCTTGGAAAAATGGCAGCGGGAGAATCCGGCGACCTTTGATGCTTCTTCCAGGGAAACCGGTTCGGTGCAGTGACTCGAGATCCAGGTACATGCAGCAATCATCTGGCGGTGTACCTGTGCGGAATGGCCTGTTTTTTGCGGTGCGGCAGTTTCGGTCGGCACGGAGAGATTTTCGCCGAGCAGAATAAAAAACTGATACAGCAGAACGCATCCGCGCAGTTCGGAAAAACTGATACCGGAGAGGGAGAGCCTGCGAAGCTCTGTCAGAAATCCGCGAAGCTTTTCGATTTCCGGGAAGTTGTTCTGATTCAGAAGACGGATCTGATAAAAAAGATAAGCAACAGACTGGAAATCCACGCGTTTTTCCAGAAAATCTGCATCGAGCTGAAGCATGATCAGGCGATGTTCTCTGTTGGTTGTGGAAACAGCGTGCAGCTCGCCGGGCCAGATAAAAAGAAGATCACCGGGCTTTAGCGGAAAGGTTTCTCCATTTACTTCATAGATAATGCCGTCATCCTGTGCAAGCACAATTTCGATATAGTGATGCCAGTGCAGACCGAAATAGGCGGGGACATGCGAAATAGAGATATCGTAAACATAGCTGTTAGCAAAATGATTGTTTTCGAAAAAAGAAGTCGAATCGTTTTTCATGGCAAAAGAATCCTCCGTATCTGATAAACGGTATTATACAACAGAAGAGAGAAAAAATATAGAAAAAATCGAAACATCTGGGCAATGATCGGCAATATATAAGTAGTGTTTTACGAGGATCTGTATTATGGTTAAGATATGAAAATTGTGAAGAACGGCAGAAATCGGAAAAAGAGTGATGTGATTTTGGCGAAAATTCACAATAAAAGTTTATGAAAAGTGAAGAAGTGAGAGGTAAGCGAAAAATGCAGATTTATGTAGATGGAAATGCTGTGCGAAGCGGAAATGGGCAGAAGGAATATCCATTTCAGACGATTTCCGAGGCGGCAAAAATTGCAAGGCCCGGCGACGAGGTGCTTGTAGCGCCTGGCGTATATCGGGAATATGTAGATCCGGCGAATGCGGGATGTGAGGATGCAAGAATTGTGTACCGTTCTGTGGAACCGGGAAAAGCTGTGATTACCGGTGCGGAAATTGTGGATAACTGGGAGCATTTGGAAGGTGATGTGTGGACAGCGCGCGTTTCGAACGGATTGTTTGGGGATTACAATCCATATACGACACTGGTCAGCGGTGACTGGTTTATCGCATCCTACACGGCACACACCGGAGAAGTGTATCTGAATGGAAAATCCATGTATGAGGTGACGAGCCTGGACAAGGTGAAAAAGCCGGAGATCTATAAAAAATCCTGGGATCAGGCATTCACGGCTTACACCTGGTATGTGGAGCAGGACGAAGAAAAAAATGAGACCGTTTTCTATGTGAATTTTCAGGGAAAAAATCCGAACGAAGAAACCGTAGAAATCAATGTACGTGAGAATTGCTTTTATCCATCGAAGGAGGGCATTGGTTATATCACGCTGTCCGGCTTTGTTGTAAAACAGGCGGCAACCCAGTGGGCTCCGCCGACGGCATATCAGGAAGGAATGGTCGGCCCGCACTGGTCAAAGGGATGGATCATCGAGGATTGTGAAATTTCAGATTCGAAGTGCTCGGGCATTTCACTTGGAAAATACAGACAGCCGAACAATGACAATAAATGGCTCAAATGGAAGTTCAAAGATGGCACACAGACGGAGCGTGACTGTATCTGCCAGGCGCAGCGGGAGGGATGGACAAAGGAAAACATCGGAAGCCACATCATCCGCCGGTGCAACATCCATGACTGTGGACAGACGGGTATTGTAGGCCATTTAGGCGGTGTGTTCTCGATTATTGAGGATAACCACATTCACCATATCAATAATAAACAGAACCTTGCGGGTGCGGAGATCGGCGGCATCAAGATGCATGCGGCGATCGATGTGATCATTCGAAGAAACCATTTCCATCACTGTACGAGAGGCCTCTGGCTCGACTGGCAGGCACAGGGCACACGTGTTACGCAGAACCTGTTCCATGACAATACGCTGCCGAACGAGGAAAATGCAAATCCAGAAGGTATGGACGGTATCGGCGAGGATATCTTTATTGAAATTTCCCACGGACCGACGCTGGTGGACAATAACGTACTGCTTTCGGACCGCGCGATGAAGCTGGCAACGCAGGGTGTTGCGGTAGTACATAACCTGATCGCGGGATCGTTTACTGCTGTCGGCCGCGGTGTCAACAATGGCTCCGAAAAGCTGCCGTCGCCGCGCTACACACCGTACCATGTGCCGCATCGCACGGAGATCAACGGATTTATGACGGTTCTTCACGGTGACTGCCGGTTCTACAATAATATCTTCATCCAGAAGCCGGTTCGTGCGGGAATGGAAGAAATCCGTAAACTGACCGGAGATAATGAGTGGGATGACGGAAATCTGACAGCAGGAACCGCACCGTACAGCGGATATCCGACATTGGAGGAGTACGTGGCAAGATTTGAGGGCTATTGCGGAATGGGCTCCGGAAAGTCACCGGATCTGTATTACGAGAAGCTGCCGGTATGGCTTGGCGGCAACGTTTACTTCAATGGGGCGAAGCCGGCAGAGCAGGAACAGGACGCTGTAGTGGATACCGAGCATGAAATCACCATCGGTGTAAAAGAAGAGAACGGAAAATGGAAACTGGAGACCAATGTTTACGATTATCTGCCGCAGAATGCCTGTGCAGTGATCTCAACGGAGACGCTTGGCATGGCATTTGAGCCGGAACAGAAATATGAGAATCCGGATGGAACGCCGATCGTGTTCCGATATGACTACTTCGGAAACCGTCAGGGCATTCATCCGCTGCCGGGCCCGTTTGCATCAACAGATGCTGCGGAAGAAGCAGTATCAGAAAGAAGTTCTATAGACCCGCAAAAAAATAGCGTAAAAAATTCAGCGCCGCAGAGAGTGAATGATTGCGTCACAGCCTTTTTTGCAGTGTTTTCGGGTTTTACTATAACAAAAAGGAGTATAGAGAAATGATTTACTATGTCAATAATTCCGCTCCGAAGAATGGAAACGGAACAAAAGAGATGCCGTTCAAGTTCATCAACGATGCGGCAAAAATTGCAAAGGCAGGAGATGAAGTTCTGGTTGCACCTGGTATTTACCATGAATATGTTGATCCGGTCAACGGCGGAACCGAGGATGCGAGAATCGTCTATAAGAGTGAGAAGCCGCTCGGCGCAAAGATCACCGGTGCGGAAACGATGAATGACTGGGAGCATTACAAAGATAATGTGTGGGTATGCCGTGTAGACAACGGAGTGTTTGGCAATTATAACCCATACACGACAATGGTCGGCGGTGACTGGTATTTTGCACCGGTGGTACGCCATACCGGCGCGGTTTATCTGAATGACCGCCAGTTATACGAGACAGAGACGCTCGAGGAGTGTATCAAGGGCGAGGTTTATGCGCCGTCCTGGGAGCCGGAGTGGTCGGTTTACAAATGGTATACCGAGCAGGACAAAGAGAAAAATCAGACGGTCATCTACGCAAACTTCCAGGGTAAAAACCCGACGGAGGAAAAAGTAGAAATCAACGTGCGCCGGAACTGCTTTATGCCGTCGAAAACAGGCGTAAATTACATTACGTTCAGTGGATTTGATGTCAGCAAGGCAGCAACGACATGGGCGCCGCCGGCTGCTTATCAGGACGGTATGATCGGTCCGCACTGGTCGAAGGGATGGATTATTGAGGACTGTGAGGTCAGCAACAGCAAGTGCTGCGGTATTTCGCTCGGAAAATATTACGATCCGGAGAACGACCATTACTTTACCAGAAAACACGTAAAAAGCCCGACCCAGATGGAGCGTGATGCTGTGTGCCGCGGCCAGTATCACGGCTGGACGAAGGAGAACATCGGAAGCCATATCATCCGCCGCTGCCACATCCATCACTGTGAGCAGACCGGTATTGTCGGACGGATGGGCGGTGTGTTCAGTATCATTGAGGACAACCACATTCACAACATCAACAATATGCAGCAGCTTGGCGGAGCCGAGATTTCCGGTATCAAGATGCATGCAGCGATCGATGTTGTGATGAGAAGAAATCACATTCATCATTGTACGATGGGCATCTGGTGCGACTGGGAGGCACAGGGAACACGCCTGACCCAGAACCTGCTGCACGACAACTGCCCGCCGGAGGGAACACCAAAGGCAGAGGGCGCAATGATGAGTCAGGATATTTTCATCGAGGTTGGCCATGGTCCGACACTGATCGATAACAACATTATGCTCTCACCGGTCAGCGTTCGTATGGCGACCGATGGTATTGCCTGCGTACACAATCTGATGCTTGGCTCATTAACTGCAGTTGGCGGCGGAACAGGAGACCGTTACACGCCGTATCACATCCGTCACCGTACCGAGGTTGCCGGATTCATGACATTCCTGCATGGTGATGACCGGTTCTACAACAACATCTTTATCCAGAATTACCCGGTTGAGGAAACAGAAACGGTTGAGGACATGGGCTTCAAGATGGAGGATAACCAGGAGGTCGGAACGCATGTGTTCGACGAGTATCCGACCTATGACGAGTGGATCAGCCACTTTGAGCTGGATAAACCGGCCGACATGAGTAAGCTGGAGCCGTATCACAATAAATGTCATCTGCCGGTTTGGGTAAACGGAAACGCTTACTTTAACGGAGCAAAGGCGTGTGTGAATGAAAAAGAGAATCTTATGGATAACGAGAACCAGGTTAACGTGGAACTTGTGGAAAAAGACGGCCACTATTCCATCAAGACGAACGTGTATGAGTTCCTGAAGGATTTCCGGACGGGAATTATCAACAGTGATATTTTAGGATACGCCTTCGAGCCGGAGCAGAGATTCGAAGATCCGGACGGAAGCACGATTATCTTCGATCAGGACTATCTTGGCGAGCACCGCGGCGTGGCAGCAATGCCGGGACCGTTTGCGGATGGAGCTGAGGCAGAGAAGATTCTGTGGTAGAAAAAATCAGAACTTACCGGTTGATATGAAAAAAACAGGGCGCTGTGCAGGAAATGGCACAGCGCCCTGTTTTGGTAAAAGGAAAGTCAGGATGCCTTTGCAGAATCTTTTGCCGTCGGCATTTTCTCGTATAAGATTTTCAGCATAATCGGTGTTGCAATACTCGAGAAGAGAATCAGCAGAATCACGGCACTGAAGAAATCGCCGGATAAAAAGCCTGCATTCAGACCCTTTTGCGCGACGATCAGACAGACTTCACCGCGGGTCATCATACCGACACCGATTTTCAGGCTGTCGCCCCAGGTAAAGCCGCATCCCTTTGACATCAGGCCACAGCCGATGATTTTTGCGACAAGGCCGACGATGACGAAACAGATGGCAAAGAGTACGAATTTCTCGTTCATGCCGCTGAGCGTTGTTTTGAGTCCGATACTTGCAAAGAAAATCGGTCCGAAAATCATATAGGAGCTGATATCCATTTTTTCTTCGATGTAATCGGAAGAATCGAGGGAACACAGGATAACGCCCGCAACGTATGCACCGGTAATATCGGCGATGCCGAAATATTTTTCGGAAATGTAGGACAGTCCGAAGCAGAGCGCAAGACCCAGAATCGGGAGACGGCGGGTGTGCGGAAATACGGAGTTCATGCGGTTGAACAGCTTAAAGCAGAGAAAACCGAGCACAATCGCAAGGGCAAAAAACAGAATGGTGGAGGCTGCTACTTTCAGCGGATTGGATGTCGGATCTTTAAAACCGATGACAACAGTCAGCACAATGATACCAATGACATCGTCGATGATGGCTGCATTTAAGATGGTTGTTCCAACCTCTGTTTTCAGCTTGCCGAGTTCTTTCAAGGCCTGTACGGTGATGCTGACCGATGTTGCAGTCAGAATAACACCGATAAAAACAGCGTGGTAAAATTCTTCCGTTCCGACAGCAGAGAAGCCATAAAAGCTCATGTATAAGATGGCTCCAAGAACGAGAGGAACAAAAACACCGGCACAGGCGATCAGCAGGGATTTCACTCCGGTGCGGAGCAGATCCTTCAGGCTGGTGCCAAGACCTGCGGAGAACATCAGCAAAATGACACCGATCTCAGCCATCTGTGCGAGAAAGTCAGATTGCTGAACGAGTCCCAGCACACTGGGTCCAAGGACAATACCGGCAATCAGCTCGCCCACAACCTGCGGAGCCTTGCATTTTCTGGCAAGAATACCAAACAATTTTGCGAATACGATAATGATTGCCAGGTCTTTTAAAATGACATACGTATCCATGAAAAAGATACCCCCTTTTATGAAGTTTATGTATGTGTCGGCAGCTTGAAAGAGCAATGCCGGAGTTTGATACGCATACATTTTCAGTATAGCAAAAGTTGAGAAAAAATACTATCGGCAAGAAAGAAAAAATAAAGTAAAACGGAAAAATGATGCAGGCGTATGGAACCGTTCTTTTGTAAAACAAAACTGGAAAAGAGGATTGTGAGGGTCATTGTCAGATTAGGAGCAGTGAATGGTAATGGAAAAAGAGATATAGAAAAGAGCATGTAGATATA
>OGFB01000853.1_pt1 | contig 13217 bp, 9 predicted proteins | sample 1570801 | NCBI WGS metagenome assembly OGFB01 (sample SAMEA2581969, study PRJEB24529) | metagenome | biome: Human gut stool | place: China | collected 2011 | reverse complement strand
AGTGAACCGAATTTATTTAATTTTTAACCTTGTCCATTTTTAGTGGACAGTAGTGATCGGATATAATTAATATAGGCTGTTTCATATCTATGTTGAAACAGCCTATGTAATGTTTACCTATTGAATGTTATCTCGGAATGAAGATGCAGGAAGTTGGTCTTTGTTGACTAAGTTTGCTCGTGTAAAAGGACGCCATCCATAACGTATATATTGGGGGTTCTTTACCTGATTAGTATAAACCTTAATTTTATTCCCTTCAATTATAGCTTGGGCAGGGAAATACTTTCCTTCGTGTTCGGCTAATTCAAAACCGGTAAGAGGATTTCCGTCAGAACTGTGTAATCCTTCTGCATAATCAAATTCTATAATAACTTCATTATTTTTACTTATTGCTTTTTTATAAAGAGGACCGGATGGGAGTAAAGAATAATGATAAGTTTGATTTAATGCCCATCTAGCTAAACGCTCTCCAATAGGACGTTTATCTTTAGGGTGTACATCCAGTGAATCACCTTTATCGGAGGAGACGGCCATACCAGTATGGGGTAATTCATTCATTAAGCGTCGTTGGCTATCTCGAAACCAGGTCCATGAGGGACGGTTTAGGCTTGAAAGTTGTACAAAATAAAAAGGCATGTCAGGGTTATTCCAGTTGTCTCTCCATCCATTAACTAGAAGCTTGAATAATCTATAATGGGCTTCCATATTGTGAGCATTCGATTCTCCCTGATACCAGATTATCCCTTTGAGAGGATATTGTTGTAGAGGAAGTATGCCGGCTTCGTATAAATAACAAGGTTCATACGGGTGTCGTTTGAATGTATTTGTACTTTGTTTTAAATTTAATAAGGCTCTTTCTCTAGCCCAGCCCTGGATAAAGTCGTTGTTAGTCCAGTCTTTCAGTATTGCAGGAAAATACTTTTCTAATGAATGACGATCAACCCAGGATTCAGTGGTAGATCCTCCTACAGCGTTGCAGATTAGTCCTACAGGGACTTTTAAACTGTCTTGTAACATTTTTCCGAAATAGTATGCTACAGCAGAGAAAGTTGCAGCGGTATTGGGGGTACATTCTTTCCATGAAGTAGTCTGGTAATATAGTAAGTGATTAACAGAATCAATAGCATTTGTAGGCCATTCTGAAGCATTGGTCTCCCATTTCCCTTTCATATGAAATAAACGAATTTGAGAGTTGTGTGCTTGGGATGCAGCTGTAGGGCCATCTTGGGTTTGTTGCAACATGAACTGCATGTTAGATTGGCCAGAGCATAGCCATACTTCTCCTGCTGCTACGTGATGAAAAGTATGTGATTGCTGTGGAGTTTGTATGGAAAGTTCATAGTTATCTCCAGCCTTGATCGGATCTAAGATTACTTCCCATTTACCGTTTTTATCAGTAATGGTTTTTTTCTTTTGTCCGTCAATACTTACTGTGACAGGAGTTTTCGTATTAGCTGTGCCATGAATACGTAGTGGGGTATTACGTTGTAATACCATATAATCAGTATAGAGAATCGGTAGTTTAAGCCCTCCATAATCGCCGGTGATAGCTGAGTATGCTGTCTGAGCCAAAATATGTGCTCCTTCTTCATTAGGATGAATGGCATCAGGCAATAAAAGAGGGTAAGGGTATAATGGGGTATGGAAATCTATGAGCTCTGCCTGACTTATTTGTGCAACGACTTTAATTGCTTCTTGAATTTCTTCATGCCATTGTTGGGTACCTGAGATAAAACGAGGATGTCGGTCAGCTATTGGGGTAATGTATGCCAATAGAATGCGGCATTGAGGATTGACTTTTTTAAAAGACTCTATTAGCTTCAAATAATCATGAACGAACTCATCTCTGTAGTTAGGCCAGTTTCTTGGATCTGTGTCATTGATACCAAGGTGAATGACTACAATATCTCCAGAAAAATCAAGAGCTTTTTGATATTCCTCTTGTTGCATATAAGGACGATGTCCATGTGCTAGTAGAGTGGCGCCTGGCTTTCCAAAATTACCCACAGAATATTTCTTTCCCAATAGCTTCTGTAATTGTGCAGGATAAGAGTCTGCATCACGGTTTGTGATGCCAGTGCCATATGTGATACTGTTTCCTACACAAGCGACTTTTATTGTTTCTGTAGCTTGTATCGGTTGCCGCAAAAAGGCAAACAGCCATACTAGTGAAATTAAGATAGATTGTTTCATTTTATTTTTTTAGATAAGGGGTAATTATTTCTTTCCATAACATGTAACCTTTTCCTAAAAGGTGTAGTCCGTCATTGGTATATTCTGGTTTCATTTGTCCATTATCATCTACAAAGTGAGTGAAAAGATCAATATATTTCACATTTTCTTTTTGGCAAATATTAAAAATAGCCTGATTAATGTCAGGGATTTCTTGCCAATGGGAGGTATGTTCTTGAAACATGTTGTATTTTGTGGTAACAGGTAATACACTTTGTATCAAGATTTCTGTGCACGGTGACTCTTTTTTTATTTTTTGTATGATTTGTTGTATATCAGAGGCAATATTATTCGGAGATTCTCCTTGAGGAACGTTGTTGATTCCAATCATTAGAAAGATTTGTGCAGGCTTTCCTTTAAGGAGGACAGAGATTCTATCATAGACTCCCCACGTAGTATCTCCACTGATTCCTCTATTTTTGACATGGGGATTTTGGAATAATTCACTCCATTCTCCTCCGTCGGTTATACTATTTCCGATAAAAAGAATATCATCCGAACTTGTTGGGAGTTGTTCAAATAATGAAGCTCGTTGGTAGTAATAAGTAGAATATTTTCTTTCTGTTTGTCCGAAAGTAGATAGGCTTACTGCTAAGCCTATGATGAATAATATTATTTTGTTCATAAGTATATAGTATTAAACAGATTAAAATTATTTTTTATTGGGGGAATAAATAATATTGTCTATTTCTTTTTTCCCGTCAGGAGCTACAAAGACAGCATTGAACATCCATTTTACCAATCTGACTTCTGGGGTTTTAAACTTTCCTACAGGTAACTTGAGGAAGAGTTTGTTCCATCCTTTTTGTAAAGTAACTTGTATTGGCGGACGGGAGGCTGCATTTTCATTCATTAATGGAATTTCGTTTGATCGGTCTTTATGGGTATTCCTCCAAACAGGTGGAAGTAGTTCTTTATTATTCAGCCAGACACGGCTACTTTTATAGTCCCATGTTCCTTGTTGTGGGGCTAGGTCACTTTCGGAACGACTGTAGTTCTGAAAATCCAAGAATAGTCCTACGTGTTGTTCGTAAGGAGAAAATACCCAAGTAGTAGCATAAGCTGTATGATTTTCCTTTGGAGAAGTATAGAACCCAGGAATTAAATCTCCCCATACATGGCGTAAGTATAGTCCGGCTCCATAAATGATGCGGCTTTGATAGGTTTTTCCTTTATATAAATAGCTTTCTTTTTCTTCCTTTTCTGGTGGAAATGAACGGGTCAAATCCCCTTCGTTTGGGAATGCCTCTGTGATGCGCCATACCACATTGGTTTGTTTAACATAGGGAAAAGGTTCGTTTGTGAATGTATGTTCTTTATGCCAAAGCATTCTATTTTCAAAATCAACAAACTGAGTATAGATTCCTGTGTCGTTTTTCCATAAAAGGTTAGTCTGGTCGTCAAAATACCCATATCCTCCTCCTTTCCAGCTTCGTTCTGCTAGAGCCAGCATGTTGGCATATAGATTGTTTTCTGCAACGATTTGTTTTTCATCGCTGAGATAACGGTCGTTCCATATAGCCAAAATACTTCCTGCAATATCTTCGTTTCCCATATCTTGATTATAAATGCGGCTATTGTATAAAGCTACCAAATCAGCAAAAATATCAAAATGATTAATGTAATGATAGCGGCTGTCGATTGCTGGAATGCCAGACTGGGCTTTTCCTCGGTAACTCCATAGCTGTGTCATGTCTATTTCGCCTGCTTGATATTGCCAACCTGGGTTCCATGAAATGACTTTCTTTCCTTTTTGTCGAATATAGGTTACCATTTCTGGAACAAATTGTGGGTTTATAAATTGTACTTCGTCTGTACCAATATGTATATAAGGTGTATCAAATGTTTCACACACTTCATCCATGAGTTGCTTTAGAATAGTCATTCCTTTTTCACTTTGCATATCAGTTTGGAAAGTTTTGACAAAAGCTTCACTATGTCCGGGCATATCAATTTCGGGAATTAATGTGACATGCCGTTGCTTGCAGAAAGCCACAAGATCTTTGGCTTCTTGTAGGGTGTAATACTTTCCTGGCATACGACTCATGTTTTCAGGAGCATTGAGCTCGGGATATATCTTACTTTCCAGTCTCCATGCTTGATTTTCAGTTAGATGCCAATGGAATACGTTGATTTTAAATTTACTGAGTAAATCGATTTCTTTTTTTAATTCTGCCATGGAGATATAAGTACGTCCTACGTCATGCATAAATCCCCTGATGCGAAAAGCAGGCCAGTCAATAATCTCACAGGTAGGAAGAAAATGATATTCATTACTTTTGCAAGTCAATTGTTGTATAGTTTGCAAAGCTCTGTATACTCCTGTAGAAGAGGTCGCTGTGACATAGATTTGTTTTTCTGTAATTTTTAGTTTATAACCTTCATTTGAATTAATAGGAATTTCAGGTAGGTTATCTATAATGCTAATTTTAATGATCTTATCGGTTTGTACAGAGGTTGAGGATGCCTTGTTGCCTTGTAACCAGTCTTCCCATTCTTTTGATATACTACTTTCTGTTGTTTCAAGATGTATTTGATCTAATATTAATTGTTTTCCGGTAAAAGTTATTTTTTGCGGATAGGGTAGAAGAGGGTAGGTTGGGTTACTCCAACTGGATAACCAGATACAGAATGTTGCTATGAAAAGGGAAATAAGTTTCATGTTATTTTTCATGTTATAGACTATTGAATATTGGTAATTTTTAAAGTCCATGCATATTTACATGGCATCTTCAAAAATGTTATTTGAGGCAAATATACGATAAGATTTTGTCCTTTTTGTTCCCATCTTAATTTATCCGGATAACCAAGTAGATTAATGATTGTATGTGAAGTTGATTTAACATCTTTTAATGTTATCTTATCAGGATAGTTTGTTAGGATAGCATATAAATTGTTTGCTTTACAGGTAAAAAATACTTCTTGTGTAGCATATCCAGGTTCAGGGTTAACTGTTTGTTTTAGAATAGCATTCCCGCTGACATAATATTTTTCTCCAGACTTCCAGTCACGTTTTCCTTCTGACCATTGGCAATTCTTTTTCCATGGTCGAGTATTGTAGATGCCTTCTCCATTCACTTTAAGCCATTCTCCTATTTGAAGTAGTCGTTCTTGCATAATTGGAGGTATTTTTCCTTCTGCTGTAGGACCTATGTTTAACAGAAGATTTCCGCCCTGGCTAACTATTTTTATTAGTGTGTGGATCAAAGCTTGGGGGACTGCATAATCTTCAATGTCTTCAAGTTTGTTATATCCAAAAGAAAACCCCATTCCTCTACATTCTTCCCAAGGCTTGTCATATTTTTTATTTGATGAACTATATTCGCTTGTATAAAAGTCACCATGCTTGCCATTTTTGAATTTTGCCCATCGGTCATTGATAACAACACTATCTTTTACTTCGGAGGAAGAATATAACCATGCAAAGAATTCTTTAGTTTTCCAGGTTTCTTCGTCGTAGTTATCTGGTCCGTCGGCCCAAATTAAATCAGGCTTATATTTTGTTATAAGGTCTTTTAATTGTGGGTATAAGTGTTGTTCCACATAGATAGGCATTGTAGAAGTTGTGTAAAAAGGATTGTTCCATTCTCGTAAAGAAAAGTAACAACCTACTTTAAGAGGGGTTTTTCGAATTGCTTTTACAAATTCTTCTACCAAATTTCTGTGTGCACCTATTTCCATACTATTCCATGGTCGTCTATGGTGGAAAGATGCTTCTTTGCTATCCCATAAGGCAAAGCCATCATGGTGTTTGGTTGTTAATACTGCATATCTAGCCCCAGATTTAACAAATAAATCAGCCCATTCTGTAGCATTGTAATCTTGTGCTTTAAACAATGGGGCAAAATCCATATAGGTAAAATCTTTTCCATAGATTTTTTGGTGGTAGTTATAAATTTCGTCTCCTTTAAAATCTCCATTGCCAAATAGCGTTTTATTATCAAGCCAGTATTGATACCATTCAGCGTAAGTTCCTTTAGGTGACCATGCTGGTACTGAATATAGTCCCCAATGGATAAATATACCAAATTTAGCATTCTGAAACCATGTTGGAATAGGGCGTTTGTCCAAAGATTCCCAGTTTGGGGTATATATGGTTTGTGAAAGCCCTGTTGTTAAAGTGATAAAAAAGAAATAGATTCCGAAAAAGAAGGTTTTCATATAGTGTTTATTTGAATTGGATTCTAAATAAAATAAAGCCTTAGAATTCTCTTTGGAGAAAATTCTAAGGCTTGTTATCAATCTTTAATAATGAGATTTAGTATCCAGGAGTCTGGTTCAATGCACTATTTTCTCCTAATGTATTTTCATCAATAGGCCATAATAGACGTTCTGAATTTGCATTTGAATATTTAGTAGCATACTCATTTCCCATGAGACGAATATCATACCAGCGTTTTCCTTCGAATAGGAATTCTCTCATTCTTTCTTTCAAAATTGCTTCAATAGGGTTATCATCACTTCCAACGAATCTATTGTTGGCATAGAAGGTTGCATCCTTATCATTGGGGTAGGCTATTTCGCTTCTATGTTCATTGAAGTATGTAGTTCCGTAAGCACGTTCACGTACTTCATTGATTTCTTGAGTAATATCCTCTCCTAAGAAAGCCTTGGCTGTAGCTAACGCAAGTAGACAATCTGCATATCTGTAGATTGGATAGTCATCTAACCAGCTTCTTTGAGCATCACCATCCAATAATACTCCTTGGAATTTATAAGCGATAGGTGAGTTGAAAGAAAGAGTTCCACTTGTATTGTCTTTATTATAAATACCTTTTATGGAAATTGATTTTCTAGTATCTCCTTCTCGGAATAACTGAGTGTATAAATCTTGTTCAACTTGATAACGAATTAATCCACTCATGTCTGCCATTTCCGTTTCATTGAGTAGGGCTCCATTTTCATCGTAATAAGTACCAAAATTTGCCTGATTCATGACCATCGTTGATCTATATTGGTCATTCCAGAGGCTGTATTCGTTTCTTCCGTTATGTATAGCGAAAATGATTTCGTCATTTTCTTTATTGTCGTATGCAAATACTTTTTTAAAGTCGTTCAACAATCCTACACCAGCTGTTTTTACTGCCATTAACGCATTCTTAGCTGTAGTGTAATCACTTTCTCCGCCATTCATTTGTTTTCCGCTCCATAAGTAAACTTCTCCTTTCAGCATCATTGTGGCTGCTTTTGACCAATAGCATTTGCCGTATTTGAAAGAATAGTCATCACCAAAGGCATCTTCTGAACTTTGGATATCTTTTTTGATTTGGGTCATTACATCTGCTGCAGATGAAGCGGCTTTGCTAGGATTACCTATATCAATGGAGTTACCGTTAGTATAATCTAACTGGAGTACTACATCACCCCATGAACGTAGCAAATGGAAATATACATAAGCTCTTAAACCATAAGCTTCTCCTAGATAATAGTTTTTAGTACTTGCATCTAGTAAATCAGTAGATTCAGTATGACTAATCATCAAGTTTAATTGATTAATTAATACATAGAAATCTCCATAATTACTAATCACAGGGTTGGCTGCATTTAAAGTGTTGTCAATCATTCTCTCCACTCCTTGAGTAGCTTCCCCAGTGAATGGATTGGAATTGTAAATATCAGCGCGAGGTTCTCCTAATTCGAAAATAGTATAAGATCTTTCGCGAAGCAGACCGTGAAGTCCCACATTAAATGCCTCAAATTGAGCCGCATCTTTCCAATAGTTTACATCAGTAATACTACTAACAGGTTCCATATCCAAGCAACCAGTAAAAGATGTTGCCAGGCATCCGGCTATAATATAGTTGAATATTTTTTTCATAATTGTTGTTTTTTCAGAATGTTACAGATAAGCCAAACAATAAGGTTCTAGGAGTTGGATAACGGCCATTATCAATTCCTCGTCCGTAAACTGTAGATACAGCTGGTTCAGGCGATACACCGTCATATCCAGTAATATAGAATAGATTCTGTCCTGTTACATATACAGATGCATCTTGCATACCTGCTTTACCAATCCATTTTTTTGGTAAAGAGTAGCTGAGGGTAATCTCTCTTAGTGCCAGATAATCTCCTTTTTCATAGAAACGTGAACTATTATTATCCACAGCTGTATTACCATTGTTAGAACGAGTAATGTTTTTCTTGTTCAACTGGTCAGCATAAGTGAAGACTGGAAGATCCGTATCTGGATTCGTTTCACTCCATGTGTCATGAACTTTATCTATGATATTAAACTGTCCTTGATACTGTCCTAAAGAACGGGCCTTTAAGTCGTTGTAAATAGTGTGTCCCAAAGCATAGTCGAAACGTGCGTATAATGACCAGTTCTTATAAGATAAGGTCGTTGAGAATCCACCTGTTACTTTAGGGAATATATTACCAACTACAGCACGGTCAAGGCTGTTAATCTTTCCATCCTTATTAATGTCTTCCCAGCATACATCTCCTGGTTCTATGGGTTTCCATCCGTTTGATTCAGCATAAGTTACACCTGTCTGTGGGTTTATTTCATTGGCCATACCTGGTCCATACAAGTTGGCAACTTCGTCAATGACCATGTTGGCGTTAGCTTTTACATCATTCCAATCTCTAAAGATATGATTCTGCACATAGCCTACCATGTCACCGAGTTTTCCACCTTCTCTATAGCCGCCAATCCATTTGGTCGGAGTCTCTCCTGTTTCAGGGTTGTAGAGTCCAGCTGCCACTTCATAACCATCAATCTGGTTAAATGGTTTGTCACTTGTAGGTAATTTTAAAACCTTGTTTGACACTGAAGTTAAGTTAGCAGAAACTTCCCAGTTAAAACCTTTAGCATTAGATAGAATATTAGCTCTTACCTCCATTTCAAATCCTGAGTTACGCAATTTTCCCAAGTTGGTTTTCATACTTGAAAAACCAGTATATGCGGGCAGGTTCACATCGGTTAGCAAATCATCTGTTGTTCTGTTGTAATAGTCAAAGATGAAGCTTAACCGGTTGTTGAAGAATCCTAGGTCCAAACCGGCTTCAAATGAACGGCTCTGTTCCCATCTTAATCCTGTATTTATTAAAGAAGAGTTGTAGTATGCAGTTGCACCATCGTAATTACCGGCTCCAATCTGCTTATAAATTCCGTAAATATCAAAGTTCCCGATACCATTTACGTTACCGTTTACTCCATAACTTAAACGTGGTTTGATGTTACTGATTACTTCTGAAATTTTAGATTCTTTCCAAAAATCTTCTTCTGTGACATTCCATCCCACAGAAACTCCAGGAAAGAAACCCCAACGGTTGTCTTTCAATCGAGAAATACCGTCGTAACGAGCTACTAATGAAAGCAGATATTTCATTTGATAGTTATAGTTTACACGACCAAATACGGATGCAATCCGATAACCTGTTTTTTCAGACTTGGTGGATGTACGTGATGCTCCTGCATTTAGAGTCGGAATATCATCTGTTGGAGAGTTCTGAGTTTTGGCCTCCATCATAAATTCATTATAACCGAAATATTCACTTCCTACCATTACATCCAAGTTGTGCTTGTCTTTGAATGTATCCTTATAATTCAATGTTCCATTGACCTGAATCTGAGTATAGCGTTCTATCTTTGCACTAGCATCACGTGTGTTAGTTGGTGTAGATGAGGTTTGAAGCTGGTATGATTTATTGAATGTTTCATATTGATAATCATAATGGTAAAGCGATGAGTTTCCGCTGAATGTCAGTTTTTTAGGAATAATATCCAAATCGAAACCAAAGTTATATGTCGATTTACGTGTACCATCTTCACTAGTCAGTTTGTCTCGATAATATTCGGGATTACCATCACCTGTTCCCCAACCTGATGCAGGCGAACCATCTTCGTTGTATGGATTCCATGTCGGACGTTGTGAGCGTGTACGATAGAATAATTCATAAGAACCAATCCATAATGATGGTTGCTGTGACCATGTATAGGTAGCACCGGCTTTCACATTTAAGAATGGGAAAATTTTGTAGGTACCGCTTACAGAGCCGTTGAAACGTTTGTACCCAGTTCCCTTAATCTGACCATCTTCATTGTAATATCCCATGCTGGCCATGTAAGTACCCTTATCATTTCCTCCGGTAATATTTACATAATGATCTTGTGTCAAGGCTGTATTAGCAAAAACGGCATCATCCAACTGACCACTATAATCCTTATAAAGAAGTTGTTTACCTTCATAATATGGGTCATCCATAACTAGCCAACCTTCATTTCTTAGATGAGAAGTTTCATCGGTTAGATATTTTACGTCGATAAGGTCATTTTGTGTACCATATCCAGTTTGAGTATCTACGCTTGCTGCTCCCGGTACGTTGTTTGTATAACGTTTATAACCCAGACGGTTATAGTAAAGATAATCGTGGGCATTACAGAAATCATATCCGTAACGTGCAAAGTTTACACCCAGTTTAAATTTATAGTTTACTGAAGCTTTACCTGCTTTTCCACTTTTTGTTTCTACAAGGATAACACCTCCGTTGGCACGTGCACCATAGATAGCAGTAGAAGCGGCATCTTTCAATACTTGTATAGATTCAATATCTGAAGGGTTGATGTCACTCATGCTTTCGCGAATAATACCATCAACAACAATCAATGCTTTACTATTACCACCGGTAATTGTTGCTCCACCACGAAGAGTGATATCAGGTTCAGCTCCAGGCTGTCCTGTTGTATTGATAACTCGCAAACCTGTTACAGAACCTTGTAAAGCCTGTCCTGCGTTACTCATAGCAGCATTTTTCAGAACTTGATCATCCATTTTTGAAATGGCCGTAGTTAATGCAGCTCGTTTCTGTGAACCACCATATCCGGTTACGACAACTTCTTCCAATGTTTGGGTATCTTCTTTCAGAATGATGTTAATCGGAGTACCATCCCATTTTATGGTTTGTGTAATATATCCTACGAAAGAAATTTCAATAACATCCCCTTTCTTTACGTTTGATAGAGAGAAGTTTCCATCAATGTCTGTAATTGTTCCATTTGTAGTTCCTTTTACTATTACAGAAGCTCCAATGACAGATTCGCCTGTTGCGTCTTTCACAATACCTTGACATATACCAGTTTGTTGTACAATGTCAATTTCAGATTCATTTTTTGATAAGTCCGCATATGCCATACCCGTAGATAAACTGCCTAGTAACAGCCACATACCGACTGACTTCATTTTTCTATTCATAATTCATGCATATATAAGGTTAAAGTTTGCGATTGATGATTCTTCAGTTAACTTAAGGCCTTTTTAAAATGAATTTTATTAATACGTCTATTTACATGTGGCAAATATAGAAATAAAAATTTGATGTCACAATTATTTGATAAAATATTTTATCACATTAATGAATCCTTGTAAATTTAATATTTTTGAATATATAAAGACCTTTGCCAATGGTATCATATAATATAAAAATATATATATGGATTTTAAAGTGTAATTGATAGCAAAATGGAAAGATATTAATTTTATGTACTTTTTAATCATTTTATAAAACATTTTAGTACATGTTAAATAATGTCTTTCCATTAAAAAATATTTATATTGATTTTTTTCTGCCTGTTAAAAAGGCTATAAGGTATATAGCAGTAACAAATAAAACAGCAAGGCACATCCACCCAATCAGAATAGCTCCCATTCCGATACTTAAAGTGAAAAATGCGTGGGTCATGGCTGCAAATACAGCTTCACCAATACCAGATTTTTTTCAAGAACGTCAAAAGCTTTTCCTATACCTTTTCTACTGGCTCTTCCAACAGAAAAATGAATCCTAATCTCGAACCAAATTATTCTCTTTCTTTCATAAATAAGTAATTCCTTTTTTGTTATTTTAAATTTACTATATATAAAATAAGGGTATCCTTTAGGATACCCTGTTATTAAGAGCGCGAGACGGGGATCGAACCCGCGACCCCCTCCTTGGCAAGGAGGTGCTCCACCACTGAGCCACTCGCGCATATTATATTTAATGTTCTTAAAAACAATAGCTTTAGCGAACACAAGCACTATAATACATATTTAATCATAATATGTCAAGTGGTTTTTTGAAATTTTATCTATTTTGTCTATTTTCGTTTTATCTGCTTTATTTGTTAACTGTTTTTCGTTAATTGTTTTTGGATTTTCAGTTTACTTTCTTTACAGTTTTATTATAAAATGAATGTCAGCAGGATTTTTTTGTTATACATTGTTGTAATACATCTGATAATTCTTTCGTATTTTTGACTAATATTTCTGCACCACATTTTTTTAAGGTTTCACGACTCCTGAATCCCCATGTTACAGCTATTCCAGTTACGCCTGCATTTTTTGCGGTAGCTACATCAACATCAGAATCTCCAACATATATTACATTTTTAAGATCAATGTTCTGTTCTTTTGCACACATAAAAAGGGCATCAGGCGCAGGTTTTTTTGGTATATTTTCTTTAGCACCTATTGCAATATCAATTACATTATCAAAATATATATTACAGAGTTTGGTTACAGCATATTGTGCTTTATTTGACAGGACAGCTGTCTTATATCCGTTTGCTTTTACTTTTTTTAGCATGTTTATAACTCCAGGATAAGTTTTTGTTTTATCATTACAATGTAATCCATAATATGTTTTAAAACATTCAAATGTTTTATCTGTTATATCTTTAGTGGTATTGGCTGGAACACTTCGTTCAATTAAAAGCCGTATGCCATTACCAACGAAATTTCTTACTTCTTCTATACTTCTTTCTGGTAATCCGTTGGTTTTAAGTGCATAGTTAACAGAATCACATAAATCTTCAAGTGTGTTTAATAATGTTCCATCAAGATCACTGGCAAATAATCGAATCATATACAACCTCTTTTCTTACTTGGTTAAAGTTTATCAGAAAATAAAATATGAATATAGTTAAAAAGAATCAGAAATTACTCTGATTCTTTTACATACCTGTTATTTCATGGAATATATGTTGAGCTGCGATAGCTCCATCA
>OGFB01000852.1_pt1 | contig 13228 bp, 9 predicted proteins | sample 1570801 | NCBI WGS metagenome assembly OGFB01 (sample SAMEA2581969, study PRJEB24529) | metagenome | biome: Human gut stool | place: China | collected 2011 | reverse complement strand
CCTGTTCCATCTCCACCGGCGGGACATGATTCAGGACACGGTTGTGATGCCGGTCATCGACAGCACCTATATGGCTGCCGTGCGGATGATAGAGGACAGGAGGTACAAACAGGCTCTTGCCCTGCTGGACGAGCACTACCCGGCAGACTATAATACCGCTGTCTGCCTCATGTCGCTCGGCTATGACGCCCGTGCGCTTGAGATCATGCGGGAACAGCGGGACACATCAGACCGGAACTACCTGCTCGCCATCCTGTACAGCCGCCTGGGGCGCAAGGAGGATGCCGTCAAGTCATATGTCAGGTCATGCGACCAGGATGCCGGCAAGATATGGCGCGGACGGCTGGACCCCGAAATAAACACGCTTATTGAAACTTATAATTTATACAAAGATGAATATTGACAGAAAAGTACTGGTACTTGCGTCATTCCCCGCAATAATGCTCGGCGGCTGCAATTTCAATGAGGACTTCTGCATCCGGGAAGGAGAACTTGTAGCCTGGTGCGATTTCAGCGGAATAAAGGAAAAGCCGCCTGTCCCCCAGGAAAGACACGTCATCCCTTTCGGAACGGATGTGCCGTATTCCGAAGGAACAACGTTCACACAGGATACACTCCGCTGGAGCCTGCCCCAGGGGGCATACAGGTTCCTGTTCTATACGGGGAACTATGAACTGCTGGACAGGAATGACTATCATGAGACGCGTCTGTCCGTCCGGACTGACACCATTGACGGGGAGGCGCACATTTCAGAGGTACAGAAATTCTGCTGTTCCTCGGCCTTCAGTGAAAGGCTTGAATACCGGAATCCCAAACGGGTAAGGATACAGCCTGCGGCTTTTGTCCAGAAACTGAACATAAAGATTAACGTGTCCGGCAACACCGTACCGTTGTCCGGCTTGAACTGTACCCTTTCGGGAATCTCTACGGCCAGGTATCTGGCCTCCCGTGAAAGGACCGGAACCGCAAGTGCGACCGCCTCCTTCGCAAAGAAGGCCGACAATGTATGGACGGCGGGCCTTTATGTGTTCGGATTCAGTCCGGCGGCAGAGAACATTCTTGCCGTAGAGGTTCTGATGAAGGAGGAGGACTCCGTATTCAATGAACGGCAGTCAGTTGACCTGACCCCGTATCTGCGGGGATTCGACGGTGACGAGATCTCGCTGGAGCTGGACCTGCACATCGGCAGGGAACTGGAGATTGGCGGGCCGGTCATCATCCCGGACTGGGAGGACACCCCCGAAACGGAATTTCCATAAGACTATAATTATAACAAAACCAAATCAACAAGAAAAATGAAAACAAGAATTATGATTTCGGCAGCGGTAATTGCCGCCGGGATGCTGGCTTCATGCAGCAACAAGGAAATAGTGGACGAACAACCGGAAACAGACGGGGTTTCAGCCTCCGTACTGAATATTGTGCCGACAGTCGGCACGGACACGAGGGCCGGCTTCGTGCCGAAAACCGAATGGGCGGTAAATGACGCCATGGGGCTGTTCATGTACAAGGCCACCGGATGGGGGGACGCCTATCCGCGTTATGACGCGCAGAACAACAAGTCCACAAAAACAGCGGCCGGATGGAGCCAGGCAAAACCCGTCTATCTTCTTTCGGACAAGGCGACGATATGGGCGTATTACCCATACAACCAGGCCGTCGCTGACGGTACCAAAGTCCCCGTTCCCATCAATGCGGGAACCTCTGTCGACTACATGTGGGGAAAGAGCACAAACCAGGTGTCGGTCATTGAAACGGATGCCGTCATTCCCATGAAACATGCATTGTCCCAGCTCGTCATCCGTCTGAAAGTTTCTCCGGAATATCATAATGACGGCAACCTGACATCCGCGAAACTGAAATCCAAGGCGGCCAAGTTCGGAACCTCGGGGACAATGAACCTGAACGACAACGGAAGGATCATCTTCTCCCCGACATCCACGGAACTCTCATGGACTCCCAACACGACCATTCCGGCACAGGGGAACCCGTCGGTAGACTTCGCCGCCGCAATCTATCCCATGAGCCTGGCATCCGGAGAAGTCAGCATGGAGGTCGTCATCGACGGGGCAACCTATACCTATTCCATTCCCCAGATAAGCTGGGAAGCCGGAAAGAGATATATCTATTCGATAACGATGCGCTCCAATGACGCGGAAATCGGAGGCGAGAACGGACAGTCCGTAACCATCGAGCCATGGGGTTCAAGCGAATCCGACGTAACGCTTGTACCGGTCAAATAAATTACAGAACAACAGGGGACTCCGGTCCCCGTCCTAAAAAAACAATCATGGTAAAATCAATAACAACGATAATCTGCGGCTTCCTTGTCCTGCTGTCCGTATCCTCCTGCCGGAAGGAACAGGAGGAGCCATGCCCGGAAAACGGCCGTGTCACCTTTACCGTCGCCCAAACGCGTGCCACCCAGGAAGGCACGTTCGAAAAGGGAAACTCCATAGGCGTATTTGCCATCGAGCCCAAGACCGGCGTGTACTGGGCCACAAATAACAAATACACCTATGACGGCCGGGCATTCAAACCCGCAACGGAAGAGGACAACATCATTGTGACGGTGGGGACCGATCTTGACTTCTATGTATATTATCCTTTCAAGGAGGGGCAGACAGACATCACCGCCATATCCCATTCCATAGGAGACCAGCAGGAAAAGTCCGGATGGCTTTCAGCCGATTTCCTGACAGCGTCCTATACGGACGTAATACAGGACTATACGATACCGCTGCATTTCGAGCACCGGCTGTCGACCGTGGAGGTCCGGGTGGAAGGAAGCGACCGCGTGGACGGCGCCCGTATGGAAAATGTGAAATACGGCAGCCGGTTCAACCTGCTTACCGGAAAAACCGTTACGGACGAGACCAGGGGAAGCTATGCCATGTACAGGTACAGTTCCGGGAACCTCACCACGGTATTCCGGATGACCATACCCGCCCAGACCCTTACGACAACCTCCAATTACATAACCCTCACAGGAACCCCGGACATGAAGCTGCGCGGCACTTCCGACATGACCACCGAACCCGGCAGAATCCACAACTACCGGATAGATTACAAGATACGGATAACCGTCCTTGACTATCCGCAGGGTGGAAGCACCACAGGTGCGGGCCTGTACGACATGGGAAGCACCTGCACGGTCACCGCGTCCGTGAACGGCGGTTATGAGTTCGCAGGATGGTACGAGGACGGCAGGATCGTGTCGAATGACACACGGTACAGTTTCGAGGTACTGTCGGACCGTACACTCGAGCCCAGGTACCGTAATTATGGCGGCTGGTCGGTCACCCTGACGGCAAATCCCTCCGTCATCGGCTGGCAGGGCGGCAGATCTTCCCTTGTGGCGGGAGCCTCACGCGGAGTGTTCGTCAACGGAGTGGCAGAAAACACACAGACGGCTGTCCCCTCCCTCAGCGGAGGAGCAGAAGGATTCCTCCTTTCAGGGAATACGGTGACAGTGTCGGAAAACCCGTCAGGCTCATCCCGGAGCTGTGTGTTTACGGCAAGTCACGGAGGAAGCTCGGCCACGGCCACAATCACCCAGGAGGGATCTCCGGTAAGCTATTATTTCAGCTATGCGGATGGCGGAACCAGCCATACCGAATATCCGGACGACTCATCGGCCGGCTCATTCATTTTGGACATAACAAGTTACAAGAAGACGGGCAACTCTACAAAAGCCCTTTCCTGGAGCGCATCCGGTGACAGCTGGATTCATGTGAACGGCTCATCGGTAAGCTATGACGAGAATCCGGCAAAGGAAAGGAGGACCGGTCTTGTGACCCTCAAACAGGATGAAAGCGGCAAAACGCTGTCATTGAAAATTGTACAGCCGGGAAAGACTTCCATTGACATCGAACAATAACAAAAAATCAATTGAATGCGGTTATGAAAATAGACATATACAAACCGGTTGTCCTGTTCCTGCTACCGGCAGTCCTTGCGGGCTGCTCGGGTGAACGGGAGCCCTTCCCGCAGGGCGGGAAGGCCGGACTGAGGATAGAGAGCTGCTCCAGCCGTGGCGGAACTGACGGAAGTCCCACCCTTGTGAAAGATTTCGGAATGGTGCTGCTTGACGATACGGGCGGCGGTTATGCCGGAGCCGTAAACCCGCTGCATGTAACATACGGGGAAGGCTGGATCTTTCCGGAGGTCACACTCACGGAGACCCCCTGCAGGCTGTTCGCATTCTCCCCTTTCGCCGCCATCCCGGGAAAGGAGCTGCCCCTGAGCCTGGTCCCCCAGACCGACTACCTGGCATCCGGGGAGATACGCCTGGACTGGCAGAACCGGTCAGCGGACATAGGGATGGAACACCTGCTCTGCCTGCTGGAATTCACCATAGAGGGCAGCAGCGCGTGCACTCTGAGTGTGGAGGGGGTTCCTACAGGCGGCACTTATGACCTTGCCGGCGGCAAACTCTCGGCAGGGGAAAAAGGAACGGTCCCCTCGGATGGGAACACCGTCCTTCTGCTGCCGGGCAAGGCGGGAAACAACAGGGTCGTGATCCGTTTTCAGGAGAACACATACGGCTGGCTGCTGCCGGCCGTCACCCTGGAGGCCGGGAAAAGATACGGATATGCATTGTCCCTGGGCAAAGAAGGGGGACTCATTCTCTCCGGTGTAAGTGTCCGTCCCTGGCAGGAAGGAGAAGACTATAACGGAACTATCAAACCTAACAAATAATAACAAAATGAGAAATTTTACAGGAAAAAAATTGTTTCTGACTGTCATGTCTGCATCATATACACTCCGGGGATTCGCCCAGGATGCCCGGGGAGCGATCAATGATGTCCTGGACAGTTTTACACTGCCCGTGTTCGGCGGTTTTATGCTTGGAGGTATCATTCTGGGCCTTATCCAGCAATGGGACAATATCATCGACAAGGAGAACAGGGGCACGCGAAAGGAAGGATTCGTCGCACTGGGCTGGTATGTCGGCTTTGCATTGCTGGCCGCAGTCGTGGTGTCCGCCGTAAAGAGTGCCATTTCCGGTATCAGCCTGTCGATATGAGATACAGGATCAGAAAAGGACTGGAGAGCCCCTGCATGATACGGGGGCTTCTTTCCGGGGACTACTGGATATTCGTCGGCTGTTGTTCCGCCGCTTTCGTCCTGTTCTTCCTCGGCATCCGTGCGGGGATATCCGCAGGCAACTGGAACCTGCCGGTCCTGGTGCTCGTCATCTCGCTGCCCACCCTGCCGCTGCTTCTATACAAGCTGAAAAGAAAGGCACGGCCCCAAAAGTTCAAGGAGACGGGAAAAGAGATAAACATCAGTAATCTGGACATAAACAGGGTATTAACAAAAAAGGAGCATAATGAAATCAGAAGAGGCATACAGCATACTTGACATTGTCAGTGAATCGGAGGGACAGGGCGTCGTCCTGACCCGCAGCGGCAGCATATGCGTTTCTTTCGAACTCCGGGAACCGGAATGCTATTCCCTGACTCCGGAGGATATCGACAGGAGGGACGGCATGTTCCGGGAAGCCTTCAAGTTTCTCCCGGACGGCACATATGTGCACAAACAGGATGTGTTCCTCAAGGAAAGGTACTGTCCGGACATTGCCGGCGGTTCTTTCCTTGACCGGGCCGATGCGCGGCATTTCCGGGGACGACTGTATGTCAGCCATACCTGCGTCATGCACTTTGTACTTTCCGGACTCAAAAGTCTTGAGAAGGCCTACATATCCTCGCCCCTGTCCTATAAGGAGAACCTCCATAAGGAGGACCTCGCCAGGCTCGATGAATTCCTCGAGGGAGTTGACAACGCCGTCGGCATCATCCGGAGCATGCGTGATACGGAGATAGCCCCGATGTCAGGGCAGGAAATGCGGGACTTCACGGCCGGATACACCACCCTGTTCGACGCCCCGGGGGCGGTTGTGGACATACATGCCGACACGGAACTCCGCACAGGAAAGAAACGGGCACGCTGTTTCGCCGTCTGCGATGAGATCTTTCTCCCTGACGGCAGCCTGGATTCCTGTGTACGGGACGACTCCCTTCCTCCCGCCGGCTCCCTGCTGTACCATCCGATGCTGGAGCAGCTTGGGATGTACCTGCCGTACAACCACATCGTGAACCAGGTGGTTTTCTTTGAGGGGAACGGACGGCTGCGCGAGCGGATCGCCCGCAATATCGACATTTATGGAAGCAATTCCGGCATGAGCAGGTCCATCAAGGTACAGTACCAGAAACTGGACGAGCTCCAGCAGGAAATCCTTGAGGAGAACGAGACACTGGTACGCAGCTTCTTCTCGGTCTGTGTGTTCGACGAGTCGGAGGCCGAACTGGAGAAGGCCGACAAAAAGATCAGGGAGACGCTCAACCTGGCCCGTCTCGGGTATTATATTCCCGGATATGAGAACCTGGCTGCGGTGCATTTCGCCTGCGTCCCCGGCCAGATCCACCTGATGCCGCGGAAATACCTGTTCCTGACCACCCTGCCCATAGCATTGTGCTTCTTTCTCCAGTGCGGCAGTTTCAGGAATGACAGCGAGGGCATCTATGTGCATGACAGGATGTACCAGGTCCCTCTGAGAAAGGACATCTGGGATGCGGGCAAGAAGAGGGTCAACGCCCGTAACGGGATGGTCATAGCCGGAACCGGCGGCGGCAAGTCCGCCTTTACCCTGAACCTTACCCAGCAGCTCATCGAGCAGGACTATACGGTCGTGGTGGTCGAGTTCGGAAAGAGCTTCAGCCAGCTCTGCAGGCTCTATCCGGACATCTCCCTGCACGTGGACTACGACGGCAGGACGGCGCTGGGCATCAACCCCTTCGACCTGCAGGGGGAGGAACTGGACAACGGAAGCATCGAGATGCTCTCGGGAGTCGTGCAGAAATACTGGAGGCACATGTTCACAAAGGACGAGTCGGAGAAGGAGGTGGCCCTCACCCGTTTCATCCAGGACTATTACGAGAATGTCCGTGAAGGGCACAATTTCGAGAGTTTCTACAACCACGTGACGGAACATTACCCCGAGATTCTGGCAAGGAAGCACATCCCCAAAGATTATTTCTCCCTGGAGTCCTTCAGCCTGAACTGCGGCGAGTTCCTGCCCGGCAGACGCTACGAGAACGTATGCAAGGATACGGGAACGGACTTCTCGGGAAAGAGGTTCATCGTGTTCGAACTGACGCAGATCAAGCAGGACAGGTTTCTGAGCAACCTCGTGATGGGCATGATATTCACCGTCATACAGAAGAAGCTGCTCAGTGACCGGAGGAAACGGGGCGTCCTGATCTTTGACGAGTACGGCGAGACCGCGCAGATGGTCGATACGGCCACGGGAACCGGGATACACAGCTCCGTGGCCTTCTGCTATCAGAAGATCAGGAAGGAGAACGGGGCGGTGTACACCATCATCCAGAATCCCGACCAGCTGCCGGAGAACGAGCACACAAAGAACATCATAGCCAATACGGACATGCTGTTCGTGCTCCCCACCAAGGAGGTCATCTACCAGTCCGTCATAGACAGGTTCAGGCTGACCCATCCCGGACAGATAGCCCTGATGAAGTCCATGAGGAACAATTTTTCGGGACAACGGCCCTATTCGGAGTGTTTCATGCGGCTGGGGGAACATTACGCCACCGTCACCCGCCTGGAGTTCTCAAGGGAGAAATTCCTTGCGTTCCAGACGGAGGGGGAGATATGGTCGGACCTTGAGGAGAAGAACCGGAGGATGTCCATGGAGGACGCCATAGAGGAATATATAAGGGAACATCAATAAGAAATAAGAAACAACAAAAACAAGAACAAATGAAGAAACTACTTTTATCCATGCTCGTGCTGATGACAGCGGCAACCGCATCCGCACAATGGGCGGTGGCGGACGCGCCCAACCTTGCACAGAACGTCAAGAACTTCTCGGAACTGCAGAAACAGGTGGGCTACCTGAAGGAGCAGAAAGACCGGCTGGACGAGACACTGGACATGATGCGCAAGGTCAACTCCGTCATCTCCAGCTGTGAGACCGCCAAATCAATCATAGAGAGACAGGGAAGGCTGTCAGAGAAGTGCATAGACCTGGTGACGAACAAAAAACTGGGCACGTCAACCCTGCAGACGCTCACATCCAGCCTTGACCTGGTCATGCTCAACAACACACGGCTCATCAGCCTGTCAAGGACCATACTTTCCACAAGCGTGAAGATGAACGACTCCGAGCGGCTGGCCGTCCTGCAGGAGATAGAGAGACAGACCATCGAGCAGGAAAGGAAGGTCTCGAAGGTATCCCGGATCATATCCCAGTATGAAAGACTGAAAAGAGCCCTGAGATAATATGGAAGAGGCATACAGCAATCTGAACAACGCATACCTGCAGATCAAGGGGATGATAGTGGTGGAGGGATTCTATGCCCTTGTTGCCGGATTTGTGATTACCACCTTTGTATTCAAGCTTGCGGGTATCATCAAGGAGATGGTTCACGAAGGCAAGGGATTCAATGCAAAACAGTTTTATGAGCTGGGCAGGGAGTACATCCTCTGCATAGCCCTCATCTGCATCATGCCCGTGTTGCTGGACACGCTTGAGACCGTACTTGCATACGCCGCGGACAGGCTGATGGAGTCGCTCGCCGCCGGAGGGGTCTACAATCCGGACAATATCTGGAAGAAGCCGATCGAGCAGCTCTTCGACGACCTGATGAACAGTGACATCATCGACATAGCGGTCAACGGGCTGGACACGGCCTTCGACTCCCTGCTGGCGGGAGCGGTGGGCAGTTTCGGGGGAGTCGCATACGACTACCTCATGCTGGTGTTCCTGTGCACGCGCTACCTCATCCTGATACTGCTCGAGGTCATATCGCCCCTGGCGATAGCCTGCCTGTACAACAGCGACACCCGCAGTTCCTTCTACACATGGGCCAGACAGATGGTCGGGTGCTACATGCTGTATCCGGGATTCATCATCGCCAGCGTGTTTTCTGATCTGATTGTAGTGAACTATGTACAGCAGCGCCCCTGGTCAGTAACGCTCATGGTGATATTTTCCTTCCTGCTGAAACTGGCGATGCTCGCCACGGTGAAAGCAACGGTTAACAAATGGTTATAGCTGATATGATGGACATAAAGAACATACTTAAAGATTTCTCCCGCCTGGCGGAAGCCAGAAAGAACCATACGTTCCGCACCAGGCTGGTATTCATATTCTGCGCCGCCACAATAGCGATGGTGCTGTTTTTCAGCTACAGGGTGGTGAACAGCGCGATGGACAAGATCTTGGTCGTCAATGAAGGCGGGGAACTGCTCCGCTTCAAGGCCATGCAGCAGGATCTGCTGTATGAATCCCTTTTAAAGAACCACTGCTACCATACGGCCTATTATCTGAACAGTTTCGACAGGCTCTCCCTGCAGGAGAACCGGGCACGCGCCCTGTTCCTGGTCAACAAGCCGGACGCGAACACCATATTCGCCAAATACCAGGCTGACAGGGGGTACGGCGACGCCCTGGAACTCGGAGTGGTCTACAGGACGGAGTTCGAGAAGATGCTCTCGGTATCCGTCAGCGGGGACGAGTATCACGTCACCTTCTCGTCAGTCCTGAGCATCATCAACGGAAATGATGTCAGAAAGATACGGATTCTCAGCGAGGGCACCGTCATACGTACCACGCCACGTTTTCCGGAGAACACTTCCGGATTTTTCTTCCGGACATACAACCAGCAATACGAGATGCCATGACAAAAACTGAAAGGAGCAGAATAGTGGCGCTGGGGGGTATAGGAGCCGTGATCATCCTGCTGGTATGGGGGATCATCGCCACATTACCGAAAAAAGAGGACGGCAGGGAGGGAGAAGTGAGGCTGCGCTCTGAAATCAAGGACAACTTCACGCTCAAGGACATGCTCGGGAGTGTGGAAAAGGAAATGGAGAACCGGAGAGAAAACCGCATGCCCGGTGGAGGGAATTACGGAATGGATGAACCGGAGGACACCGTTTCCCCGGAAAGCGAGATACAGCGCATCCGGGAACTGATCAGACGCAACGAACAGACCCTCGGAAGCGGTCCGCTTTCCGGAACGGAACAGCCCGCCCCCTCCCCCTTCAGGGAGAAGGAGGAAACGGACGGTGAGGAGGAGAAACCGGGGAAGACGGAACCGGAGGACACGGTTCCCGAAGAGACTCCCCGGAGAGGATTCAACAGCGTGCGCCTTGTCCGGCAGGACGAGAGGAACGTCATACGGGCATTCGTACATTCCACACAGACGGTCATGGTCGGAGCGACGCTGAAGATGCAGCTGGCGGAGAACTGCCTTACGGACGACGGACAGCGCATCCGCAAGGGGACACCGGTGTTCGGGGAGGTGACCGGAATCGACGGGGAACGGGTGCTGGTCAAAATCACCTCGGTGAATCTGGCAGGGAACATACTTCCCTTTGAAAAGGAGGTGTATTCCGAGGATGCCATGGAAGGCATATACGTTCCGGGAAATGCCAAGGCGGAAACCATCAAGGAGGCGGAAGCCGCGGGTGTCAGCGGGACGAACACAAGCATTTCCGGGGGACTTGACATGGGAAGCCAGATAGTGGCGGGCGCGGCGAACAGCGTCATCAACGCGACCAAGTCGGCCGCAAGCAAGAATATCCGAAAGATAAAGGTGACCATCAAGACGAACTACCGGATACTGCTGAAGGATGCGAAAAAATAGAAATACAGATTAAATAGGAAAGGATAAGGACAATGGCGAAAGTATATGTGGCAAGCAGCTGGAGCAACGAATACCAGCCACGGATCGTGGCTTTTTTAAGAGAACGGGGGCATGAGGTGTACGACTTCAGGAACCCTGAAAGAAAAACAGACTTCCGCTGGTCGCAGATCAGCGGGAACTGGGAGAAGATGGAGACAGACGAGTACCTGGACGCGCTGGAGCATCCGCTGGCAGAAGCGGGATTCAGGTCGGACTTCGATGCCATGCGGCAGGCCGACGTATGTGTGCTTGTGCTCCCCTGCGGGGCTTCAGCACATTCCGAAGCGGGATGGATGAAGGGGGCCGGAAAGAAAGTGATAGTATATCGGAACCGGCCGCAGAGACCGGAACTGATGTACAAGCTCTTTGACGGGATATTCCCAACGGCTGCGGATGTGGCACGCTTCCTGAAGGAGTTTGATGAAATGAATAATCATGCAGTTGTATGACATGGAAAAATTCTGGTACTATGCACTTTCTGCCCTTCTGGTTATCTGCCTGAATGGATATATCCTACTCCTGTTCTCAGGGAAACTGGAAAATTTCATTCTCAGTATCGGGACTTTTGTAAAGAAGGCCATGCGAAAAATTAAAAAGTATTTAAAGGGGAAAAGGCATCCGCTAATCAGGAAGTGAAGTGCCTGTAAACTATTATAAACGGACTCTGAAAGCGACAATAACGAATGATGAAAAAAAATATATGAAATGAAAGAATTTTGGAACAAACCAGAAGGGTGGGAATATATTCTCCCCATTCTTTTCGGAATCTGCTTAAACGTATTCATTATGCTCTTTTTTACAGGAAGGCTGGAAGACATCCTAATAAAATGTTTGGAATATCTAGAAGCACTTAAATGGAAAATAAAAAGAAAAATGAAAAGACATTAGTAATAGATTTCATTTTTAGAAATCTTTTTCTCTTTGAAAGCGGCTATTGCCCCTGTGATAATGAGAAACAGATATTCTAAAAACAGTACTATGCATAATGATGCTAGCGGAGAAAAAAAATCCACCGATAAATATATAAAAATACATATCACAATGGCACAGGTTAACAATATCATGGGAGTATAAAAACAGGCAGGATATCTGACAGGTCCCATAATGGAGAATGGAAGTCCAAGACCCAGGTATAGGGCAGAACTGCCTAATGTGAAAAAGATCTGTTCATATACGGAGAGCTCCCGAAAAAAATGGGTGAAATAACACAAAAATGGATACAACATGAAAGTACATCCCAAAAAGCAAATAAGGATCTTGACATAAACGGAACCTATTTCAAGATCTTTCAGTAACTGGTTGTAATTTGTAGACATGACGGTTGCTTTTAATTAATAACTGAATTGCAAAAGTAATAAAATCCCGGCAAACTGCTTTTATAGGCTATTTGACTGGGGATAATATTTAGTAAGAATGAGACAAAACCAAGTTTACATCACAGGGATACTTCTCCTGATTCTTCTTTCAGGGAAAGCCCAGAGGATCAAGGAGCTTCCGGCAGTGCTTCTGCCGATTGGATGCGGAGAGTCCTCATGTCCATGTGACGGGACATGCCCTGATAATTAGCTACTCCGGTAAAAGACAAGGACTTGGCAAGCCTTGTGTACCTGTAAGCCATTATAAACGGACTCTGAAAGTGACAATAACGAATGATGAAAAAAATGTATGATATGGAAGAATTCTTATCGAAAAACGGCTCTGTGACCATCTTACTTTTCTGCTTTCTTCTCACCCTTAATATTGTTTCCCACATTTTGGGCTTTTGGAAGAGTTACTATGAATATTCAAGGAAAAAAGAAGAAGGCGTCAGGAAGGGACCGGACAGATGCAAAGAAGCGTCCATGAAATAGATTTGCATGATATCAGGGAGAGGAAAGCCCGGTTGACGGCGTGACACGCTTCCTGAAAGAGTTTGACAGATTGAATAACTTAAAAACTGTATGACATGGAAGAACTTTGGAACAAGCTTGGGGCTTGGGGATATGCTGTCCCTATCCTTATGTTACTCTGTTTAAATATACTCTTGTTTACTGACATCTTTGAAAAGATTATAATAAGATGTTGGGTATATCTGGAGAATATCATAAGGAAAAGAAAAATGAAACATCCATGAAATAAATTGCATGATATCAGGGAGAGGAAAGACCAGCCGTCGATGTGGCACGGTTCCTGAAAGAGTCTGATCAAATAAAGAATTAAAAAAACGATGTGATATGGGAATTATTTGGGAAAAAGCAGATTACCTGATCCGACTATTATTCATCATAGTATTAGGAATTGCATGTATACTTATAGTGATAGCCCCTCTTTATGGGGCACGGAACAATCAGCCGGAATCTGGGTAGGAAGGCGGAACCGGAGGACTGCCTGAAGAGGACAAGGGAAAAATGAGAAAGAAAAAGAATGAAAATGAAAATAAAAACTAAAGCAAAATGGAAAACCTGTTGAGCCATGCCGGCATTTTCTTCACAATGGCTGCCGTACTGACATTTGAGGCAATCCTTCTCCGT
>OGFB01000850.1_pt1 | contig 13281 bp, 6 predicted proteins | sample 1570801 | NCBI WGS metagenome assembly OGFB01 (sample SAMEA2581969, study PRJEB24529) | metagenome | biome: Human gut stool | place: China | collected 2011 | reverse complement strand
TAAAAAGGGTTCCGGAGAAATCTCCGAAACCCTTGAATTTACTGAATAATATTTAATTACTCGATAACTGTAGCAACACGTCCAGATCCTACTGTACGTCCACCCTCACGGATAGCGAATGTAAGACCCTGCTCCATAGCTACTGGATGGATGAGCTCGATTGTCATCTCTACGTTATCACCAGGCATGCACATCTCTGTTCCTGCTGGAAGCTCGCAAACACCTGTTACGTCTGTTGTTCTGAAGTAGAACTGTGGACGATAGTTGTTGAAGAATGGAGTATGACGTCCACCCTCGTCCTTTGTAAGAACGTAAACCTGAGCTGTGAACTTACGGTGACATGTTACTGTACCAGGCTTAGCAAGAACCTGTCCACGAACGATCTGGTCACGGTTAACACCACGGAGAAGTGCTCCGATGTTATCACCAGCCTGAGCCTCGTCTAACTGCTTACGGAACATCTCGATTCCAGTAACAACAGTCTTCTGAACGTCCTCTTTAACACCAAGGATCTCTAACTCGTCGTTGAGGTGAAGTGTACCACGCTCTACTCTACCAGTTGCAACAGTACCACGACCTGTGATTGTGAATACGTCCTCTACTGGCATAAGGAATGGCTTATCTGTATCACGCTGTGGATCTGGGATGTAAGAATCAACAGTATCCATAAGCTCCATGATCTTGTCTCCCCAAGGTCCGTTTGGATCCTCAAGAGCCTTAAGAGCTGATCCCTGGATGATTGGGCAATCATTGAATCCGTACTCCTCAAGCTGCTCTGTAACTTCCATCTCTACGAGCTCGATAAGCTCTGGGTCGTCAACCATATCACACTTGTTAAGGAATACGATGATGTAAGGAACACCTACCTGACGAGAAAGGAGGATGTGCTCCTTTGTCTGAGCCATAACACCATCAGTAGCAGCAACAACGAGGATAGCACCATCCATCTGAGCTGCACCAGTGATCATGTTCTTTACGTAGTCAGCATGTCCAGGACAGTCAACGTGTGCGTAATGTCTCTTCTCTGTCTCATACTCAACGTGAGCTGTAGAAATTGTGATTCCACGCTCTCTCTCCTCTGGAGCCTTATCAATGTTAGCGAAATCTGTAGCTGTGTTACCAGCGACACGAGCTGCTAATACTGCTGTAATAGCTGCTGTTAAAGTTGTTTTACCATGATCTACGTGACCGATGGTACCAATATTACAATGTGGTTTTGTTCTTTCAAATTTAGCCTTTGCCATTTTGAAACGTCCTCCTTAAACTTTTATGCCCCATGGGCTATTTTTATAATCTACCGACTGCTTTGATTATACGAAATAATCAAAGTTTTTTCAAGTAAATTTTATGGCAAATCCCCCTTTTTCAAGGGGAAATGCCTTTATTTTTGATTTTTATACCATATATAGTATATATTTCATCATTTGTACTATAAATTGTTTGCTAATTTGCAATTATTTTGCGTGGTTAGCAAGAACCTTGTCCTGTACATTCTTTGGAACCGGCTCATATCTGTCGAAGAACATTGAGTAGTTTCCACGTCCCTGTGTCTTAGAACGAAGGTCTGTAGAGTAACCGAACATCTCTGCAAGTGGTACATATGCATGTACAATCTTTCCACCGCCGAGATCGTCCATACCCTCGATACGTCCACGACGAGAGTTAACATCACCGATAACGTCTCCCATGTACTCCTCAGGCATTGTAACCTCTACCTTCATGATAGGCTCAAGTAATACAGGTGCGGCCTTTGCCATAGCCTCTTTGAAACACATAGATCCGGCAATGTGGAATGCCATCTCTGATGAATCGACCTCATGGTAAGATCCATCGTATACTGTTGCATGGATACCAACTACTGGGAATCCACCAAGAGAGCCGGCCTTTGTAGCCTCCTCGATACCTTCGCCGATTGATGGGATGTACTCCTTTGGAATAGCACCACCGACAACCTCTGAATCGAACTTGAAAAGCTCTTCTCCATTGGCATCCATTGGCTCGAAGCGAACCTTACAGTGTCCGTACTGTCCACGTCCACCTGACTGCTTAGCATATTTGTATTCCTGATCAACAGCCTTTGTAAATGTCTCCTTGTAAGCAACCTGAGGTGCACCAACGTTTGCCTCAACCTTGAACTCACGGAGAAGACGGTCAACGATGATCTCAAGGTGAAGCTCACCCATACCAGCGATGATTGTCTGACCTGTTTCCTGATCAGTATGAGCACGGAATGTAGGATCCTCCTCTGCAAGCTTTGCAAGAGCCTCACCTAACTTACCCTGTCCAGCTTTTGTCTTTGGCTCGATAGCGAGCTCGATAACTGGCTCCGGGAACTCCATAGACTCAAGGATAACCGGATGCTGCTCATCACAGATTGTATCACCTGTTGTTGTGAATTTAAATCCAACAGCAGCAGCGATATCACCTGAGTAAACCTCATCCAATTCCTGTCTCTTATTTGCATGCATCTGAAGAATACGTCCGATACGCTCTTTCTTATCTTTTGTTGCATTTAATACATAAGAACCTGCCTTACATTTTCCTGAGTAAACACGGAAGAATGCAAGCTTTCCTACGAATGGATCTGCCATGATCTTGAATGCAAGTGCTGAGAATGGCTCCTCATCTGATGAATGTCTCTCAATCTCATTTCCCTCAAGATCTGTTCCCTTGATTGAAGGGATATCTGTAGGAGCCGGCATGTACTCAACAATAGCGTCAAGTAACTTCTGTACACCCTTGTTACGGTATGCAGAACCACAACATACAGGTACTGCTGTACACTCACATGTTGCTTTACGAAGAACCTTCTTCATATCCTCTACAGATGGCTCCTCACCCTCAAGATACTGCATCATGAGATCGTCATCTAACTCACAGATTTTCTCAATAAGCTCTGTACGGTACTCTGCAGCCTGATCAGCCATATCTCCAAGATCATCAGTAACTGTGATATCGTCACCCTTCTCATCATTGTAGATATATGCCTTCATCTCGAAAAGGTCGATAATTCCTTTGAAATCGTCCTCTTTACCGATTGGTAACTGAAGTACGATAGCATTTTTTCCTAATCTTGTACGGATCTGGTCAACAGCTCCGTAGAAGTTTGCACCTAAGATATCCATCTTATTGATGAATGCCATACGAGGTACATTGTATGTGTCAGCCTGACGCCAAACGTTCTCTGACTGAGGCTCAACACCACCCTTTGCACAGAACACACCAACTGCGCCATCAAGTACACGGAGTGAACGCTCAACTTCTACTGTGAAGTCAACGTGGCCCGGTGTATCGATGATATTGATACGATGCTCAAGTGCTCCTGGCTTTGGTTTAGTGAACTCTTCAAGTGTCCAATGACATGTTGTAGCGGCAGAAGTAATTGTAATACCTCTTTCCTGCTCCTGCTCCATCCAGTCCATGGTAGCAGTACCTTCATGAGTATCACCGATTTTATAGTTAATACCAGTATAATAAAGAATACGCTCTGTCAGTGTTGTTTTACCAGCATCGATATGAGCCATGATTCCAATATTTCTGGTTCTCTCAAGTGGATATTCTCTTCCAGCCAAGGTTTTTTCCTCCTATATTTAGTGTCCTATGCACAACCGGACTCTGTTACAAATCCGGTCCGTTGCATGAATCAAAAGCAAAGCTGTAAGCTTCTTACAGAAACTAGAATCTGTAATGTGCGAATGCCTTGTTTGCCTCTGCCATCTTGTGCATATCTTCTTTTCTCTTAACAGATGCGCCTGTGTTGTTAGCTGCATCCATGATCTCGTTAGCTAATCTCTCAGCCTGAGTTTTCTCTCCTCTGGCACGTGAGAATGCTGTTAACCAACGAAGGCCTAACGCCTGACGACGATCAGGGCGAACCTCGATTGGTACCTGATATGTGGCACCACCGATACGTCTTGCTTTTACTTCGAGAGCTGGCATTACATTGTTCATAGCCTCTTCGAATACTTCAAGAGCTGGTCTTCCTGTCTTCTCTTCTACTGTAGCAAATGCTCCGTATACAATCTTCTGAGCTACGCCTTTCTTACCGTCTAACATAATGCTGTTAACAAGCTTTGTAACTACTTTGCTGTTGTACATTGGATCTGCTAATACGTCTCTTTTCTGAGTATGTCCTTTACGTGGCACGTTACTTCCCTCCTTAATCATGATATTTGTGGATTAATTCATCGGTACTCACATGTGTCTCTCTAATGTGTTCGTGCGGAATTGTATTCATAAAGTGAAATCCTGCATCTGCAGGTCTAATCCCAACACTAACCTACTTTAGTTCTGTTTGTGATACACAATGTTGCTAAATTATTTAGCAGCTTTTGGTCTCTTTGCGCCGTACTTAGAGCGGGCCTGTTTTCTGTTTGCAACACCTGCAGTATCTAATGTACCACGGATGATATGGTAACGTGTACCTGGTAAATCCTTAACACGGCCACCACGAATCAGAACAACGCTATGCTCCTGTAAGTTGTGTCCCTCACCAGGAATGTATGAAGTTACTTCGATTCCGTTTGAAAGACGAACTCTGGCGATCTTTCTAAGAGCTGAGTTAGGCTTCTTAGGAGTAGCTGTCTTAACAGCTGTACATACACCACGCTTCTGTGGAGAAGAAGTGTTGATTGGCTTCTTCTGGAGAGAGTTAAAGCTTCTCTGAAGAGCTGGTGCTGTAGACTTCTTTACAGATGTCTGACGTCCTTTTCTTACTAACTGGTTAAATGTTGGCATTATTTTCACCTCCTGTTTTATTTTAAGCAGTGCAATCTTATGCACGCTAAAATATTATACAAATCCTTGTCTGTTTTGTCAAGACCAATTTTGTTTTCAATATAATACTTTACGTTTTTAATATAATACAAGAAAGAAGTCCGGTTTCCCGGACTTCTTTATTTTGGTTTGTAACAGCTTCTGTAGCTTAAGTACAAACATCAGTAATTATTCTTCATCAACTGATTCAGCTTCTGTATCATTGACTCCGACTGCCTCTTCCTCTGCGAAATCCGCAAAATCATCATCATCGAAATCAAGTGTATCGTCATCGTTTACATCGCTGTCAAGCTTGATATTACGATAAATCTTCATACCTGTTCCTGCCGGGATGAGCTTACCGATAATTACGTTCTCCTTCATACCGATAAGTGGATCAACCTTGCCCTTAATTGCTGCCTCAGTAAGAACCTTTGTGGTCTCCTGGAATGAAGCTGCTGACAGGAATGAGTTGGTTGCAAGAGATGCCTTTGTGATTCCAAGTAATACCTGTGAGCCAACTGCAAGCTCCTTGCCCTCTTCCTCAAGCTTCTCGTTGAGTTCTAAGAAGTCAAGGGCATCAACCATGCTGCCCGGAAGTAAATCTGAATCTCCCGGCTCCTCTACGCGGATCTTCTGTAAGCACTGACGAACTATAACCTCGACATGCTTATCGTTAATCTCAACACCCTGTAAACGGTAAACACGCTGTACCTCGCGGAGCATGTAATCCTGAACCGCACGAACGCCCTTAATCTTGAGGATATCGTGTGGATTTACAGAACCCTCTGTAAGCTCATCGCCAGCCTCAAGCTCCTGTCCGTCTACAACCTTGATACGTGAGCCGTAAGGTATGAGGTAAGCCTTTGTCTCGCCTGTCTCGTTGTTTGTAACGATAACCTCACGCTTCTTCTTTGTATCCTTGATTGTGGCAATTCCGCCGAACTCTGTGATAATAGCGAGTCCCTTAGGCTTACGTGCCTCGAAAATCTCCTCTACTCGAGGAAGACCCTGTGTGATATCTCCACCGGCAACACCACCTGTATGGAAGGTTCTCATGGTAAGCTGTGTACCAGGCTCACCGATTGACTGTGCTGCGATGATACCGATTGCTTCACCAACCTGTACTGCCTGACCTGTTGCAAGGTTTGAACCGTAACACTTAGCACATACTCCCATGTGTGAACGGCAGGTAAGCACTGTACGGATCTTAACCTGTGTGATTGGATTACCGTTCTCATCAACACCCTCTGCCATAACCTTTGCTGCACGCTTTGGTGTAATCATATGGTTGGCCTTAACGATTACATTGCCATCCTTATCGCAGATTGTATTGCAAGAGAAACGACCTGTAATTCTCTCCTGAAGGCTCTCGATTTCCTCTCGGCCCTCCATGAATGCCTTTACAACCATTCCCGGAATCTCACGTCCTGTGCCTGCACAGCAGTCTGACTCACGAACGATCATATGCTGTGAAACATCTACAAGACGTCTTGTAAGGTATCCTGAATCGGCTGTACGAAGCGCTGTATCTGAAAGTCCCTTACGAGCTCCATGTGCTGACATGAAGTACTCGAGTACGTCAAGACCCTCACGGAAGCATGACTTGATAGGAAGCTCGATTGTACGACCTGTTGTATCAGCCATGAGTCCTCGCATACCTGCAAGCTGTTTGATCTGCTTATCAGATCCACGGGCTCCGGAATCTGCCATCATGAAGATGTTGTTATACTTATCAAGACCGGTAAGAAGAGCCTTTGTAAGTGCATCATCTGTATCCTTCCATGTCTCGATAACCTCTTTGTAACGCTCCTCATCAGTGATAAGTCCACGCTTGTACTGTCTTGTAATCTTATCTACAGTGTCCTGTGCATCAGCGATCATCTGTGGCTTCTGTGGTGGCACTGTCATATCTGAAATTGAAACTGTCATGGCAGCCTGGGTTGAATACTTGTATCCCATAGCCTTGACATTGTCAAGAACCTCTGCTGTTGTTGTAGCTCCGTGTGTGTTGATAACCTTCTCAAGTATCTGCTTGATCTGTTTCTTACCAACGTGGAACTCAACCTCAAACTTGAGTGCATTCTCAGCCTTTGATCTGTCTACAAAGCCAAGGTCCTGAGGAATGTTCTCATTGAATATCAAAAGTCCTACTGTTGTCTCTGTAAAACCTGAAACCTCTGTGCCGTCAGCAAGCTTTACTGTACGGTGTACAAATATATTCTGGTGAAGAGTAATCTCCTTGTTCTCGTAAGCGAGCATTGCAAGATTAACACTTCCATAGTAACGGCCGAGAAGATCTATCGGTCTGCAAAGCACACGACGGTTTCCGTCTGTGACATCCTCAAACCAGATGAGGTCATATAAGCCAAGCTCAGCCTTTCCTGTATTTTCATCAGGAGTTGTAAGCTTTCTAAGCTCCTCAATATCATTGTATACAGTGTCTGATGACACCTGTGCAACCATCTTTGGATCATCCTTGTAATCAGCGAGCTTTCTCATTGTGAGGTAGTAAACTCCAAGGATCATATCCTGTGAAGGAACGGCTACAAGTCCACCATCGGAAGGCTTAAGCAGGTTGTTAGGTGACAGAAGCATGAATCTGCACTCAGCCTGTGCCTCAGCAGTCAGTGGAAGATGTACAGCCATCTGGTCTCCATCGAAGTCGGCGTTGAACGCTGTACATACGAGTGGATGAAGCTTGATTGCCTTACCCTCTACAAGGATTGGCTCGAAGGCCTGGATTCCAAGTCTGTGGAGAGTAGGAGCTCGGTTAAGCATAACCGGATGCTCTTTGATGACGTCCTCAAGGACATCCCATACCTCCGGCTGAAGTCTCTCAACCATCTTCTTTGCACTCTTTATGTTGTGTGCGGTTCCGTTAGCAGCAAGCTCCTTCATAACGAATGGCTTGAAAAGCTCGATAGCCATCTCCTTTGGAAGACCACACTGATAAATCTTAAGCTTTGGCTCTACACAGATAACCGAACGGCCTGAGTAGTCAACTCGCTTTCCGAGAAGATTCTGACGGAAACGTCCTCCCTTTCCCTTGAGCATGTCTGAAAGAGACTTAAGAGCTCTGTTTCCAGGACCTGTAACAGGACGTCCACGACGGCCGTTGTCGATAAGTGCATCGACAGCCTCCTGAAGCATACGTTTCTCGTTACGAACGATGATATCCGGTGCTCCAAGATCAAGAAGTCTTCTAAGACGGTTGTTACGGTTGATGATTCGTCTGTAAAGGTCGTTAAGATCACTTGTTGCAAAACGTCCTCCATCGAGCTGAACCATTGGACGAAGATCCGGTGGAATAACAGGAATAACTGTCATAATCATCCACTCAGGCTTGTTTCCTGACTCACGGAAAGCCTCTACAACCTCAAGTCTCTTGATGATACGTGCACGCTTCTGGCCTGTAGCATTCTCAAGCTCAGCCTTAAGCTCTGCCGAATCCTTCTCGAGATCGATTGCTGCTAAAAGCTCATGGATAGACTCAGCACCCATTCCTACACGGAATGCTGAGCGGCCATAAGTATCGCATGCCTCCTGGTACTCTGACTCGTTGAGAATCTGCTTGTATGCAAGCTTTGTCTCGCCCGGGTCAAGCACAATATATGAAGCAAAGTACAGTACTCTCTCAAGTACACGTGGAGATAAGTCAAGGATGAGTCCCATACGTGATGGGATACCCTTGAAATACCAGATATGAGATACAGGAGCAGCAAGCTCGATGTGTCCCATACGCTCTCTACGAACGCTTGACTTTGTGATTTCTACGCCGCATCGGTCGCAGACAACACCCTTATAACGTATCTTCTTGTATTTACCACAATGACACTCCCAGTCCTTCGTTGGTCCGAAAATCTTCTCGCAGAAAAGACCGTCTTTTTCAGGCTTTAATGTTCTATAGTTAATAGTCTCAGGCTTTTTAACCTCGCCATGTGACCACTCTCTGATCTTTTCAGGAGATGCTAATCCAATCTGAATCGCATCAAACTGCATTGCCTGATTATTTTCTATATTATTTGTTTCTGGCATTTTGGCACTCCCTTCTAATTATTCTTCGTCATCAAGAACTTCATCAGCAAAAATATCGTCATCCGCTGTCTCAGGAGACTCTTCCTCTTCTATGTCAACAAGCTCTTCGTTGTCATCAAATTCTTTCTTTGAGAAACCATGCTCTGCGAATGACTCACTGTCCTCGAATGCATAGTCCTTATCGTTTCCGATAATTGAGTTGATATCTGTATTACCGTACTCACTTGTCTCGATAAGCTCAACCTCTTCTCTGTTCTCATCAAGTACCTTGACATCCAGACCAAGTGCCTGAAGCTCTTTGAGAAGTACCTTGAATGACTCTGGAATACCAGGCTCAGGAATATTCTCACCCTTGATGATAGCCTCGTAGGTCTTGACACGGCCAACAACATCATCGGACTTCATTGTAAGGATCTCCTGGAGTGTATATGCAGCACCATATGCCTCAAGAGCCCAAACCTCCATCTCTCCGAAACGCTGTCCACCGAACTGTGCCTTACCGCCGAGTGGCTGCTGTGTAACTAATGAGTAAGGACCTGTTGAACGTGCATGGATCTTATCGTCAACAAGGTGATGCAGCTTAAGGTAATGCATGTGTCCGATAGTTGTCTTTCCATCGAAGCACTCACCTGTTCTGCCATCACGAAGCTGTACCTTTCCATCCTTTGAAATCGGAACGCCCTTCCATAAGCTTCTGTGAGCTCTGTTTGTTGAAAGGTATTCCATAACGTCCTCACGGAGTGTATCAACATATTTATCATAGAAGATTTCAGCATCTGCGCTCCAGTATGGATGCTCAGCCTGTAAATCCTTTTCAAGCTCTTCCTTATCGAACGGAAGATTTACGTAATCATTTGCAAGCTCGAGTGTATCCTCGATATCTACCTCGTTTGCTCCGTCAAATACAGGAGTTGAGATATTGAAGCCAAGTGCCTTTGCAGCGAGACTCAGGTGAATCTCAAGGACCTGACCGATGTTCATTCGTGAAGGAACACCGAGTGGGTTAAGTACGATATCCAGTGGACGTCCGTTTGGAAGGAATGGCATATCCTCAACAGGAAGCACACGAGAAACGACACCCTTGTTACCGTGACGTCCGGCCATCTTATCACCGACAGAAATCTTTCTCTTCTGTGCAATGTAGATACGTACTGACTGGTTTACTCCCGGAGAAAGCTCATCGCCGTTCTCTCTTGTAAATACCTTGGCATCAACAATGATACCGTAAGCACCATGAGGTACCTTAAGTGATGTATCACGAACCTCTCTTGCCTTCTCACCAAAGATGGCACGAAGAAGTCTCTCCTCTGCTGTAAGCTCTGTCTCACCCTTTGGTGTAACCTTTCCTACAAGGATATCACCGGCACGAACCTCTGCACCTACACGGATGATACCTCTCTCATCAAGGTCCTTGAGTGCGTCGTCACCGACACCAGGGACATCACGTGTAATCTCCTCAGGTCCGAGCTTTGTATCACGTGACTCTACCTCATATTCCTCGATATGAACTGATGTATACACATCATACTCTACGAGACGCTCTGAAAGAAGAACGGCATCCTCGTAGTTGTATCCTTCCCATGTCATGAATCCGATAAGCGGGTTCTTTCCAAGAGCAAGCTCTCCCTGACTTGTTGAAGGACCGTCTGCGATAACATCGCCTGCCTTAACCTTGTCACCCTTAAATACGATAGGTCTCTGGTTGTAGCAGTTTGACTGGTTAGAACGAGAGAACTTTGTAAGGATATACTCTCTCTTGTTTCCGTCAGTCTCTTTTATAATAATGCGGTTTGACTCTGAAGATAATACCTCTCCGTCTGCCTTTGCAACTACGCAGACACCTGAGTCAACTGCGGCCTTTGTCTCAATACCTGTACCAACTACAGGAGCCTCTGTGGTCAGAAGCGGAACGGCCTGACGCTGCATGTTTGATCCCATGAGGGCACGTGTAGGGTCATCGTTCTGCAAGAATGGAATCAGCGCTGTAGCTACAGAGAATACCATCTTTGGAGACACATCCATATAATCAAATGCTGACTTATCGTACTCCTGAGTTTCCTCTCTGTAACGACCTGAAACTGAGTTACGTACGAAATGTCCTTCGGCATCAAGCTTCTCATTAGCCTGTGCTACGTGGTAGTTGTCCTCCTCGTCGGCTGTCATGTATACAACCTCTTCTGTGACTACCGGGTTCTTAGGATCAGTCTTGTCAATCTTACGGTATGGAGCCTCTACGAAGCCATACTCATTGATTCTCGCATAGCATGCAAGTGAGTTGATAAGACCGATGTTTGGTCCCTCAGGAGTCTCTACAGGACACATACGGCCGTAGTGAGTGTAATGTACATCTCGAACCTCGAATCCGGCACGGTCTCTTGAAAGACCACCAGGTCCAAGTGCTGATAAACGTCTCTTGTGAGTAAGCTCTCCAAGAGGGTTGTTCTGATCCATGAACTGTGAAAGCTGTGAAGAACCGAAGAATTCTTTAACAGCGGCAGTTACAGGCTTTATATTGATAAGTGACTGAGGTGAAATTCCCTCTAAGTCCTGTGTAGTCATTCTTTCACGAACAACACGCTCCAGTCTTGAGAGACCGATACGGTACTGGTTCTGTAACAGCTCTCCAACCGCACGGATACGTCTGTTTCCAAGATGATCGATATCGTCATCTGTTCCTGCGCCCCACTCTAAGTGCATATTGTAGTTGATAGTTGCGAAGATATCCTCTTTAGTAATATGCTTTGGAATAAGGTCAGATATATCTCTCTTTATAGCCTCGATTCTATCCTCAAGAGAATCATACTCCTCGAGAATCTGAGCGAGTACCGGATAGTAAACAAGCTCAGTAACACCGATAGACTTAGGATCCTCAAGCTCAGGAATCCAGCTTCTGATGTCAACCATCATAGAAGAAAGAATCTTGACATTTCTCGTCTCTGTCTGAATCCATAAAGCAGGAACGGCAGCGTTCTGGATCTGTGTAGCAAGCGCACGGTCAACAACAGTACCTGCCTCTGCGATAACCTCACCTGTAGAAGGATCCACTACGTCCTCAGCTAAAACCTGTCCACTGATACGATTCTTTAAAGCAAGCTTCTTATTAAACTTATAACGTCCTACCTTGGCAAGGTCATATCTTCTAGGATCGAAGAACATTGCTGTGATAAGGCTCTCTGCACTCTCAACTGAAAGTGGCTCGCCCGGACGAATCTTCTTATATAACTCTAATAAACCAGCCTCATAGCTTCCCTGTGGCTCACGCTCTGTGATTGCAGGGTCCTTGCTGAATGATGCCTGGATCTTTGGCTCATCTCCGAACATATCGAGAATAGCCTGGTTTGTACCTACTCCAAGTGCACGTAAAAGTACTGTGATAGGTACCTTACGTGTTCTGTCTACTCTTACATAAAAAACGTCGTTAGAGTCTGTCTCATACTCAAGCCATGCACCACGGTTTGGAATAACAGTACAAGAATACAGGGTCTTTCCGAGCTTATCATGAGCAATTCCGTAATAAATACCAGGAGAACGAACTAACTGACTGACAATAACTCGCTCTGCACCGTTGATTACGAATGTACCGGTCTCTGTCATTAAAGGCAGATCACCCATGAAAATTTCATGCTCATTAATCTCATCTGTCTCTTTGTTGTGAAGTCTGACTTTAACCTTTAAAGGAGCTGCGTATGTTGCATCTCTTTCCTTGCACTCAGGAATTGTATACTTTACATCATCTTCGCATAATGTAAAATCTACAAAATCAAGACTAAGCTTTCCGCTGTAATCTGTGATTGGAGAGATATCCGCAAAAGCTTCCTTGAGACCTTCGTCTAAGAACCACTGATAAGAATCCTTCTGGACCTCAATCAGATTTGGCATCTGCAGAACCTCTTTTTGTCTTGAGTAACTCATACGCATGCTTTTTCCGGATGTGACCGGACGTATTCTGTTTTTCTCCATTGACGTTTCACCTCTCGTTTTTATTTTAATCTAGCAAGTATCTAGATAATGATTCAAAAACCACCCCAGTTACTATATCTTGTGGTTTTTCTCTTGTGCACATATTTGCGAATGCATTTTAGTGTAATTTACCTATTGACAAATTTGCATCATTTAAAAAATTGCATAAAAATGCCACTGCACCACAATAGTGCAACGTATACTATACAACAAATCCGGCACGAATGCAAGTACTTTTTTATTTTTTTCCAAAATCCCCAAAAGTGATTGTGCTGTCGCGCAATAGAAATAAAAAAGGAGACCGTGGAACGAATAAATTCGTCCACAGCCTCCTTTTTATTTCTACTCCGCTCGTAGCCTATCCGACTATTTAAGAGTAACTTTTGCACCCTCTGCCTCAAGTTTAGCCTTAGCATCCTCTGCTGAAGCCTTGTCAAGCTGCTCTTTGATAACCTTTGGTGCGCCATCAACAGCGTCCTTAGCCTCTTTAAGTCCAAGACCTGTGATCTCACGAACAACCTTGATAAC
>OGFB01000838.1_pt1 | contig 13471 bp, 7 predicted proteins | sample 1570801 | NCBI WGS metagenome assembly OGFB01 (sample SAMEA2581969, study PRJEB24529) | metagenome | biome: Human gut stool | place: China | collected 2011 | reverse complement strand
CGGCGACCACCGAGATCTACACTCTTTCCCTACACGACGCTCTTCCGATCTATACGATGATTGGCAGCGCAATTCATTTCAATCTGCGGGAGAGCCGTGTAAAGACGTTGGAAGATACTGCGATGGACAACCTTTGGCTGGAGCTTCCGTGGTGGTTTTAGTGTGTCGCTGCGGCGGGACGGGAGCTTTTATATACCTTTGTTTCCTTCTCCGGCCAGTCGGATTTTGCTTCTCAATAATCCTGCGTTTGTGTCACCTTGGTGTCACAAAATCCGCCCGCCCTACTGCCGCTGAAAAGTGTCTGCCTACCGCTATCTGCCCGTACAGCAGATGGCGAAGCCAGCCCCTTTCCAGCGTCAGCCGGAAGCAAAGGTATAACACACTAGACTTTCTGGTGAAAGTCGTGTGCCACGAAACCTCCGGTTTCTTTGGATTCTTCCAGTCAATGGGGAACACAATCCCCTCTGAACACCCCAGACAAAGGGAAACGCTGTTCCCCTTTGAAATCCCCTTGCCAACAGGGATGCTACTCGCCCCTATTGGAAACCCAACACCAAAAGAGCTGCCCCTTTGGAATACTCTCATGTCCATGCATCGGCTATAACACCCGCTAATTAGCAAGTGCAGTCACTGTTCGTACATATCCGAAAAATGGGTGATTATTATCATTGCTGAACACATCACGAATTCATATTTGTTTTCGAACGCTAACATTTGTTTGATTTTTTCGATATACCATGATATAATAAACTTTAAAGCAACACAGCAGATTAAAATGATAGTGAGGTCACGGCTATGGCTGTAAGCTACAAAAAATTATGGAAACTGCTCATCGACCGAGATCTGAAGAAGAAAGATCTCGAAGCGATGGCCCAGGTAAGCCACTATACAATGAATAAGCTCACCCATGGCGACAATGTCACCACTGATGTGCTGGGGCGGATTTGCAACGCTCTGAGCTGCTCATTGGACGATATTATGGAGTTTGTGGATGAGTAGGCTTGCATCAACTGTGCTAAAATTTGGTAGAGTGCATATGCGAAGAGAAGGCGCTCCCATCCTAGGAAGGAACCACGTTTATGGATAACATAGAAGCCTTATATGCTAAACCGCTCCCATCTTCTCGATCTGGAGCCTTTTATAATACATTCCCTTATCCAACTAAAATATCTCCCGAGGCTATTGCTGTCTATATAGCTTGTACTACTAATCCGGGAGACATTGTATTAGATGCTTTTGCTGGTAGCGGAAGCACGGGGATTGCGGCCCTTTTGTGTGAACATCCAACTAAACGCATGAAAGAGATTGCAAAAAGCCTAAATGTAACTCCTGTGTGGGGTGCCCGAAATGTAGTGTTATATGAAATCGGGACATATGCCGCATTTGCGATTAAAACGATTCTAAGCAAAATAACCAATCGTGAGTTTACAGAGGCTGTTGAAGGGTTTCTTAAAAAAGCGCAGGATCTCGTCGGTGAGCTATATGAAGTGACAGACCCTGCTGGGGCAGCAGGAACAGTTCGATATGTCATTTGGTCTGAGATGCTGATATGCCCTAACTGCCATGCCGAAATTTCCTACTTTGAGCATGGCACTTCTCGCAATCCGGTACAGTTCAAGGACGAGATTCTTTGCCCTCACTGTAAAAAGGCACACCATATAGACGAAATGACTTTTGCCACCGAAGAGTATTATGACAGATTGCTCCAGAGGCAAGCATCCCGGAAGAAGCGTATCCCAGCATGGATTTATGGTACCACCAAAGGCTGTAACTGGGATCGAAAGGCTACGGAAGCGGATGTAGCCCGTGTCACAGAAATTGAGAGCAACTATCCCCTCAGTGATACTCCTCAAGAGATTCAGTGGGGGGAACTCCATCGTGCGGGCTATCACTATGGCATTACGCATTTGCACCACTTTTATACCGCCAGGAACTACATCGTAATGTCAAAACTATGGAAACTGACGGAAACATACCCAGGGAATATAGCTGACGCCTTAAAGCTACTACTTCTGAGCTATAATGCCTCCCACTGCACTCTAATGACCCGTGTGGTCGCAAAGAAAAAGGCCAAAGATTTTATATTGACCAGCGCTCAAAGTGGGGTATTGTATATCAGCAAACTGCCGGTAGAAAAGAACATTCTCCTTGGCATCAAAAGAAAGGTCAAGCCCTTTGCTGAGACTTATGCTATGCTGCAGGATTATACTGGGCAGGTTACAATACACAATAGTTCCAGTGCGAAGATGAAGGAAAGCGATAATAGCATTGATTTTGTGTTTACAGATCCACCGTTTGGGGATTTTATCCCCTATGCAGAAGTAAACCAGATCAATGAACTTTGGCTTAACAAAGTCACACACCGCGAGGATGAGATCATAATCAGTGCTTCTCAGGGAAAGGATATCCTGACTTATCAGAATCTCTTGACGCAGGTTTTCAGCGAGATCAATCGTGTACTAAAGCCAAACCACTATGCATCAATTGTTTTCCATGCAGCGAAAGCAAAAGTGTGGGATGCCTTCAGCGAGGCTGTTACTAGCGCGGGACTACAAATTGTGCTCACCAACATTCTGGATAAAACCCAAGCGAGCTTTAAGCAGGTGGTGTCAGATGGATCGGTCCAGGGAGATCCGCTTTTCCTACTCAAGAAAAGTTCAGCAAGGAAACATGGTTCGCAGCTAACAGATGAAGATGTATTGCGTTCGCTCCTTGCCGATCATATGACTGATCCAGACTTCGATAAGCGCACATGTTTTTCGTGGTATGTCAATCGCTGTATGAAATTGGGTGTGGATGTTAAAATGGATGCCAAGCAAGTTTACGAATTCTACGATTCTCGGAAAAGGACCAAATAATATGAAAAAACCAGGTAACACATTCTCTCATCAAAAGCGATTTGGGCAATACTTCTCCGGGGATAAAGTGGCTGCATTATTGTCTCTACTATTGCCGCAAGGACGGCAGTATTCTTCTATTATCGATCCAATGGCAGGCAAGGGCGATTTACTTAACGCCGTTGCTTCTAAGGCTCTGCAAAGTGCCCATATTCTTGGTGTGGAAATTGATGAGCCAGTTGCTGAAACATGCCAAAAACGATTATCGCAAGCAACCATCATCTGTGAGGATGCTTTTCGGAGCGAAGCCATCGTTACAGAACTAGGTTGGGATTTGGTTATTACAAACCCCCCTTATGTGCGCTATCAACTCCAGAATGATGATAATAGTGTAATGCCAACAGGAAACAGCATTAGGAACAACCTTTTCGCTCTACTGAATCAGCTCCCTTATCTGGATGCAGAAGAAAAACAGCTATTGCTTCAGATTACCCAAAATTACTCAGGGTTATCCGATATGGCGGTGCCATCGTGGATCTTGTGTGCTGCGCTAGTTAAAGTGGACGGAGTTTTAGCTATGGTAGTACCTGAGACTTGGCTAAACCGCGAATACGCAAAGCCTATTCAATATCTTTTACTAAAGACCTTTGATGTGCTAGCCATAGCAAGGGATGTGAATGCTTGCTGGTTCGATAACGCTCTGGTACGGACTTGTCTTATTGTCGCTAAAAAGAAGAAGATTGTTCCCCTGTCTGAGGCAACAGGCGAGAAAACACTGTTTATTGATTTAGGAGCAGGGCTCGTGGGAGAGCGCTCCTTAGTTGATAATTTAACATGGAATGGTCTATCAGGAGAAAAAGCTCTTATGGACTTGTTGACCAGCGAGGTAAATGCTACCGACAACGACTTTACACTAGAAAGCAGAAGCACCATGTCGTTATTTCCTCAGATGCTGGCTTCTCAACGTATACCAAAATGGATGTTATCGGGAGATTTTCAGACGCAAAATAGCGCCTCCCAACTTCCACCGGAATTAGACAGCATATTGAATAATGTTCCTGAGCAAGCATACATGACGCTAGGTGACTTGGGAATACATTGTGGACAGGGGTTACGGACAGGTGCAAACGAATTCTTTTATTTTAAGATTATTGGTAAAACTGATGATGAATATTCCTTGCGCACAGGCAAATGGTTTGGTGGAGGGATAATTGATGTCTCCCAAAAGTATATCATTCGCTGTGTGCAGAACCGCCGCCAAGTAACTGGGCTTGCAGTGAACCCGCAAACGGTAGAAACAGGCGTGCTATACTTACCAAATTACATACGGTCTCAAGATTTTGCCGTCTGTACACATAACATAGCAGGACAGTATCAAGAACTACCAAGTACACTGAGCAAGTATATTTCTGCGGCAGAAAAATACAAAAATCCGAGAGAAATATCTTTCAGAGAGTACAGTGCGGTAAAGTCAAATGAGAAAAAGATTAACTTCCAATATGAACGGTTCTGGTATATGCTACCGCAATTTGCCCCAAGACATCTCCCCAATCTTTGCATCACTCGTGTTAGTTCAACTGCGGCAGACTGCGTTTATGTCCCGCAATTGAAGGAAAATCCTATTGCAGTGGATGCGAACTTTGTCACTCTGTGGGGGGACTCAGAAGAAACCATTAAAATTTGTTTGGCGCTTCTGAACTCAACCTGGAGCAGATGCTATCTGGAATTACTCTGCACAGTAATGGGCGGTGGCGCACTTAAAATAGAAGCAAGTCATGTGCGCCAGTTGCTATTTCCTAAATTAAACCACCGCCAACTTCAGCGACTCTCAGAATACGGTATAACGATAGCGAAAAGGAAAAAGCTTACTCCAGAACTGCGCGATGCTATTGATACCACTATTTTGGAATCATTTACTGATGAAGAAAGCCTATTAATGCAGATCAGAGCGCTGCTCCGAAAAAGACTTAATGAAAGGGGTGCCAAATATGAACTATAACGAACTCAGGGATTTTGCTCATCACGCTCAAGCAATGATTTCTTCTGGAGCGGTCGAGGATCGGTTGCGCCATTATCTGTCCTCGAAGCTTCCTAGCATTTTTCCGGGTTCTCCGTGGTGGATTCAAGCTCACATGGAAGGAACAGAAGCCCATGTCCGTTTCTCTGTTGGGCATAGAAACCGCGAGGGGTTTGTTGATGCGGTTGTCGGTAAAACTGCTATTGAATATGAGAAAAATCTCACCCAACAGGTTATCTTTGATGAGGGATATCATCAGGTTAAAGAATACTGTGCGGCACTGCACAATATTGGTATCCCTGCGGAAGAAATACTCGGAGTACTTTCTGACACTGTTCGCTGGTACGGATATTCGGTCACTATTGTTGGGGATGTAGAGGATGGTCACTTGTATGGCCCAGATAATATCGAACTGACCCAAACGGCAGCCGTTGATCTGTCACGGGAAACTGATGAAGAGTTTCGTAGATTTGAGGCATTTGTCAGCCAATTCCTTGACCGAGAGCAGTCCAGGCTGCTGAATGCTAGTACACTCGTCACGGATTTTGGTATGGATAGCAGCTTTTATAGCCAAAACATTTCCGTATTTAGGGATACCGTCATCAGAGCGATGAGTGAAAAGCCTGACTATGCGGTGCTGATTCAGCAGGTCTGGCAAAACTTCATTGCTTATCTTGGGGTATCTGATTACGGCAAATTTTCTGTTGGGACGTACATCAACGAGTTTTATTTGGTTACAGTTGCTAAAATCATCTGCGTTAATGTCATGGCTGGAGAGCCAGTTATAAGTGATGCCAATGAAATTAAAAAGATCCTCAACGGTGAGTATTTTGCAAGACAAAATGTCTTTAACCTCGTGGATTACGATTACTTTGGCTGGCTCAATAATATTCCTTATGTGGAGCAGATTGTTGGCAGTGTTGCCGAATTGCAGCACAGATTGGTTGCCTATGATTTTTCACGCGTGGGAGAAACCGATATTTTTGGCCGTTTGTTAGCACAACTTGCTAACAAAGAGCATCGCTTGATGCTAGGGCAGGAGTTTACGCCACACTGGGTTGCTCAAGATATTGTAGAATATAATATGGATTTACTGGCCGGAAATTCTCCGCGCATCGTAGATATGTGCTGTGGGTCTGGCGTATTCCTTATTGAGTCGATAAAGGCAGTACGGCGGCAATATGATATCGTTCCAGAACGATATTCTACGGAAAAAGATGATATCGTTTTCTCTTGCGTTATGGGATTTGATATCGATCCGTTGGCGGTCATGCTGGCAAAGGTTAACTGGGTTATGTCCATGCGAGATCTTTTCTCGGTTCATCATGGAGATATCACAGTTCCAATTTACCACGCCGATTCGCTGTTCATTGCTACGCCCATAACGCATCAAATGCCGGATGACGCTAATGACGCATATATCCTTCATTTTGCCCACCACGAAGTATCTCTGCCTGCTTTTCTGCTGTCGCCGGTACACCGAAAAATGTTCGATGCCTTTATGGCGAAAGTCTACCGTTTAGCTATGGCAAGGGCATCTGAAGTCGAGACTCCAATTGAACCTGATGCCGTTGATAGATTGATTGATGCTGTGGAAACAGATAGCGAAATAACACTTTCTGACGAAGAGCGTCAGGCCCTTTTACCATCAGCACAACAATTGGTTGAGGAATTGGAACGCTTGCAAAGAGAAGGCCGCAATGGTATATGGTACTTTATCATCTGCAATAGTTACCGCCCCGGACTGACAGAGCAACAGTTTAACTGCATTGTTTCCAATCCGCCGTGGATGGCAATGAGCAAATTGGCGGATAATCCTTACAAGACTACACTCCAAAGAATTGCTCGGCAGTATGGGATCAAACCTGTTGGTGCCTCCCACCCGCACATGGAGCTTGCCACAACTTTCTTGTTAAGTGCTGTCAATCGTTACTTGGAAGATGGTGCTCGATGGAGCTGCGTCATGCCCGGAAGCCTTTTGAGCGGCTTAAACCACGAACCATTGCGAAGTGAAAAGTATCGCTCGTCTGATGTAGCTTTGCCATTACAATTTGATGCGATATGGGAATTACCCCAGAATACATTCAAGAATAAGGCCATTGTCCTTTCTGGAAAGAAAGACGATCCACCATCACCTGATGTACTTGAAGGGCGAGTTTATACGGATGTTGGAGTTTATGAAGAGGTGCACTATACTCTAAACCGCCAAGGTAATCGGAGCGCTTGGACAAATAAGGGGCGAAATGTGGAAGTGGCCGATATCCTAGGCGGCGGTGCATTAAAGTTTTCTCAGGGTTGTGACCTGTTCCCACGGACTGCCCTCTTCCATGAGTTTGTAGAGCGGCCAAACGGGAATTGGGACATTGCTCCGATTGAGCGGACAAGCGATTTGTGGTATCTCGTGAACGATCAGAAGAAGACCAGTTGCGAGGGCTTGGCCGCGGAGAATGTAGATAAAAGCTATATTTTTGACGCATTTATCTCCAAGAATCTTTCTCCATTTTATATGGCTACTCCGGCTAAGGTGCTGATGCCCGGAAAGAAGGTAGATGGTCAGTGGAAAGCAATTTCTGCTACTGACAAAGCTTTGATGAATACCAGTACAGCCTATGTATTCAACCAAATTGAGGAAGATACGAACACCCCATCTTCTCTGGCAACTTATTTGCACGATACCATCAATATTTATGGCAAACTAGACAAGCAGAACTTTTCTACTAAAAATTGGTTGGTGCTCTCAAGTGCGAGCGGTGCGAATCCGTGTGCAGCTTACATTTCGCTCGAAACGCTTGATCGTGCTCGGCTGATTATTGATCAAACCTTATACTGGTATCTTGCAGATAGTGAAGATGAAGCCATTTATATCGTCGGTCTGCTTAATAGCGATGCACTGTCGGATGCTATTAAAGATTTCCAGCCAGAAGGCGGATTCGGAAAACGGCACATACACACGTTGCCGTATAAGATCATTCCAAAGTATGACAACGAGGATGCTGCCCATATTGAGGTAATCTCTAGAACGCGAGAGTTGACGAGAGAATGGGCTACTCTGTGCCGTGGGGGTGAATATGCGAACCTGCTTCAGCCTAACAGTAGCTCCCTCAGCAGCAGAAGGCGGCGGCAACAATCGGCGATCCGAAGCCTTGGAACATATGCAGGATATGAGGCCGCTTGCCACGCGGTTTTAGGATAAAGCGAGGACGATACAATGGCTTCAATTATAACAAAAATTCGGCTTATCAATTTCAGACGATTTAGAGATTACACTGTAACGCCTAATGAGAGAATTAATATTCTTGTGGGCGATAACGAAGTTGGCAAAAGTAGTATCCTCGAGGCTATTGATTTGGTTGCTGGCGGAAATGTGCGCAGAGTGGAATCGATTGGTCTAGATCGGTTAATCAATATTGATGCCGTAAAAAAGTTCCACTCTGGACGGAGAACCTTTGAAAACCTCCCAGTTCTCAGAATCGAGTTATACTTATCGGGTGACAACTTTGATTTTACAATGTGCGGCAAAAATAACACAGACGAAACAGAGTGTGACGGGATTCGTTTGGTGTGCGAACCAAATCCAGATTACCGAGCGGAGATAACAGCCGTTTTGTCGGCAGAGTCTGGTTATTTTCCGTACGACTACTACTCGATCCGCTTTTCCACTTTTGCGGATGAGGGCTATACTGGCTACAAGAAGAAAATTCGTAGTATTCTCATAGATAGCTCTACTATGAACTCTGAGTATGCTACCACCGACTTTGTACGCCGAATGTACATACGATACACCGAGCAAGATGTAAAGGAACGCGCAAATCATAAAAATAGTTACCGCCAGATGCGAACCAACTTCCAAGCAGATAGCCTAAAAGCTCTCAATGAGCGGTTACCTACTGACAGACACTATGCATTTGGATTAAAGAGCGGATCTGCAATGGGACTCGAGTCGGACTTAATGATCTATGAGGATGAAATTGGGATTGATAGCAAAGGCACCGGCAAACAAATCTTCATAAAGACAGATTTTGCACTTGAACGCTCTGGTGAAAATGTTGACGTCATCCTTGTTGAAGAACCAGAAAACCACCTGAGTCCGGTTAACCTTCGCAAATTGATTCAGCGAGTATCTGACACGCAGAGCGGGCAACTTTTTATTACAACGCACAACAATCTGATTAGTACCCGGTTAGAGTTGAAGAACCTTTTAATCATGCATATCAATGGCACGGATAAACCGATTATGCTGAAGGATCTGTGTGACGAAACGGCCAAGTATTTTATGAAAGCCCCTCCTGCTAGCATTATAGAATTTGCACTTGCGAAAAAGGCTATTCTGGTTGAAGGCCCATCCGAATATATGTTAATGGAGAAGTTTTACAAGACATGCGCTGGATGCTCCCCAGAATCTGATGGTGTCCATATTATCGATGTGCGCGGGTTGAGTTTCAAACGATATCTCGATATCGCAAAATTAACTGGCTGTAAGGTCGCCATCATAACAGATAACGATACGGATTATCGGAAGCACTGTGTGGACAAGTATAGTGATTACGCGTCCAGTCCTAATATAAAGATTTTTTACGAGGTTGATGATGCGAAGCGGACTTTTGAAATTATCCTCTATGGGGATAATCCAGCGCTATGCGATACGCTGTTTGACTCGCCTGCCTTGGATTACATGCTGAACAATAAAACAGAAGCCGCATATGCGCTACTGTCTCAAGATGATCAGATAGTAGTCCCCGACTATATAAAGAGAGGCATCAAATGGATAAAAGAGTAATCTTTGCTGTTGCTGGCTCAGGGAAAACGACTTATATCGTTGATTCTCTTTCCCGGGATAAGCGATCACTCATAGTCACATATACAGTTGGAAATTACAACAATCTATGTCGCAAAATTTCTGAGAAGTTCAATGGCGACTGGCCAGAAAATATTTGGGTCATGGGATATTTTACGTTCCTGTATAGATTTTGCTATAAGCCGTTTTTAGCAGATAAGCTTAAGACTAGAGGCATATTTTACGAGAAAAATCCCAATAACCGATTACGACAATGTGATAAAGCCTATTATATTACATCGGCAGGCTATATTTATAGTAACAGGTTGGCGTTGTTGATTGAACATACCGGATCGATGGAAGCACTGAGGCGGCGTTTAGAAAAATATTTTGATGAGTTTATTGTTGATGAGATACAGGACATTGCGGGACGTGATTTTTCTTTCCTCGAGCAACTTATGACAGCCAACATAAACATGCTTTTTGTTGGTGATTTCTACCAGCACACCTATGATACAAGCCGGGACGGTAATGCTAATAAAAATCTATTTGATAATTTCCCAAACTATGAAGCACGCTTTATAAACCGAGGCTTCTTGTCTGACAAGACATCACTTGTAAAGAGTTGGCGCTGCAGTTCCAGTATTTGCCGTTTTATTACAGAGAATCTGGGCATTGAGATATATTCTAACCAGAACACAGGAATGAGTAGCGAAGCAAGTGATATCATTTTCCTCTCTGAACAAGCCCAGATAAATAGTATTTTAGCGAATCCGAATATTGTAAAGCTACATTTCCGAAACAGCTCAAAGTATGGATCTAGCCATAGAAATTGGGGAGATACCAAAGGAGAAGATCATTATCAAGATGTCTGCGTGATGCTTAATAAGGCTACAGCGGAAAAATATGCTGCCGGAAAATTGTGCGAATTAGCCCCATCGACTAGGAATAAGCTATACGTGGCAATTACAAGAGCGCACGGAAAAGTCTATCTCATAAATGAATGAACTGAAGACCTGGGATAATTACGAAAGACAATTATCCCAGGTCTTCTAAACTAAAGCATTCCAAAATAATTGAATGCCTCTCTAATCGCTAATTCCTTCTCCGGCGGGCATTGGAGCTGCTTGGCATTCTCCGTTTTTGGCAGATTATAATTCTGCCCCACATCCAGTCCGCATTTTCGTTTCACCTGAGAAATATACAGGGAAGAAACCTTCATTCCGCTATGCTCCAGCACATATGCCTTGATCTGGTCATAGGTCGCTCCCTTTTGAAAGCCCGACATATCCATGCCTTCCAAAGAGAAGTCCACCCGCACCTTCTTAGAGTCGATTTCTCCCTTGGAAAGCAAGACAACCGTCTCAATGTGCGCCGTATGTGGGAACATATCTACGGGTTGGATTTTTTGAATTTTGTAGGTGCTGTTTTGAGTTACATATGCCAAATCTCTTGCGAGGGTTTCGGGGTTGCATGAGATATAGACTACTGTTTTTGGATTCATTTTTATTAGGGAGGAGAGGAACTTTTCGTCACTGCCTGCTCTTGGCGGATCCATAAATACAACATCGGGCTTTTCGTCTTCTTCAGCGACAGACTGCATAAATTCGCCTGCATCGCCTTGATAAAATCTAATATTTTTAAGACTGTTTGCTCTTGCATTTTGCACTGCGTCCTTTACGGCATCTTTGTTAAGCTCAACACCGATAACCTCGCCTGCACCGTTCTTTGCCGCTACAATGCCGATTGTGCCGATTCCGCAGTAGGTGTCAAGCACTGTTTCTTTGCCTTTTAGATTTGCAAATTCAATTGCCTTGTTGTAAAGTACCTCTGTCTGAACAGGGTTAATCTGATAAAAACTCTTTGGTGAAATTCTGAATTTACATCCGCACAAAATATCTTCAATGTATCCTTTGCCGTACAGTACCTTTTGCACATCGCCGAGCACAAGGTTTGTTCTGTACGGATTTATATTTTGCACAACTGTTTTGATTTCAGGAAACTGCTTTGTAATTGCTTTTACAAAGTTATTCTTTGACGGAAAAACAGGTGTGCCTGTTACAAGCACAAGCATAACTTCATTTGTGGCAAAGCCTCTTTTTACAAGAATATGCCTTAAAAATCCTCTCTGCTTGTCCTCGTCATAGGTGGTTAGCTTAAATGATTTCAGCATTTTGCGTACGGCTACAATGATTTTGTCGGCAGTTACATCTTCGGTCATACACTCGTCAATGCCTACAATATGGTGAGTGCCCGACTGATACACACCCGAAATTATCTTGCCGTTGCGGTCTGTTCTAAAAGCCGCCTGCACCTTGTTGCGGTAGTGGTAGGGAGTATCCATACCGATTATTCTGTCTGCCTTGCCAAATTTTGAAAGCAGCTTTTCAACCTTTTTCTGCTTGAAATTAAGCTGTTCGGAATATGTGAGATTTTGCAGCTGACAGCCACCACACTTTTTATATACAGGGCAGCTGCCTCTTTTTATGTTTTCTTTTGTATTGCTCATAATTTATTCTCCGTATCAATATCTGAAAAGAGCCAAGACTTTGGGTACTCGGCTCTTTTCTTTTTGTTATTATTCTTCTTTTTGATTTTCGTCTGTTGATTTTTCGTCGCTTGAATCCTCGTCAACAAGTCTTTTTACAACAACACGAATAATTCTTTGATTTGCAACTTCCATAATCGTAAAGCGGAAACCACCTGCCTCTACGCTTTCACGCTTATTCGGAATACTGCCTGCGTTTTCAAGAATATATCCGCCAACGGTTATGCTGTCGCTGTCTATGTAATCATCGTCAAGGTCGAACAGCGCAAGCATATCGTCAAGCTCGAGGTCGCCGTTTACAAGAAATTCATTCTTGCCGATTTTGTAGTAGTTGTGTTCAATTTCTTCGTCCTCGTCCCATATATCGCCGACGATTTCTTCGAGCAGGTCTTCCATGGTGAGAATACCGAGAGTTCCGCCGTATTCGTCTGTAACAACTGCAAGGTGAACTTTTATTCTCTTGAAAGTGCTGAGAATTTTTGAAAGCGGCTGAGTTCTGAAAACAAAGTACGGTGACTGCATTATTTCACGCACATCGGGCGCAATGCCGTCTGCGAGCTTTTCAAGATAATCTCTTGTGTGGAGCACGCCGACTATGTTGTCAACCGTATCCTTATATACGGGGATTCTTGAATATCTGTTCTCAAGAATTATATCCTTGATTTTTTCCGGAGAATCGTCAACGCTTATAAAGGTAACATCTACTCGAGGAGTGATGACCTCTTCTGCGGTTTTCTCGTCAAAGTCGAGTGCAAGGCGCACCATTTCGCTTTCGCTTTCTTCAAGCACACCCTCTTCTTCGATGCTTTCTACTATATATTTAAGCTCGTTTTCGGTCACACTCGGTGCGTCCTCTGTTCCGCCTGAAATTTTAAGGGCAAGACTTTTGAATTTTACAAGAATAAACACAAGCGGTGTTAAAATAAACATAAGAAATTTTATTATGCCCGCTGTTTTAAGAGAAAAGCTGTCGCAGTTTTCCTTTGCAAGGCATTTTGGCAATACCTCGCCAAATGTAAGTACAAGCAATGTGGTTGCACCTGTCGCAATGGCAGAACCGTAGTCGCCAAACAGAGCCATACACAATACAGTGGCAAGTGATGAACAACTCAGGTTTACTACATTGTTGCAGATAAGAATGGTGGTAAGCGCTTTGTCAAAGTTTTCGATAACAAAAAGTGCAGTTGTTGCTTTTTTGTCGCCGTCCTCGGATTTCTTTTGAATACGGATTTTGTTTACAAAAGAAAACGCTGTTTCTGTTGCAGAAAATAACGATGACAGGGCAATAAGCACAA
>OGFB01000828.1_pt1 | contig 13547 bp, 9 predicted proteins | sample 1570801 | NCBI WGS metagenome assembly OGFB01 (sample SAMEA2581969, study PRJEB24529) | metagenome | biome: Human gut stool | place: China | collected 2011 | reverse complement strand
GGTTTCTTTTGTCTTGCCATAATAAAAGGCCCTCCTAATGATATTTATTTTATCATAGAAGGACCTTATCGTGATTATTTTACAGAAAAAATTTCATAGGCATTCTGCATGCAGCGTACTTATCTTCTATCCACTGATTTTAAAATCACTTCTATAACCGAATATGCCACACAATTTAAAATCAATCCATTATATACCATTCTCAACAGTCTAGAAATTTTTACGACTTCTTTTTCAACTGTTAGAATTCTGATGATGATAACATCAATTGACATTTTCACTAACTTAAAACATCTATAAAAAACTGAGGAAAAGATAATCAGTCATAGCCTTTTAAATCAATATCACACACATTTACTTTCTAACCAATCCAATATTGTTTCTGGTATAGTGGCATTTAGTTCAGCGTTTCCTGTCAAAATTTCTTGTACAGGACGTCCATCATACGGTACTTTCCTGTTTACGCAACAGGTTCTCAATGTAAAATCCGTATTTTCAAAATAATGACAGGATACATATTCTAAATTATCCATTTCAATTTTTTTCACATTTTCAGCAGAAGTATAAGGATCCTGCTCCACACTTCCTATAAAAATTGGAATATTTTTGGAGATTGTTTTGATTTCTTTTATGTATTCTTCCAACGTTTTTCCTTTCATATCTTCTTGAAAAACCATGGAATTATTATACTTTATGATTTCTTCAAAATGATTGCGTTTTTTATTATGTGTCCACAAATTCAACTGTTCCAATTGAGATTCACAACTCATAGCCGCACCGCACATGGAAATCACTTTTCCAACTGACATATTGTGGCACAGTGTATCAAGTAATCGATTGCATGGTCCGTGAAGAAAAAGTATAATTTCAGTATCCGGAAAGTGTTTTTGTGCAAACGCTTCTATTTGATCTGCCAAATCTTCAATCTTTAAACTTCCAGCCTTTTCCCTTATATTTTCCCCGCGTTCCAACTCCATACACATGGTTGCATACCCACTGCGCACAAAACAGTCTGAAAGTTCTTCGTATGCCCCCACATTGGCCATCTGCTTCATGACATCTTTTCCCGCTTCATGTGCGAGCACATAATAATAACCGTCACTGCTTTGCAGTAAAGAATACGAGCTTGGGCAAAAGACGATCACGCCCTTTAATGGTTCTTTCTTTTTTGACCGGGTATAAATACACCGATAGCGAACCTGGTCAACTTCCATCCATTCTTCTTTTTCAATAAAATCAAAATATTCTCTGTGCTTTGCATGATGCACAGTTTCTTTTTGTATACAAATACCTATATAACAGATTGTCGCCAATTCTACCCACAGAAAAATAAATCCTATTTTCAAATAGGAAATTTTGATTGGAAAAATCTCAGTATGATAGTATAACAAGCCATATAGGACATACAAAACCCAGCCAGCATCCAGTGCCAAGACCAGTCTGTCTATTCTTTTGGCCTCATCCGGCAGCCACAATATTCTTTTGACAAACTTATTCTTTAATAGAATCCCTTTATTTTGTCTGACACCATCCTCCATCGTGATACTCCATGCATTAACCCCATACATGACCGCTGCCAGAACAATGCCTATAAATAAATCTGATATTATAAACTGCATCGTTTCTTATACTCTCCCAGTGTATTTGTAAAAACATATGTCCACCATGCACTATTTGTTTCAACAATTCCGTCAAAAATTATTTGTGTACAAATTTGTTTTCCCAATTCACTTCTACTTTCTTTTAATATCTTTTCTCTAATACCATTTGATAAATATGTTCCATTTATATTATGATCAGAATTTAGTCCTATATTATTACTTAATTTTCCCATGTTTGCATACTCATATCCTACCTGATTACAATATAATTTCTTACTTATCATTGGTCCAATCCAATTATTAACTCCCGACGTAATACCTCCTATAATTCCACCTAACCAAGCACTCCTTTCTACATCCTCCATTATCTCCTCATTACTCATTTCAGGTTTAGTCCACTTATCGCTTACAAAACTACTTGATGCAGCCAATGCGCTATTTACTATTATTTCTGTTCCTATCTTTGCACTTACTGACAATACCCTACTACTAGTTGCAATTAAAACTTTTGCACCTACTTTTGCTCCTGCAACCGGAATAACACTTGAAATAGCCCCTACTACTCCAGAAATCATAACTTGTTTAACATCTACTTTTCCGTTATCCCCATATTGAATTGCTGCATCTAACCCAGCACCTAATATTGCACCGCCTACTACTGTTCCAACTCCTGGGATACAAATAGAAGCCACTCCTGCTACTGCTATACTTATTGCCCCAATCGTAACTGCAACAATATCCTCTTTATGCTCTCCTATCCATTTACCAGCCGTTTCCATAAATTCCGGCCACATTCCATTCAAATCTACCAAGCCCAATGGATTATTCCAACAATAAGTATAGTTATTGAGTGTAAATGGTGCTTCTAATATGCCTTTCATAAAGTCTTCACTTACAAATCGTCCGGTTCCTGCATCATATCTTCTGGTCTGTGCAAAATATAAACCATCTGTCTCATCCATTTGATATCCTGTAAAGCCAAACGGCTGTAATGAATTTTTAAAAATGTCCTTTGTCCGATAAATTGATGCCCCAAACTCATCATACGCATAACTTTCTGCAACTCGTCCATCCTCTTCTAAAAGTTCCATCGGACTTCCAAGATCATCTAGCAGATAAAAATTTTTACTTCTACCTTTTTCCAATCCAACAACATTTCTATCCCAGATAAATTTCTGATATACTGGCTCTGCATTCTGATAATCCCATGTTGTCATTTGCAAAAGATTATGATACTGACGTGTCATATCAGTTATATATTCTATCCGCTTCTGTGGTGTCTCTGCATTATTTTCTGTCAAGCAATTTATCTTCTGTGAAATTCGGTATCCTAATCCATTGTATTCAAATACTGCATTTTTTCGCACACTTCCCTGTGTTTCAATAGTATTCGTCATTTGATTTGCCGCATCAAATGTAAACTGTTTTAAAACCTCATCTCCGCTTTGTATCTTTGTGAGATTACCTCTTCGATCATAACTATACCGTAATACTTTACCATCTGTAGATTCAGTCAAAAGCTGATTTCTTTCATTATATGTATAAGCTGTCTGTTTTTCTAGTCCCTCTATATACTCTATTTTTTTTATTCTATTTCCAAATGCATCATATTCATACTCTCTTCTTATATTTTCGCCTTGTACAACACATTTCAAACGATTTAATGCATCATAATGATAACCCAATCTTCCATTATCTTCTTCTATCGAAGAACGTTTTTTCTTTTGTGATATCTTGTTTCCCGACACATCATACTTATAAGTATAGATTTCTTCCAATTCTGCTCCATGATATGAAATCTCGTCCAATCTTCCTAATTCATTATACCGATAGTTTGTTTTTATATCTCCTGGCATTTTCTTTTCTACTAACTGTCCAAACATATCATATTCATAATGGACTATATCGTCCCCAGCAATAAGTTCAGTCAGCTGTAAAGCCTTATTGTACTTATAATCCACATGTTTTCCATCCGGGTAAATAACAGATTTACGCTCTCCCATTGCACCCCATTCATAGCCAATTGTCCCACCTGTAGAATCCGTTACCGATAGCGGTCTGCCAGCCATATCCAACAAAAACGTTGTTGTTCCCAACCAATCTTTTACTTCTTCCAACTGTCTGAGTGCATTATAAGATAAGTTTACTTTTCTTCCATCTCCATAAAATACTTCTTTCAATTGTCCTGTCTGATTATAGCCAATTTCTGTCGTATAACCATCCTTATCAACTTTAGAATGTATTCTTCCTATCTTATCATATGTATATTTCTCTATATCTCCTAATGGATCAGTCACAGAAACAATTCTTCCCTCTCTGTCCCATGCATAACTTGTAAGATGTGCCGTTTCACCTTTCATTCCTGCACACACTGTTTGTATCAATCTACCCATGCAATCATAAACATACTTTGTTGTATTTCCCAATGCATCTATTACTTTTGTAAGATTTCCGTTTGGTGAATATGTATAATGTGTCTCGTTTTCATTTTCATCCCTTATACATATAATGTTTCCTACAGCATCATAACTATACTTTCTCACGCCCCCAACGGGATTAATAATTTGTGTTATTCGATCCATTTTGTCATAATAAAATGTCAGTCGATTTCCTAAACCATTTTCCCGAAAAACAAGATTTCCCTTTTTATCATATCCATATGTTTCAGTCTCACCATCTGGATAAATGATTTTTTTTAATCTACCTCCAATCTCATACTCAAATACCTTACTGCTTCCATTCGGATAACAGACTCTCTCTATCTTACCCAATGCATTATAAAACATGCTGGTAGTATTTCCAGAAACGTCTGTGACACTAGTTCTTCTTCCTACTTCATCATATGTATAGGTAGTAATTCCTCCCAATGCATTTGTCACACTAATAATATTTCCATCTCTATCATAGCCAAAACATGTTTTTGCTCCATCTGCCTCTGTCATTTGTATTATATGGTCTGTTTTATCATAAACAAATGTAGTTATATTTCCTTCCGCATCTATGATTCCAGTTCGATTTCCAACTACATCATAAATATATTTTTCAGTACCACCTTCCGGGAAAGTTGTTTGTACCAGACGATTCTCCATGTCAAATACCGATTTTGTAATACCTCCATCTGGTGCTGTCATTGCAGAAATATTCCACATACTGTCATATTCATAATTCGTTACATTTCCTTCTTTATCAGTAAAACGCACCATACGACCAATCTCATTATAATCAACAGAAATCTTATTACCATCAAAATCAGTCACTGAAATTACTTTTCCACCAGCATTATAAACGTATGACCGGGTATTTCCCTCTGCATTTTTGACTTGGATAATATGTCCGTCTGGATCGTATTCATAACTTGTTTTATTACCATTAGCATCTACAGACGCTATAATACGATTCAATTCATCATACTGATATTTTGTCTCACCTCTAACTGCATCTTGATAGCGCTCTATATTCCCTTTTTCATCATAAGCCAGTACAATCTGGCTTCCATCCACCTGCACTATATTTACTGGTCTTCCAAACTCATCATTTTGAATTTTTACCCCTGACGCATCGCAATTTTCACTGCAAATCAAATTTCCCTTTACATCATAATAATTTCTCAGCCTTTCTTTTCCATTTACGCTGACATTCAAAAGATGGTTATCTGCATCATAAGTCATATTAATTCTTCGCTTTGCAGCATCCACTGTCTGTGTCAAATTTCCCCGACGATCGTATGCCATTCGCGTTGTTCTACCAAGTCGGTCTGTCTTACTGATACATAAATTTTTATCATTATAAAGAAACTTTTCTCTCGTTCCATCTTCATAAATGGTCTCTACATTTCTTCCTTTATCGTCGTGCACATAAGTAATCTTTCTACCATTACGTTCTGTAAATATCACTTTTTTATCTGCATCCAGATATGTAAATTCCATCTCACCGCCATCTGCAAATTTCTGACGGACAACACGGAATTTTTTATCATATTCATTGCATACTGCATGCACTTCTCTTGCATTTACAAGTTCTTTTATTCTTCCATTTTCACTGTATTGATAACTATAAACAGAGCCTGAAGGTACCGTAACTTTGACAAGTTTTCTTTCCTCATAGACCAAAGCAACTTTCCTTCCAGTATGGTCTGTGACAAGAACCAGCCTCCCATTATCATTATACTGATAACGAAGTCTATTGCCATTGTCAGAAACAACCTCTGTCAATTGCTTCTTTTCATTATAGAAAAAAGAAATGCCACGCCGATTACAATTCTCCATGCGTTCCACATGACCAGATTTATCAAACAGAACCCATATATTATCAGGCTGCCTTAACACATATCCATCCTCAGTTTCTTTTAGCATATCAAGTGCTGTATTTTGTCCCTGATATATTCCTTCTGCTGTTCTAATGAAATGTACTCTCTGCCCATCCGCTTTACTGATAGTCACTTTACCATTTTCATTTTCAAGAAGTATCTCATAGTTGTGACGGTAGCACACTCCCATACTTGTGTCTGATAAGTCTCTGGAATTATAATATCTGTGAAATACTAATGGTATCTCTCCCCCAATATACATGTCCTCATGTTCATATACAAAGTTTCCGGTACTCATATTTACCGGATCTCCTCCCATCTTATTGGCTTTCGGATTCGTTCCCAGCAATTCTTCCTGAATTTCTTTTTCTACCGTTGCCTGAGCATCTTTCAAATCTGCAACTGCGGCATCGAGAACACCTTTTTGTGAAGCCATATCAAGGTTACCTCCGGCAGGATCTATCGTCTGTGCCAGAGTATTCATTAACTTAATGATTTTTTCTGCACATGTATTCATCTCTGCTCCGTGCTTGAGATAGGCTGTATCTACATGTTCTACGGCTGTAAAAATCTGTTCGATCTGTTCAATGGTTGTATCATGCTTATTTAGAACAGTCTGGTAATAACCATCCATTTGAGATAAATAAGCATAACTGTCTAACGTATGCAGCCAGTTTTTAATTTTTACATCCATGTAATCAATACTATTCTTTATAATCTGCCAGATACCATCGGAAGATGTATCATTCACATAACTTATCAGCTTTTCTTTTGCTTCCTGTGAAAAATCCCTGAACATTTTCTTATCCCCATGCTTTCTTTTTCTTCCTATGAAGAAAATGTTTCTGAATGTGTCTTTTCTTTCGTCTCAACCGAGCTTTTTCTCTGTTCCATGTAGGAAATCGTATTTTCCAACAATAAAACAAATGCCTCCTGCATTTTCTGATACTGTTTTCCCATTTCCTCAATCTGAATAATCGTACTGCCTCCACATTCTCCGACATCCGGTATTGTAACTTTCTTTGCAGACCATTCTGTATACAGATTTTTCATCTCAACAATATGACTTCCCAGTTTCTCTGTATCTATAATATTTGTCATCATCTGCCCCTCCTAGAATAAATACTGATCATTTTCGTCTATTTCATCTTTGAACTTCTGACATGTCTTATTTACATTCACAGCATGCTCTGAAATCACATCTTTCAGTTCCTCTGCATAGGTAATAAATGTATCCAATGCCTGTGCGGTTTCCCCTTCCTTAATGGCATCTTCACTAATTTTTTTCATAATTTCCAAATACTTATCTACACCTGACTGTAACTCCTTCTCTTTCTCAGAAAGAGTTTCTCCCATATTTAAAACATAATCATCATCTATTTTAAGTGCCGTTCCTGCCATGCTAAGCTTCCTTCCTTTGAATTGCTTTACTTATTTCTTCTTTGACGTATTCACGGCTGCCGTTCTCGCTGCCTCACGGGCTGCTGCCTCTCTCGCCGCTGCTTCTCTTGCTTCCTGTTCTGCTCTCTCAATGCTGGCTATTTCTGAATGAAGCTGACTAATTCTGTTGTTGCAATCTTGTATTGCCTGATTATATCGGGCTATTTCATTTTGTTTCTTTGCAATTTCCAACATAACACGCTCAATTGCCTTATCAAGCCCACCGAAAACATTCTGAAAAGATGCGCCATTATATAAATCATTCATTCCATCATAGAATTTAGAAGTAAATTTGCTGTTAATTTTCTGAATATCCCCAGTATTTCCCAATCTGGATGTTCCTGAATTTTTACATTCTGAAAATGATCCCTGAAGCGAACTAATCCTGCTTTTCACCTGATTTAATTCCGATATTTCACTGTTAAGCTTTTGGATTTTTGCATTGTAATCTGCAATCTCCCTTTGTTTCTGTGCAATCTCCGCATAACACTGCGACTTCGTCATGCCTTCTCCTCCACTGTATATCACTTTTTATCTTAAACACTTTCATGTTTATGTTCAATTATTTTTCTCATTTTTCAGGATTATCCATGCGGGTTCCTGTTTTTCAAGAATCCGCATGGATAAAAGATTAGCCTCTTACAGCCGCAGCACCCTGTGCATCATCATCCTGTCTGTTCTGCATGTAATTCTGAATGAAATCAGAAATACTCTGGATTGCATCCCTTGCATTCTCAAGTGCCGGTTTGTATTCATTCTCAAAACGTTCAATGAATGCGTCTGCAGTCTGGTTTGTCCATCCATCCTGCAACTGACCATTCATCTGCACTAAAGAATTGATCACATCGTCAAGTGCTCCTGCCTGATTTGAGTACACGCTCACTCCACTTGTAAGCACCTCATAATCCACTTTGTTTACTGCCATCTTTTTGTTCCTCCTTAAAATTTTTATTATATGGTAAATCTGCATATACAGAATTCCATCATGATAATTTTACTGTTTTAATTTTTGTCAGCTCATTCTCATTCACATAGAATGCATCGCAAAATTCTATTGGTTTTGCATATTTTTTTGCAATGCTCACTGACAGATCACACAGTTTAATATTGGATATATCATCAAAAATAATATATCTCCGGTTATCTTTTACAATTTTCATTAAATCTGGTGCACTGAATGGAATTGCCGCATTTTCCACATTGGTCATAAGTATGAGCACTTTCATCATGCGGTATTTGCCGAGCATTCCTTTTATAGTTCCAATTATTTTTTTGTCTGCACTGATTTCTGCAACTGCATCGGAACTTTCAATGACAATTACAATCCATGGCTCGGATTTCAATGCCTCTTCCTGTCTCTGGGCAAAATCTTCATATCTGCTCTGAACACGCTGGTCAACTTCATCAAAAATGGTCTGAACAGATGCAGTCGTATTGTCATATACTGCTGTGTCTGGATGATATTCATAATCAGACCATCTCCGCGTCATATCATCCAAAATATACAGTTCTGTATTGCCAAATGTCGGAAGCAGCATTGCTTCAAGCAGATATTTTACAAAGATATCTTTTCCTTTTTCCTTTTTACCTGAAATCGTAAACATTCCTCCCTGCGCAATTTCTAACATCATTGGAGAAACCGTATTATAATCAAGTCCCAGCATTACTTTTCCTTCCTCTAAATAATCCGGGTAAGTTTTCTGGATGTAGGATAGTGTCAGTTCTTTTGGAATTTCCGGTATTATCGCAGCTTTCATTCCGGTGTATTTTTCATTCTGTTTCTTCACAAAATCCTGTATCTTCTGTACACGTTCGAATTCTTTTTCGCCTTCAAATGACAAATACATCTGGCTTTCATAAGTGTGCTTGTTCAACTGGATCAAACATCTTCCCGGAATATTTGGCAGCTTCATTCTGCAGCCCTCAAACAACATTCCATACTCTGATGTTTCATTACAAAACAATGCAATTCGTCCTTCAAAATTATTCAGATAGCGATAGCCAATACCGGAAGTCTGAACATTTGCCACAACAAATGAAATACCAACTGCTATTCCATCTCTGCACAATGGCAGCAGATAATCCTGATCCTGCAGATACATTTCTTTCAATGCCGTCAGATTATCAATCACTACAACAATCTGTGGCAGGTCACGGTACCCGGCTTCTTTATAGGCAACAAAAGAACTTACCCCAGACTGTGCCAGTATTTCTTTTCGTTTTACCATCTCTGTTTGCAGCAATTTAAACAGATTTTTTAATTTTTCATCATCTGATACGCACACGACACCACCACAATGATGAAGCTCTGCAAAATTGCGCAAAATCATGGAGCCAAAATCGATAATGTAAAGATTTACCTCCTCCGGTGTATAGTTTTCTGCAAGACTTCGGATAATCGTCTGTAATACATTTGTCTTTCCGCACTGTGCAGAACCGATCAGTATATAGTTCTGTGCCGTAATGTTAATTTTCAGGTTTTCCTGACTTTGTCTGTCCGGATCATCCAGAAGACCTATGTAAGCATAAATTTCTTCTGAATCCATCCGTGCTCCATTCACATAAGTCAAGAGTTCCGGCAATGGCGGCATACAAATATTCGGAAGTCTCCTGATTCCTTTCTCCTCGCAGTATCCTGCTATATAATCTACAATTGCCTCCAGCTGGTTCTTCGTATGGGAATCCTTCTTTTTTATTTTCTTTTTCTGGTAAACCACTTTTTTCATTCCAGCAAAATTCAGTTCGGAAACACTAAATTCTTTATTTCCTTCACTCTCATCAAGCGTTGCAGGTGCTCCACTGAACGCCGATTGAAACAGTTCAAATATTTCGTTGTTTCCAACTTGAAGGTATGCCCGTCCCGGTTCTTTAATCTCCGCAGCAAGTGGTGTTTTTCAAACTTCGTTACTGTCCTCTTTAGACTGTACTTTCAGACAGAGTTTAAATTTTGAGTTTGACCATATTTGTCCATCTACCACACCACTCGGCTTCTGAGTGGCAAGAATCAGATGTACTCCAAGGCTTCGTCCAATACGCGCTGCTGATATCAGTTCTTTCATAAAATCAGGCTGCTCTGCTTTCAGCTCTGCAAATTCATCCACAATAATTACCAGATGTGGTAATGCTGTCTGCACTTTTTTCTCTTTATAAAGTTCAATATATTTATCAATATGGTTCACACCAGCCTGCGCGAAAAGATTCTGACGCTTCATCAATTCTGCCTTTATTGACTTTAATGATCTCTGTACCTCATTTCCGTCAATATTGGTGATTGCACCGATCAGATGTGGCAGATTCCGAAACTGGTTTACCATTCCTCCGCCCTTGAAATCGATAATTACAAATCCAATTTCATAAGGATGAAATATCGTTGCAGCCGATAATATGTAACTTTGCAGTATCTCACTCTTGCCCGATCCCGTTGTTCCCGCTACCAGTCCATGTGGTCCGTGAAACTTCTCATGCAGGTTTAAAGTAACTACTTCATCTTTTGCATTTACTCCAAGAGGTACTGCCATTGTCTTGTAAATCTGTGACTCACCCCATCTTTTTCCAAGGTTCAGATCTTCTGCTGCAAATATATGAAGTAATTCAAATAACGTAATATTTTTTCTGAGAGAATTTTCAAGTCCGATTTCTTCACAATAAACAGGTGCCAGCATTTGTACCACTGCTCCTGCCTGCATGTCTGATATTGCCTGATACTCAAATTCCTGCACCTTATTGCCATTTTCAGAAAGACAGATATTTCCCTCATGCCCGGAAGTCAGTGTAACTATTTGGTTGCAATGCAATGGCAGTTTTTCTGCACTTGTCTCGAAAAATACAAAAACCATTCCAAGTTCTGCTGCCCTCTCGATGTATCTTGAAATTGGATGATTTTTGATACCAAATTCATTTTCAACAAGAATGACACAGTAATAGGGAATATTTTTTGTCTGCTCCCTATAATTTAATTCACGGAACAAATTTTCAAAAAGATTATTTTTGCTCTCATTATTGCATACGATATTACGTGTTCCCTTCTCATTTCCAAGATGCGGAAGCATACGGACCCACTCATATTGCTTTTCATCATCCACCAGCAGAAAAAGTCTGACATCACCGTAATAATGTCTGACTGAGATATCAATCGCAATATTTTTGAACATTGCATACAATGCCTTTTTTTCTCCGACAACTCCAACTGCATTTGCATTTTTCAAATCTGCATAAACAGGGGCATGATCAATCTTTGCATACATATCACAGATTTTTTCAGGCAGATCTGTAAGTTCATCGCCTACTTCCATCCGTTCCTGCTTCCTATAATCAATCTGCCGCTCGGATTCCACGCTTCCCTTTCCAAGATATACACACAGGAAATCAGCATCCTCTCTTGTTCTTTCAAATAATCGGCGATCAAAATTCATTGCTGTGTCAACATCACTCGCCACATCACAGTATGTATCTCTTAAACTTTCCTCTTCTTCCTCACGTTTTATTTCGATTTCGTGTTTCTTCTTGTCAATATAGCTGTTGTATTTTGTAATACGTTCCTCGCAGTCCTTTTTATATTTTTTATTTCCCGACAGAAACCCTAATATGGTAGTCACCACCCCAAGTGCCATGGAGCATACACTCAAAATCACATACGAGCCGGATGAACCGGAAGTGTTCATAATTCCACGGAACACAACAACAAGCCCAATCATTGTAATAGAGGGCATCAGATTCATAACGATATTGTTTTCCGGTTTTTTCGGAATCTCCGGTGCATCCAAAATTTCTATTTTATCATCTGGAAGCTGTTTTATGATTCTCGTATTCCGGTTAAATAACGGATATTCCAGTTCGTTGACACAATGTCTGATTTCATGCACCGGTATCTTGTTTATCCGCAATCCAGTCTGATCAAAATAAATTTTTCCTTCCTTAAAATAAAATTGGTACTCATCCACCGAAAAGAAATCACAATCATGAAGTTCCACACTTTGCTCTATCTGTTGTCCATTTCTCAACACGCCGAAAGCTGACTGCACTTTCTGCAGAAAATAACTTTTTCCTCTTTTTTGTATTACGAGCTGGATATTTTTTTCAAACTGGCTCCTTAAAACAACTGCTGCTCCCGGTTCCGAAGATATCTCTATCCGCTCTGGAAGTTCAATGTACCAGTTGTAGTTTGGTACTTTCGCCTCAAAGTCAATCATAAAGCGCATTTCAAACGCTTCGTTCCCTGTATTCGAATAACAGACTGATATCATATCTCCATGGTTGATCTCCATGGAATATATTTTCCGCATGTCACCTCTGCTAAAATACAATTGATCCGCACAGTCCATATTCCATTTATTGCTATGTACCGAAAACTCAATCTCGATCTCTGAAAAAAAAGTTTCCGGATTCAATCGAAATTCACAGGATGAGGTTGTTCCAAGTCTCACATTCTCTACCCCTGCTGCAATTTCAAATTCCTTATATACTGTTCTGTTGCTGACGATTATTTTATACTGATAATCCATATTTACGCCCTCCGGTAAATAATATAAGAACCGTTTCTGATACCAAATTCTTTTAATGTTTTATTTCCTCTTAAAAAAGCAATCGGATTCTCAGCAACAAGATAACAGCTGAAAATATTCTCTGTATCCATTTCCAATCCATATGCCTCATTCAGTGCAAGCACAAGATCATTTGCTGTTATTTCCAATGGAATTTCCAGATCCACATGTGTCTGTTTCATATCATTGATAAATTCAACCACAACTTTTTCTTCCATTCCCTCTCCTTTATCTCCACATGAAATAATTCGTATAAAAATTAACCCCTGCTCCGATAAACTACAAAAACATTCCCGGTATTAGTGGAAATGCTGTTTTTTTATCGTCAATTTCATTTCTTTATTTTTTACAATTATTTTTAATTGTATTATTTTCCCGAAATTTGCACCATATAATCTGATGTAATTTTGCTAAAATGATTGCCTGCTGCGAAAAAATGCAAAAAAAGAATGCTGATTTCTCAACATTCTTTTTTTTGCGCAGTCTACTGCCGATACCATATCATTCATATCTATTGGTCAATCGAATCCATAACTGTAGGATTTCAACCTGTTTCCATTTCATTACTCGTTTCTATATCATAAACAGGAAGTCTTTTTTCATTATTGTTCTTAATGCATATATATTGCCCACTCCTTCTCCTTTTTTTATTAAACTCTG
>OGFB01000805.1_pt1 | contig 13856 bp, 8 predicted proteins | sample 1570801 | NCBI WGS metagenome assembly OGFB01 (sample SAMEA2581969, study PRJEB24529) | metagenome | biome: Human gut stool | place: China | collected 2011 | reverse complement strand
TACGTTAACAGCTGTTCCCCATGAATAAGGGATATCGTTATCTCTTCTATAAACATTTGCACGTGGGTTGTCCCATGAACGGAATACAGCCTCGATAGCAAGCTTTAACTGCTCTACAGGATCTGAAGGGAAGTCTGTTCCTAACTGATTCTTGTACTCAGCCTTGAACTGCTCTGCTAACTCTTTGAGATCAGCTGCTGTAAGGTCTACGTCAAATTTAACCCCTCTGTCCTCTTTCATCTTGTCGATGAGCTGCTCGAAGTATTTCTTTCCTACTTCCATAACAACGTCTGAGAACATCTGGATGAAACGTCTGTATGAATCATATACGAAACGCTCGAATGCTGGATCTGGGTTACCAGCGATCATAGCTGCAACAACATCATCATTAAGACCAAGGTTAAGGATTGTATCCATCATACCCGGCATTGAAGCTCTGGCACCTGAACGAACAGATACGAGAAGAGGATTCTTAAGGTCACCGAATTTCTTTCCGTTAACCTCTTCCATCCATTTTACACCTTCCATAGTCTGAGCCATAATCTCATCATTGATCTTACGTCCATCCTCGTAGTACTGTGTACAAGCCTCTGTAGTGATTGTGAAACCCTGTGGTACAGGAAGTCCAATCTCTGTCATCTCAGCGAGGTTAGCACCCTTACCACCGAGAAGATTACGCATGGTCATGTTACCCTCTTTGAAGGTATATACCCACTTGTTTGCCATTTTGCAATTCCTCCTAAACTTTATTTCTGGTATGGTAAAAAAACCATCCATATACTTGATTAATGTGTGCCCTTATACAAGCGCACACATTAATAATACCATAATTTCAGCAAATATCAACTAATTTTTATTATCTTTTCCCTTATGTTTCATACTATTTTTTTGAACACGGACAGACTTAACATTCTTTACTATGACAAATATCATAATTGCAAGAATTGCAACTATCCCAAGCGCACCAATAGCCAGCGGAACGACCATTCCACTCTCACTGATCATGGTGGCAAGCGGTACCTGCTCATCTGCTATATCATGCTTATTGTCGTTTGCCGCCTGTGGTACCTGCTCATCTGCTATATCAGTATTTGGCTGTGCCTGCGGTGCCTGGATGCCATCCTGCGGATCATTCTGTCCGTCAGGCACTATTGTGTTTGCGGCATTTGCTCCATCTGCAGCTCCGTTATTTGCCGCTCCTGCTGCATTGCCTGCCCCGGCTGCATTTGCAGCTCCTGCGGCTGCCTGATTGCCGCCTGCCGCAGTATTGTCATTTGCTCCATTTCCGGCAGCCGCCATGCTTGATGCAGCCCTTGAATATACAAAATTGAACACGTTTTCTGATGTATTTGACGACAGCTTTCCTGTCTGATTATAGCTGTCCGGAATATATCCATCTATATACAGATAAGCTATAACCGGCTCATCGCCCACATTACCATAATAGGTACGGCTTTCAGCAAGCTTATTGCCATCTGTATCCACATAGTTGACTGTATACTCAGCAAGCTCGCCCGGTATGCCGTATGCTACAACATAGTCCTGATCTCCCGATACGAGAAAAGCCGACTGTGCAACCGTATTATTGTCACGGCCGCTTAATCTGATTCCCTTTACATAGTACTTGCTGTTTTCATTAAGTGCCACACTGCCCTGTGCATCACAGCTGATGACATCTCCATATTCAAGACCTGTGACAATTATTTTGTCTCCTTTAGCAGAAACAGAAACCGAAGCCTCATTGCCTGATGCCTTGCGCACCTGCACACCACCGTTTATGCTTCCCTGACCGCCGGCCGAGAAGGAAACTGTGTATGTATATGAAAATGCCTTTGCATCTTTTGTCTGTGAGAAAACACCGGTTATGACAACAAGAGCTGCAAGAAAATATTTAAGCAATCTTTTCATTTTGCTTAGCCCCCTTTCTGTCACTTGCGAAAGCCAGTACCATCAAAATAATACCAATCACAAACACTACAGCTGACGCTATTGACCAGATATCTCCGGTCTTCACCTTGCTCGTTGTAGTTGTAAATGTAGGTGGATTTTGCAAAGTCGGATTTGAATTGTCCTCCACAGCAAAGTTCATCATGAGCTTTGCGAGTGTATCCTGATATATATTACCCTGACTTTCTCCGTCAAGTCCTACTAAAAGCTTCACACTGCCTCCCTCTCCAGGCTCTAAGGTCTTTAAATAAAAAAACTTATCCAGAGAGTTTGTAGCCTCATTGAGTCCTTTTCCGGCCGTTGCCTCCTTCTCTCCACCTACGCTGGTGCTGCTGTATATAGTGTCCTCTTTTCCATCCGGTCCTACGAAAGTAAGAATATATGAGTATCCACCATTTTCAGCCACAGCCTGTGTATCCTCAAGACTCTTTAATACATCATTGGACATATACCATTTCGTCGAAATACTGCTGTTATTCTTTATATCAACGGAAAATATGACAGAATCTCCCGGCTCCATCTGAGAGACAGAGGCTGCTATTTTATTTGAATCGAACGAACTGACCATCTCCTTGCCGGTAAACTCACATGAGCCGGCTGCAGTAGTATTCTCATCTGCAAATACAGTGCCTATCGAACCAAGGATAAACAACATGCATGATAATAATGCGATAAATTTTTTCATATTGTCCTCCTTTACTCTAAGCTAAGTGCCCCGTCATCTGATATATTTACATCAACACCCCACGCACTCTTAATTGCGTCCTTTGCATTGTGTGTCTGTACTGCATCAACAGTCGCCTCCAGCACAAAGCACGCACCATCATACTCATATGTTGTAGTGATGGTGGTAAGTCCGTTGTCATCAGTCTGTGATGTCTGACCCACAATAGCTGCGATATCGCCGGATATACTGATTTTGTCTGTAAAATCAGTGGATGTCTGACCTTTTTTTAAAATAGAATTGTAGTAAAATACATTTCGCTCTGTAGTCTCAGCACTCTCATCCTCTGTCCAGCCATCGTTTGTAAAGTCAATCTGTATCTTTGATGGATCAAGTTTTGAAAGCTTATCACCTGTCTCCTTGTCTGCCCAGTAATGCTGCACAGTCACTCTCACATACTCATCTATCGAGCCGCTGTTTTTGACAGCAAGCTTCTCATCGTACTTTTTGTCGAGAATCAGTTTTTCATCTCCGGCATTCTTTAGCATATCTCCAAGCAGCACTCCTGTTGCCTCGCTCCAGTCATCATCCTTATGCTTATAATCACGCCAGCTCACATCATTGCCATTCTCAGTCAAAGTAACACCGATGGATTTGATGTCAATCTGAGCCAGATAATTATCACTCATATATGTAAGAGTCGCTTTTGTAGATCCAATCGTCGATGCTGCAAGCATTATCGCAGAGGATGCTGCAAGTATAATTGGAAGTTTTCTCTTCATTACTCTTCGCCCTCCTCTTTATCATATTGTGCTGTCGCATCCCATTTTGCATCAGGTGCGACACACGGATTGCCATTCTCATCATATGTGACAGGAGTACACTCCTGAACCACAACTACATTGAAGCTGGTCTTTACCTTTTCACTAACTGTGATAGCTGCAACAATTGGCTCGGTTTTGCCCCCAACCGGCACTACCTGGCTGTAATACCAGTAGCCATCATCTGAAAGGCTCCAGTTTGAGCCTGATGCCTGTATATCAAACTGGCTTGCTGCAATTACCTTTACCCTGACAAAACAGTCTGCTTTTCCTGTATTCTCAATCTCAATAGTTTTCTTCCAGTCCTTAAACTTCTCCTTGACATCAGTTGTAGGACCGATATCTACTGAGATACCGCCCTTTGCCGTAGCATAGGTTGTAAAATATGCCAGTGTCGGTTTAACTGAAACACCACAGACAATGAGCGTTGCAGCAAAGGCTGCACATACAAGAATACGGTGATTTCTATTAAGTTTTTTACAAGACTCTGATAATTTTTTCATTAATTCTGCACCCATTCCCATCCGGTTCCGTCATACTCAAAATGGTTTACGACACCGGTACTATAAATCAATTTGTCGTTGTAATCGTTTGTGAAATCAACATCTGCGGTCTCACCGGCCACAATCTGTGTCTCTATGCTGTCTGAGGAGGTCACCTGATAACTGCCAGCGGCATATACCTCCTTTACTATCACCCTTGACCCTGCCGGAATATTGTCAATAACTACGCTCTTAGCTCCTGTACTGTCAAATCTGATTGACGCAATATCGGAAAACACCACCTTGCCATCCCTGTCGTAGGCCTCAACATCAAATGCAAACACCGGCTCACCAAGTGCTGTATTGTATGTCTTTAATGTTTTAGTAATCTGTAAGCTTCCCATAAGCCCGGTCTGTTCAGGCTTCAGCTCGATATCGATATCATCATATATCCATGAATCTGAGCCGCTTCCTGTCATGGCAAACTCATTATTAGGAGCCGAAACCAGATACGGCACAAATGTGTATCCAAATCTTGCCGAATTAGCCGGCTTTGCATACACCAGATACAGTCCCGTCTTAACACCTGTGACGGTTCCCCTTCCGTTTGAAACATCTATTTTCTCATCTGCTGTCAGAGAACCTTTGTCTGCAATGTCCGCAGCAGTCTTTGCCATCTTTTCCCAGTCATCTGCGGTAGTTTTGCTACTGATATCTGATATAGATTTAGCCAGCTTATCAAACTGCTTCGTTGCAGTGTATACATCATTCTCATCTACATCTGCCACTCTGTAAAGCTCTACAGGAAAATCCACAGTGTACAGATCCTCCCATGTATCAGGGATATCAACTGTTATAGAGCATTTCTTATCAATATCAATATGCGTCCTTGCAAAAATGCTTCCACATGGCAGGGAAAACAAGACAATCGCTGCTATAACTATACTGACAGCTCTTTTTATACTATTGTGCATTTTTCCTCCTTCCTGATTCTATCTGAATCTATACAATATCGTTTTACTAAGTATCTTACAAATTATAATATACAAAACCAGAAACAAAATACCAAGCACTATGGCTTCATGTAACGGCTGTACCTGCTTTACATCCTCGACAATAAGTCCCTGTGCATCATTTGCAATCCTGTGACCTCTGATAAGAAGCCTGTGGGAATTCACACCATACGGTGTACATGTGATAAGAGTACAGTAATCCTGTCCTTCCTCAATCTTTAAGTCATTAAGCTCATCTGGTAAAACAATCCTTATCTGATCAACCTCGTAGGTCAGTGTCTCGCCAAGCACATACAGCTTGAAGGTGTCACCCTCTGCCATCTGGTCAATATCCGTAAAAAGCTTAGATGACGTAAGTCCTCTGTGTCCTGAAACAGCACAATGTGTGCTTGCTCCGCCAACCGGAAGCGATGTACCCTCGATATGGCCAACACCTATCTGAAGTATTGTATTGTCTGTGCCGTGGTAAATCGGCAATGAGACATTGATGGACGGAATCTCAACATAGCCCATGACTCCTGTGCCAGATACATCAAGTAGGCTTTCATACTCTGCTCTGTCCGAATCAGACATATCATATCTGTCCTGCTTGCTTAATAGCTTTTCATTGTAAGCCTCTGCCGCCTGTCTCATTTCTTCAAGCTTTTGTTCATCTGTATTGTCTACTGCATCGACATAGCTTGCAATTGCCCTTGACTGATGGAATGAATTCCAGTAATCACTCACCGTCGGATATAGCAGTAAGGACAGTCCTGCAAGAAACACTATGACAAACAAAATAGTTGATAATTTTCTTCTCATAGCACTCTCCTTACTGTTATCATTTGCATATAATTATGCCTATTGTAACTGCCACGAACCACTAAAGTGGCCCATGGCAGATATATTTTATCATAAAATGATATTATTTAACACGCTTCTTTGTTACAAGAACAATTCCGCCACCTACAACTAATATAGCACCGATTACATAAATTGCAACACGTCCGGCACCACCGGTTGAAGGAAGGACTGAGCCCTTTAAGTTCTGTACAGGTGTGCTTAAGCTGCCCTCAGCTTTATCTGCTTTAAGTGTAATATTACCGGTCACCTTATCTCCACTTAATGAATTAAGCTCAGGAGCATCAGACTCAATTGAGTGGTCTGCTGTGATTGTGAATGCAATATCATTTGCAGTATTGTATTCATCAGGAGTCTTTGTCTCCTTAAGTACATAATCACCATCATCAAGACCGCTGAATGTGAAGACATCATTCTTATCACCGGAAATTACCGCTTTGATTTCTTTGTCTGCTTCGCCTTTAATCTTTTTATAAAGAGTGAACTCTGCACCATCGAGTGCTTTATTGTTCTCATCTACCTTGTTGATTACAACCTTGTATGTAAATACGATTACTGTATCTTCCGGAGTCTCACCTTTGTCTCCCTCTCCGCCATTGTTAGGGTTGTTAGAGAACTCAAGCTTAACCTTATTTGGGTTTCCTTTTGAACCGATAACAGCATTCTTATTGAGAGTTGCTTTGTACTCAACTACAACCTTATCACCATTTTTAGCTTCAAATCCCTCTGCTAAAATGTTGTCACATGTAAAAGTAAGCTTTTTGCCAGCTGCGTCATAATTTGTTGTAAAGAATGATGTAACATCCTTATCACCTAATTTAACAGTAACAGTTCCTTCATTGTAATCAAGTCCCTGTGAAAGAGTATCATCAAATTTGAGGAAATATGACTTATATGACTCAACATTTACAGGTAATGTAGCTGTAAGCTGGAATGGAACTGCATCTGTGATATCATAATCGGCTGAATCCTGCCATCCGGTTGTATCACCTGTTGTGTCATTTGTATCTTTTACTTTCTTCTCAACAGAAGGTACATCTGTCTTTGGTGTGATTGTTGTATTAGCAACGATATTGAGAATATACTCTGTGTAAGCCTCGTCACCTGTTAAAGAGCTGTCCTTATCCTTGATGAGATAGTAACCAGGCTCAAGTCCTGTAATCTCAGTCTTGGCATTGTCCTGTGTTACTGAAACAGAACCTGCTGCTGTAGTGCTTAAAGCTTGAGCAATTTTCTGTGCCTCTGCCTTAAGGGCTGAAGAGTTTGACTGCATTCCTGAAAGCTTCTCTACATAAGCTTTTGCATCCTTATTAGACTCAAGATCTGTCTGTTTGTCTTCCTGGATACCGCTACCCCAGCCTACGTTTGAAAGTGTTTTCTCTGATTCTGAAAGGTCACCCTTTAAAATCTGGTAAGCCTCATAAGTGTGGCCTGCCTTTGCATTATTAACCGTGATGGTAAATGTTTTTTTGGCGCCTTCGCCCTCAGCAAATACTGTAACGCTCATTGCAAGTGTAAGTATCATCGCAAGAACTAAAGCAATGCTTCTTTTGATTGTTTTCATATTGCATTCTCCTTTTTATAATGTTTTATGTTTTTATAGAAAAGTGTTATTGCAGCTATTGCTATAAGCACAACTCCACTTAACATATACAACCATCTGTTACCGCTTCCACCTGTTTCCGGAAGCTGATACTCTATGAGTTTGTTTGTAATCTCAACAGTACCGGACTCTATTGCATTGGCGCTGCCCGGTGCAACGTTTGCATCAGTCTTTGTGATTTGAGTACCATTTATATCCTTAAATATATATGAAACATCATAGCCTGACATACTGTTGTTCTGATTTATTCCAACCTCTGTCACATAATATTTATATGTGGTACCGGTCAGAATACCATTTTCATTTACACCCTGCAATGGCAGATTTTCAAATACATATGACCATTCACCTGCCGAATCAGCTGTCACCTCAACCGGATTGCCATACTTCTTATCATTATCAGCCGAATCCACCTGATGCAGCTGCAGATAAATCTTTCCATCAGTCTTACTTAATGGATTGTTCTTTGAATCAGTCCATTTTTTATCAACCGAAATGCTTGTTGTCGAAACAGCTACATCCTCATAATAGTACGGTGTATTTACCTTCGCCATATCACTTCCCTGTAATGAGCTGTTTTCAGCTATAACAGGATGCGCCGAGGTATCTGCACTGAAATAGAAATACTCCTTATGAGGCTCAGTCGAGAGTATATAACCATCCGGAGCCTTTGTCTCAACTATATAATACTGCGTATTATACTCCAGATTATCAGTACTCATACTGATATCAATTCTGCCATTCTTATCAGTGGTATACTTGCCTAACGACTTGTATGAACCATCCGATGTGTATCCAAACAGCTCAAACTCTGCGCCCTCCAGCTGCTTTCCATAATTAGTCTTATCTACCTTATACAAGGTAAATGTATTACTCTTAATTACTCCGGCAGATGATTTTGACTCTTTGTAAACAGTCTGGTTATCCTTTCTGTCTTCTCCTTTTTCGACGCCCTCAAGCTTTGCTGTATTGCTGACATCCATCTTTATAGTATTGTATTGATCCGGCGTACCAAGCACCTTTGCATTCACCTGATATGTATAAGTAAGCATTATCGCCTTGCCATCAGGTATATCTGCACTGATTGTCCTGTATGATGTATCATTCCATTCATACGTGCCATCTTTAGTTGTATACGCCCACTTACAGCCATCTACCGTATCGCCTGCTTTGTATGTGCAATCATCCTGCTTTATTGCCTGCCTGAACTGAACAGTAGCCGGCATTAGATCTATATACCACAATGCCTGTGGGCTGAATGTCATCGTCTTGAATTGAAGCACATCTGTTAGCTTTAATGTATCACTATTATGCAGATAGTCCTTGCCATCAGGGTTTATTATAACTGTATAACGCAGCCTGTGATTATCCTCATCCCACTTGAAGTTCTTGGAAACAACCTTATCGCCCTCAGTAGGATTATCACTACCAGACTCGCCAGGCTTTGACATGGTCTGTGTCTGTTGAGCCCATCCCATATCATTGTTTGTATTCGAGGATGCTGTAGCCATATTCTTATAATCCACTGATTTACCGGCCTCAAAATTCTCAAAGTCATCTATCGTACACTTATATACTACATATATGTGAGAGTTCTCAAACCAACCATGTATCGTTGTATTGTTCTCATCAGGCTTTGTAACCCCTGTAACAACGGTATTAGTGGACTCATCTAACGTTGTACTTGTTTGAATTCCGTTTATGAACCAGTCGCCGTCAGTTACGGTATGCAATGTACCGTCAAAGTCATAATCTGTAAAGCCATCGTTATTCGGATATGCCAGCATTGTCTTTACGCTCTGCAGTGTGACACCATCCGGAAGCTTATCAGTGATGGTATACTCTGTTGCATCGGCATCCATAAGTACATCAACGCGCCATGTGAGTGTTCCATCGCTTTCTGTTGTTTTCAAATAAGTCTGACTTGTATTACCGTTTCCATCAGTCTTTACAATCTTTGATGTCGTATGGCTGTAAGATGCAGATGCACTTGAATTTAAAGCTTCAAATTTATTCACATATTCAACTCTTCCACTTGGCGTTGTGTCGGCGGTTGTGCTGTATGTAAATGCGACTGTCCTTTCACTGTTGCTTATCGGATAATCCTTATTAAAGCTGATATTTACCGAGGTAAATCTGTAGTCATCAGCTTCTGATAATATACTAAAATCGGCCGTTTTTGACTTATTATTCTTATCCAGATATTTAACAGTAATGTCACCGATATATCCATCAAACTTTTCCTTAACCTGACTTACAAAATCCTTCATCTGGGTATAAGTCATGTAATGACAATTCTTCCGGGATTTGGATGACATTGTATCGGCTATGCCAAACTCTTTAGGAAATCCCGATGCCGGAATTGTAAATTTTGCTTGCCACTTTAAAGTATACAGCCCGTTATCTGTCTTTTGAGCTTCAACAAGCCTCTTCGTAATATCCTGCTTTGTTTTTGGAACATTTACACTTGAAGAACCATCATATGACTTATCATCCTTAGTAAGGGTAGCCTTATTATTAAATTTCTGGTCATCAAATGTCCGCAATGCGTCTGTATAATATTTGACAGTATACTTATTGCAGTTCTTGTTACCATCTGTAGGATTAAATGTAACCGATGTCACCTTGCCACTGCTGTCTTTGTTAATTGTATATCCGTCACTAGGTGATATATCAATGCCTGTAATTTTATCAAACATATCATCTGTCAGGACAGCTCCCGCAATATCCTCACAGCTTTTATTTACTGTAACCGTCCAGATAATCCGGTTATTAGTCTTATCATATTTACCGGATTTCTCTATAAGATTTTTGTAATACTTCACATAGCTGCTTGATGTATCTATGACAGTTTCTTTTGATTTTTGGTCTGTTGAATTACCTGTAACGAAATTAGTTGCCTGCCATGTAGCATTATTTCCCAAATCTCCGGCATTGGTCAGGTAATACCTGTATGTAATAGAACAACTCTCACCTGCACTTAATTTTGGAAGCTTTGCAGTAAGTGTTGCCTTTCCCGCATCTGCCGGGTCATCCTTTCCTGTCGCCTTTGCAGTATAACTACGGTCAACAGCCTGACCGTTTTTCTTTATGCTGTAGGTAAATCCGGTAGTATCAACCCTCATACCATTGCCGTTAAATTCATCTGTGATTTCGATATCATCAGGTGTACCTTTTGTAGAGGACACATCCACAGTAAACTCAACATAATAATTACCATTTTCATCAATACCAATATTATTATTATTTGTATTGCTCTTCTTTACAGAAATATCGTAGTTTAAGGAATCATTTCCGTTCCAGTGGATATTATCCTTGTCTACTGTTATGGTAACATCACCACCGATATAGATATCCACATCACCGGAATCATTGGTCTTGCCCTCGCCAAGAGCTTCTGCCTTTGCCCAGCCTTTTATATCGCTGCTGTTACCCTCAATATAACCATCTGCAAACTTGATAAGAATTGCATATGTACCATCCTCATTCTTGATATATCTGTACTGAAACTGTTCCTTATCGCCGTTGTCATCACATTTTGTCTTCCAGTAATTGCACAGCTCATCCGGAATAGTCACCGATGGATCATAGACATAATAGTAATTCTTAACAGTATTGCCATTGGCATCTACCGTATCATTCTTTCCGATTCCAAAGTCCAACTGAACCTCAAGCTTGAACTTCTCGCCGTTCCAGTCCACCGGTTTGCCCTCACTTGACATTTTGGTATATGAGCCATTTGATTGCAGTTTTTGAAGATTAACATAGTTTTCTGTGACATTATCTATGGTAAAATCCTTCTGATTCTGATCTGCTGCTGATGCAGGTTGTATAAGTCTGTATGCAGTAATGCCCAGCACTATAACAGCCATCGATATAATAAATGTAGCAAGCTGTCTACGTCTTCTCACTCTTTTAAGACGTTCTTTGCCGAGACGTTCCATATCCTTATCCATTCTGCATCCTCCTTTCATAGAGTTATATATAATTTCATTTAATTAATCTCTTAATCATTATTCAACAGCTAATATATTACACCCTTTTGGTCACACAACGGTCACACGGGACTTTAAATCGGGATTTTCTATTTTTTTACCAAAAAGTTTCAAATAACACTAATCAATTTTGCCAATTTTAGACAACGGCCAGATGGCAAATGTGATTTTGCCGACCACCTGTTCCTCTGAGACACAGCCTATAGCTGTATTTCTCGAGTCAAGTGATACGCTTCTGTTATCGCCCATCACGAAAATTTTCGACTCCGGAACCTGATAAGGCAGCTCTATATTGCAGTCTCCTAAAGCTTTTTCCTTGAGATACGGCTCATCAATCGCAATATCGTTTACGTAAACAGTTCCATCATCCGATATATTGACCCAGTCACCCGGCATCGCAATAACTCTTTTTACAAGTATCTTGTTATTGTAATAAAAAGCTATGACATCTCCTGTTTTAAAGTCATGTCCCTTTGATGCCATAAGCACCTGCCCCTCCTGTAACGTCGGTGACATAGAGGTTCCGGTCACCTGCAAAATCGGAAGCCACAGGTTTGCGACCAATATTGCTGCCGCTGCCACTACCACAAGTGTTCCTACGGTATTGAAGAGTGTTGCTGCAAATTTGTTGTTATACTTCACTCTTCTTAGCTCCTGACGCAGCTCCTTTATGCCAAGATCATCGCTATAACGGTCATAGTCGTCTGTCATGATACTGCGATAGCCCGATGTATCTTCAGTCTTCTCAGCACTTTTATTCTCAACTTCTTTATTCTCAACTCTGTTTTCTTCTGAAACCTTCCTTGATATTTCCTTTTCTATATGTACAGATATATCCTCCGGCCGGTTTTCTTTTTTAGTTTGCTGATATTCCTTTTCTATTTCAATATTTTTTTCTATATCAATGGTTATATCAGGTGCAGGTGTTACATATTTGACCGGAATTATTTCCGCTATTTCCTGTGATATATTTTCATCAACATTTTTGGTCTGCTTATGTACCTGCGTTACTTTTTCAGATGACTTAACAGATGTTTCCATCATATGTGCCAAAAGTAAATCAAGCTTATCCTCATTGGTAAGTGGTTTCTGTTCGACATCCTTCAGCTCCTCATCTTTGCTTAAATCCACTACATCAATATTATTTTTGCTTTCTGCAACAGCTGCAGTATTGTTATGATTAATCTCTGCAACTACCTTTTTATTGTATTCAGCATCTGTGTAGCTTTTTGTCGAATTTGTAAGGTTAGCTGATTTATTCTGCTTAATTTTCTTCTGTTCTCTTTTTTTTCTTAGCTCAATGTACTTTACAGCAACTCTTGCCAGAGCATATATTGCCTTTTTATATATTTTTTCTATCATTCTTTTGTCCAATTATCCATTCATAAACACAAAATATTGCTTCTATATTATTTTCTTGTCAGATTATTTGAAGCCATTGATATTACAGCAGCAAATTTTTGGATTTCCTCTGTTGCTGACGTGAGTTTGTTAATTGCAGCATTGATATCACCCGATGTCTTTACCTCACGCTCAAGTGTCTGAATATGTTTTTTTGTCTCGTCAAGCTCTTTTCTTAAGTGTTCAACCTCTTTACTTCTGTCTAAAAGCATCTCTAGCAGCTCACTTCTGCTCAGCTTCTTTAATTCTTTTGCTTCCATATTCACAACCTCCATATATCAAAACAACCAAAGAATAGCTTACTATATCTTTGGTTGCCCTTTATTATCTGTATTATATTACAAAATTAAAATTCAAATTTCTTTGCAAAATAAGCATCAAGCTCATCAATTGCGATACGCTCCTGCTCCATTGTATCACGGTCACGCACTGTCACGCAGTGATCTTCCTCTGAATCGAAATCATATGTCACGCAGAATGGTGTTCCTATTTCGTCCTGACGACGATATCTCTTTCCGATTGTTCCTCTGTCATCATACTCACAGTTGTATGTCTTTGACAGCTGTGCAAATACCTTCTCAGCGCTCTCATTGAGCTTCTTTGACAGTGGAAGCACTCCAATCTTTACTGGTGCAAGTGCAGGATGGAAATGGAATACTGTTCTTACATCCGGCTTCTCCGGTGTACCGATATCCTCCTCATCATAAGCTGCACAAAGGAAAGCGAGTACTACACGGTCAGCACCGAGTGATGGCTCGATAACGTATGGCAGATATTTCTCATTCTTCTGGTCATCAAAGTATGTGAGATCCTGTCCTGAAACTTCCTGATGACGTCCGAGGTCATAATCTGTACGATCTGCAATGCCCCACAGCTCGCCCCATCCGAACGGGAATAAGAACTCGATATCTGTAGTTCCCTTTGAATAGAAGGCTAACTCGGCAGGATCATGATCACGCAGTCTCATCTCATCCTCCTTGATTCCAAGAGAAATCAGCCAGTCGCGGCAGAAGCCTCTCCAATACTTAAACCACTCAAGGTCTGTTCCAGGCTCGCAGAAGAACTCAAGCTCCATCTGCTCGAACTCACG
>OGFB01000798.1_pt1 | contig 13961 bp, 13 predicted proteins | sample 1570801 | NCBI WGS metagenome assembly OGFB01 (sample SAMEA2581969, study PRJEB24529) | metagenome | biome: Human gut stool | place: China | collected 2011 | reverse complement strand
TTTATTAGTAAGATAATAATTTAGAAAAGATATTTTTTTAGTTAAGATATTAAATTTATTAAATTATAATGTGTTTTAAAAGTAGATTAAAATTAAAGGCTGATAATCTAAAACTTATATATTTTAAGAAGTTTAAATTTAGAATGAATATCAAATATAGTTTGTAATAATAATAAGTTGTGTCTTTTAATAAAATGGGCAGGTCACAGTTAATTCACAAAATAATGCTATTTAAAGTTTGGATATGTGCTATTTGTTTTTTTAAAAGTACAGTATAATGGCTGATGTAAACCAGTTGACTGCTGGTTTCATAAACCTAAATAAACCTAAAACCAAAAAACCAAAAAACCAAAAAACCAAAAACCAAATTAAAAACAAAACCAAAGACACTTTTTAAGTGTCAATCGGAGGAAGCAATGAAAAAGAGTGTAAAGAAGTTAGCTGCACTTGGATTAACTACAGTATCTGTAGTTAATTTAGTAGCCTGTGGAAGTTCTGAGTCTAGTGGCTCAAAGTCAAGTTCAGGTGAAGTTACTAAGCCAGAAAAATTTTCTGTAATGGTAAACAGTACTGTTGTTACTGAAACAAATGGTGCGAGTGCATTTTATGATTATCTTAAAGAGTTGACAGGACTTGATATCGAATGGAAGCGTCCTGACCATAGTGGTTACTATGATGCAGTTGCTAATGCATTCAACTCAACAGAAACTATGCCAGACGTTGTATTATTGTCTTCAGATTATTATGCATTATATGCAAATAATGGATTTTTATGGGATATGACAGATGCTTGGAATAATTCAGACGTTAAAAAGTCATGTAGACTTGTAGATGGTGCTGAAAGCACAATTAAGAACCTTATGGTAAACGGTGAAGACGGAGAAAAAGCAATGTACGGCTTTACTGCTGCAAGAGGTGATGGTTGTGTTTCTTACTTAAAGCAGTCATGGCTTGAAGACGCAGGAATTAACGTAGCAGATGTAGATGGAGTTACTCTTGACTTCGATACATTTTATGGTTACTTAAAGCAGATGAAGGAAAAGAAAGGTCATTATGTAATTTCTGCTCCAGGATTTATCTGTACTTCAGAACCATATACAAACTACCTTCCAGAATTTTATCAGAAAGCACAATATACTTTCTATAAGAACTCATCTGGTGAATATGTAGATGGATTTACAGAGCAAGCAATGAAGGATGCTCTTCAAAGAATTAGAACTGCTGTAGAAGATGGCGTTATTGATAAGGAAACTGTTAATAATTCAACATCAAATGCAAGAGATAAGTTCTATTCAAAAGACGCATCATCTGAATCAGGTATGTTTACATACTGGTCAGGTACATGGGCTAATACTCTTAAGGTAAATCTTGCTTCTAAGGGTCTTGATGATAGACTTATAGCTCTTAAGCCAATCAAGGAACTTGGTGCATATACACAGAGAATTCCAGGAATTTGGACTATTACAACTGCTGCTGAAAACCCAGAAGGAATATTTAAGTATTTCCTTGAAAGTATGTTAGACGGTGGCGATGTTCAAGTAGCATGGGAATACGGTGCTAAGGGAACACACTGGGATACAAAGGCTGAAACTGTTACACTTCAGGGTGAGTCAACAGGTACAACATATAGTGAAGGCGAGTTCCATATGCTTCCATCACCTGAAAAGCCAAATACTCTTCAGACAAAGAACAATGTTGACCCATTACTTGCAATGACAACATTTGAAAAGACAGAGTCTAATCCAGAAGGAACAGACCCAGGACTTCAAACAATATCTCAGACTGCTATTGATAACAGTGAATTCTTCTTTGAAAACTGTCAGGGTTATGAAACATTACCTATGACAACAGAATTATCAGAAGGTTCAACTGATATTAATACAGCAAGAAATTATGTAATCGCTCAGACAGCTTTAGGTTACATGACAATTGATGAAGGTATGGATTACTACAATAAGACTGTTGGTAACCTTGTTAAGAGTGTATTAAAGTCTTTAAATAAGTAATTGTTTTGTATCATATAAATGTTAATACATTTATTTTGATAGAATATATATATTAGGAAAAAAGAACGGTAGTTTGTTAATTCAAACGAAGTGAAAAAGCACAGATGAACTAATCACCTGTGCTTTTTTCGTTATTAAATTTAGGGTTGCGAGGCTAGTAGGAGTATATAATATTGACACACACCAGTAAAAGTACAATCAGTCATATTTGTATGCCACAATCGAACAAGTATGTTCATTGCAAGCATACAAATATAACTAATTGTTCTTTTAATGGTGCATTTACAATATTATATACTCCTACTAGCTTACGGAAGGTTTACTTATGGTTACTAATTATTGTATTATTACACGCAATTCTTTTTTTAATAGAAATTGTGAATTTACTTGATAGTATTAAATATTTATTTTATTAGTACGGTGATAAAATTTTATAAGTAAGTTGTCTGTATAAAATGTATTGCGGTAATAGTGTTGTGAATAATTGACAAGGAATACAACTTACTATGGGTTGAAATTTGCAAAAATAGGTTGGGAGTGTGTGTGGGCAATATTTGTTTGACTATAAAGGAGTATTGTTGGTAATGCCGTAAAATTCTTTTACTTGTTCGGCGTATTTACTGCCTTTTGAGTAACCGTCTTTGTATAGGTCTAGTATTTTATCTTTGTCTTTTTCCATTCTTGAAAAACCGTCGGTGTGGTCAGGTCTTATTACGATGACTTTTCCTGCTTTTTCGTATTTTTCTAGGCGTTTTAGACATTTGTTGTAGCGGGTTGCTCTTTTTAGTAGGTCGTTGGCAAGTTCTGGGTATTTTAGATAAGCTTTTGCCATTACTTTTATTGAAGCAGAAGTCGTTTTTTTGTAACCTGGTTGTCTTGTTAGGACTACAACTACTCTGTCACAACCGTCTTTGAAGGCTCTTTCAAATGGAATTGAGTCACTAAGACCGCCATCAAGATAAGGTGTATCATTAATGTATATGTATGGAAAAAGCATAGGGAGTGCGCAAGTTGCTTTTAGAACTTGGTTAGTTTTATCTTCTCCAGTGTAACGCATATATTCTGGTTTTCCAGTAATTACATTTGTTACAACGCAATAAAATTCTCCTTTATAAGCTTTAAATGCTTCATAATCAAAATGTACTAACTGGTTAGGAACGGTTTCGTATAGGAATTCGAGTCCGCAGTAACATTTATTCTTGCGGTCAACCATATTGCCAACACTCATATATCGTTTGTCATCACGATAGTCCATTATTATTTTTAGATTTCTACCTGCTTGTTTTGAAGCATAACATACGCCATAAGCCGCCCCTGCTGATACACCAATCATATAATCTGGCATAATATCTCTTTTTATAAATGCGTCCATGACACCACATGAAAAAACTGTTCTTAATGCTCCACCCTCAAATACAATTCCTGTTTTCATTATTAAGCCTCATTTCTGCGTTGTGTATTAGTTGAATTTATAAGAAAATATATTGTTTTCGCCTTATACAACGCAATAAGGCGGTATGTTATATTTTCTTATTAATTTGGGGAAAAGTCAAGTGGTGTGAAAGTTTCAATTTCTTTATTTTGCATTTATATAAACAAAAACACACCAGTAAAAGAAAAACTAACTATATATGTATTCTTTAATAGAATAGGCTATATATAATTAATTGTTCTTTAAATGGTGTGTTTATTGTTTGTGTAATTTTATAGCAAATTTATTTTTGTTCTTGATGTTCTTCTAGTAAATCTGAACAACTTACATTTAGTACTTTGGCAAATGTTTTTAATTCTATATCAGTAACAAATCTCTCTCCCGACTCTATACGTTGTATGGCGTTTTTATCTAATTCTATTCCCTCTAACTGCATTTTATCAGCAAGGGCACGTTGAGATGTCTTTGGTAGAAGTGATTTGCGAAGTTTTGCAATATTAATACCTGAGATATTGTTTCCACCGTTAGGTGCTTTGTTTTTATACATTAACATTCCCTTTCTTGACATTTACTGCTTGTCAATTATTAAAGTATATGTTAAAATGAAAGAAAATTGACATTCACTAAATGTCAAAAACGTTAAAATTTAAAAAATAAAATTATAATATTGGGTAAATAATATATATATCATATATAATAATATAATGGAGTTGACAGGAGTATGGGGAATATTGAAGAAAAAGATTTACCGTATATAATAGATAATATGCAAAATATACTAAATAATATGCAACGTAATATTTCAAATTTTAATCAACAAAAGACAAAGTTATATTGGTCACAAGTGAAAATGTCAAATAATATCAAGTTTTGGCATAAAGATGTAGAAGCTATAAAACATTTGAATAACTTATTAGATAATATGTTAATTTATACAGAAAAGATAATGATACTTGTAGAATGTACTTTTTATAGTTCTGTTTATAGTTATAATAAATGTTTGGAAAATTAAAAATTGCACAAATTGAATTGATTTGTTAGTATATTAACAAGCAAAATGTTGTAGTATTATATTATTTATGGAAAGGATAAGGATATTTATGAACGATAAGATAAGACAAGAATTATTTAATCTAGGAGATGAGAAGTACAAAAAGTTTTCATCAACTCTTATTCCTAATTCTAAACCGATTATTGGTGTAAGAATACCAGTGCTTAGAAAATTTGCAAAAGAACATCTTAATGATTGGAAAAGTATTGTAACAGATACTACTAAAGATTTGTATTTTGAAGAAACCATGCTTAGAGGTATGATGTTAGGTTATGGAAGTAGTAAGGAGAAAAATATTGATGAGGCATTAAGGCTTTTAGATGAATTTGTACCAATGGTGGATAATTGGTCGGTGTGTGATGGTTGTTGTGTTTCATTTACAATATTTGAAAAGCATAGAGAAAGGGTGTTTGAACATATTCAAAGATATCTTAATTCAGATAAAGAATTTGAAGTAAGAGTGGGACTTATAATACTGCTTGACCATTTTTTAAAGGTGGATGGTAATGGAAATAAGGCGAAAAGAAAGCGAGTCGTTTCTGAAAATGATATTGAAGCTTCAAAAGTTTTTGATGAGAATGGCTTGTATATAGATAAAATATTAGATATAATAAACAGACAATATACACAAGGTTATTATGCGATGATGGCAGCGGCTTGGCTTACGGCTGAGTGTTTTGTAGTATTTCCGGCAAAGACATACACATTTCTTAAGGCAACATCATTACAACTTAACAACCGTGAGAATAATATAATAGATGATAGTGAAAATGTAAACGATAAAATATACTGTATGGATAAAGTTACATTTAACAAAGCATTGCAAAAGATATGTGAGTCACTAATACCTGATGATAATGTGAAAAAGCTAATTAAACAGCTAAAAGTCAAGTAGATTATGAAGCATTATATTTTATCAAATCAAGTCTATAATATCTTGAAATTACTATGCTAAAAATAATAAAAACATACAGGTAGATAAGTTGTTAAAAGCAATACAGAAAATGAAAGCCTATGTGTTTTAGTATAGGGCAAGATTATATTATTTTTGCAGAAAGGAAAGAATTATGAAGGAGAAAAAGATTACAACAATAATACTAGCTATAATTGCTGTATTGATTATTGGCGGGGCTTATTATTATGTAGCACTACCAGCAATTAATATTCATGCAGTAGGCTTTTGGTATTTTGTTATTGTTATAATGGCTATTATAACAGGAATTTATTGCATGATTAATGCAAAGTTTACGGAGAGGTATAAGACAGGCAAAAATAAAGAGATAAAAAGTTTCAAGTTGACATTTAAAAATAACAAAGCAGGTGTTATTGGAAAAACATTTATTACAATAACAGTAGCATTAGTTGTTATATACGTTGTGGGAAGTCTGCTTTCATCAGAGATTATTAATGCTTCTAAATATCAACAGCTTTTAACTGTTGAAACAAGAGATTTTGCAGAAGATATTAAAGAAGTATCTTATGATAAAATACCTATTCTTGACAAGGACTCAGCTTCAACTATTGGTAACAGAGTTATGGGTACAATTGTAGATATGGTATCACAGTTTGAAGTTAGTGATATGTATTCACAGATTAATTACAATAACAGACCCGTAAGAGTTTCACCATTGCAATATGGCAATCTTATTAAGTGGTTTACTAATCATTCGTCAGGAATACCAGCTTATATAAGTATTGATATGACTACACAAGAGGCGGAGTGTGTAAGATTGTCGCAACCGATTAAGTATTCAATGAGCGACCATTTTGGAAGAAATATATATAGACATTTAAGATTTGCATATCCAACGTATATATTTGACCAAGTTAATTTTGAAATTGACGACAATGGAACGCCTTATTGGATTTGTCCGGTTAAAAAATATAATATTGGACTTTTTGGTGGTGTAACAATTGGGCGTGTTGTACTTTGTAATGCTGTTACAGGAGAGCTTTCTGACTATGCGGTGGAAGATGTTCCACAGTGGGTTGATAAGGTGTATTCAGCAGAAATGCTTATAAATCTTTATGACTATTCAGGACAGTTAAAGCATGGATATTTTAATAGCATTTTAAGTCAAAAGGACTGTCTTAAAACTACAGAAGGATATAACTATATAGCACTTGATGATGATGTGTGGGTGTATACAGGTATTACATCAGTAGGTCAAGACAAGTCGAACGTAGGCTTTGTGCTTATGAACCAACGTACTATGGAGAGTCGTTACTATGTGATTTCAGGTGCGGAAGAATATTCGGCTATGTCATCAGCCGAAGGAAAGGTACAGCACCTTAATTATAAAGCTACATTTCCACTACTTCTTAATGTTGAGGGTGAGCCAACATATTTTATGGCGTTAAAGGATAGTGCAGGGCTTGTTAAGTCTTATGCTATGCTCAACATAGAAAAGTATCAGAATGTTGCTATTGGTGACACTGTGGCACAGTGCGAGGAAAGTTATAAGAAGCTTTTAGAAGAAAATGGAGTTACACAGGAAGAAGCTAAAGAAACTAAGAGTATTCAAGGCAAGATTACAAAGATTGCTCAAACTGTTATAGATGGAAATTCACATTATTATATTATGCTTGAAAATTCAAACGATATATTTGACATTTCTTTGTCAGAAAATATTGATATTATAAGATATAACATTTCTGATGTGATTAGTCTTGAATATTACAGTAATGACAAGGTGAATACAGTAGTAAAGATATTGACAAATAATAACTTATAAATACAGAAATACAGATAAATGCAAATAGAAATATTTATGAAAAAAGAAGTTGTATCAATTTCAGCAGTTAGTTTTGTGGCAGGTTTGACAATAGGAATGATAGCACAAATTTAAAAATTATGGTTGTTAGATTTGAATAATATGCTATAATAAATATAGGTTTTGATACGAGCCTTATACTATCGTTAATTCATTCATAAGAATGATTGACAGTGAAAGTCTTATAGAAAATCATTAGTCTTATATGCTTTCGAGTATATTTGGAAGTGGTCGTATATAAGAACCCAATGAGCTTTAGCCATTGGAGTATCAGAAGTAATAATGTGATTGGGATAATATGGCATTAAGATAAGCTTAGGTTATAATTTATCAGCGGAGATGGTATAATATAACAATTGTGTAAAGATATAATGCGACCAGTCAATATTATAAGCCACGAAATTGTGGGAAAATATGCAATTATTATAAGTTTAGGAAAGGAAAAGCTATTTATTATACAGTTGTGTATGTTTTTAGTAGCAGAAATTGCAGATGGATATTATTGTTAAGTACATTGATGGATTACTTGAAAAAAGCACACCGGACGCACCAGTGTGGAACATTGAAAAGATTAAGCAGGGTCTTAAGTCTAAGTGGAATTATATAGACGGGTGTATGATTAAGGCAGTACTTGAAATGTATGCTATTTCAAAAGAAGAAAAGTACTTAAAGTTTGCAGATGATTTTATTGACTATCGTGTAAGAGAAGATGGTACAATTGATGGATATAGCATAGGTGAGAAGAATATTGACAATGTTAATGCTGGTAAGACTCTTTTTGAACTTTATGATATAACTGGAAAAGAAAAGTATAAAAAGGCTATTGACCTTGTATACAGTCAGATAGAGATTATGCCTAGATGTGAATGTGGAAGTTTTTGGCATAAGGACATTTATCCAAATCAAGTATGGCTTGATGGATTATATATGGGATTACCATTTTATCTTGAATATGAAACTCGTTTTAACGATAGAAAGAACTATGATGATATATTCAATCAGTTCAAGTTTGTTATCGAAAATATGAGAAATCCTCTTAATGGACTTTATTATCATGCTATAGATACAAGTAAAGAAGCTTTCTGGTGTGACAAAGTTACAGGTCTTTCACAAAATATTTGGCTTAGAGCTATTGGTTGGTATTCTATGGCACTTCTTGATACTCTTGATAAGGTTGATAATTCAGACCATAAGTTTGATAAAGAATGTAAGATGTTAGAAGATGCTTATGTTGACCTTATGAAGTCTATGATTAAGTATCAAGATGAAAGTGGTATGTGGTATCAAGTAGTTAATTTTGGTGGCATGGATAAGAATTACCTTGAAACAAGTGGTAGTTCTATTATGGCATATTCTTTACTTAAGGGTGTCAGACTTGGTTTCTTACCAGAAGAATACAGAAAGTATGGCGAAAAGGCTATTGATGGAATATGTGATAAGTACTTAAAGAACAATGATGGTGAACTTTCTCTTGGTGGAATTTGTCTTGTAGCTGGTCTTGGTGGTAAGACTAGAAGACCGGGTACTTATGATTATTATATGTCTGAGCCTATCGTTGAAAATGACGCAAAGGGTGTTGGACCATTTTTACTTGCTTATACAGAATTATTAAGATATAAGAATAAATAATACATATGATTTTATGATGTGCGGGGGCTTTTAGCTTCCGCATTTTTAAAAAGAAAGGGTGATTTATATGAAGCCATATATTACAATGGAAGAAGCTTTAAGTAGACAAAAAGAGGGGAGTCGTTCAATTAAATTTATTACTGAAGAAAATGGTTGCATTAATGGGTGTTGTTCTGGAATTACAGTTTATCCAGATTATGAATTTAGCAAAAAGCCTGGAAAACATGATGACCAAGAGGGATTTTATGTACTTGAGGGTGAAGGGTATGCAAAGCTTGATGATTTGGAATTTCCAATAAAAGCGGGGGACTCTTTTGTGGCATTGCCACAGGTAGCACATACTATACGAACTAAAGAAGGAAGTACACCTGTTAAAGTATTTTGGTTTCACAGTGGTGTATAAAATATATGGTAATCGTATGTTTTTAGTTGAAAGTCAGCTTTAGTGAAATATCTGTAGAATTGTTTTGGAAAGGGGAATTTGATTTTTGGAAGAATTCATAAATGATGACGATGGACAGGAGAATGATAAGGCATTAGATGAAAAGAAAAAATGGCTTTTCAAGGAAAATATAAGGCTTGACGAATTAAGAAGAAGTCTTGAAGAAGAAAGAAAACTTCTTGATATACAACTAGGAATGTTAAAAAAGCAACAAAGAAAAAATGCTATACTTGAAAAACAGCTAGAAAACCAAAAAAGGTTATTTGATAGTCAATGGCAAATACTTGAAAGAGAAACTAGACAACTTGCTATAGATAAGGAAAGGTTTGAAAGGCATAAAATAGTATATCGTGATGAGATATCAAGAGAAGTAAGAAAGAGTATGAGTAATACATCAGGTGTGAAAATATTCTTTAAGGGTGTTGATAATGCTCAAAGTTTAAAAAAGCGATACAGAGCATTGCTTAAAATATATCACCCGGATAATGTTAATGGAGATAACAGTCTTTTGCAAGCAATTATTGATGAATATGAAAGATTGAAAAATATATTAAAATAAAGTTTTTGTTAGAGTAAAAATATTTAATGATACTTAATTATTTGTTGAATATTATAATGCAAACTTAATAAACTAATACGATATATTGTCATAAGTATTTTAAAAACATAGAGTTGATTTAAAATATATAGTTAATAAGTTAATTATAAATATTTTTTCTAATTAAAGTGATAAAGCTGTAAATTAATTATTGTTCAAAAGTGGCGAATAGTGTATAATTATAACGAACTGGCGGATTGGACAAGTAAAGGTTCTAAAACCGAGTGTGAAATTAGGAAAGGAAAAGCTATTTTTATATTATTATTTTAATAGCAGAATTTGTAATGTTTAAGATTAATGAGAATTATTTAAAGTTACCAGGAAGTTATCTTTTTTCTACAATTGCAAAGAAAGTCAACGCATTTACACAGGCTCACCCTGATAAAGAGATTATAAGACTTGGTATTGGAGATGTTACACTTCCATTATCACCAGTAGTTATTGATACACTTCATGGTGCAGTAGATGAAATGGGAAAGGCAGAAACATTTCATGGTTATGCACCTGATTTAGGATATGAATTTTTAAGAAATGCTATCGTAGAGCATGATTATAAGAAACGTGGAGCTGATATTAAAGCCGATGAGATTTTTGTAAGTGATGGTGCTAAGTCTGACTCTGGTAATATTGGAGATATTTTCTCTGTAGATAATAAGATTGCAGTATGTGACCCTGTATATCCGGTATATGTTGATACTAATGCGATGGCAGGAAGAACTGGCGATTATATTCCAGAACAGCAAAGATGGAGTAATGTAATTTATATGCCATGTACAGCAGAAACTAATTTTGCACCAGAGCTTCCAAAGGAAACTCCTGATATTATATATCTTTGCTTCCCTAACAACCCAACAGGTTCAACAATAACAAAAGACGAGCTTCAAAAGTGGGTTGACTATGCTAATAAAGTAGGAGCTGTTATTATTTATGATGCAGCTTATGAAGCATATATTTCAGAAGAAAATGTTCCTCATACAATTTATGAATGTGAAGGTGCAAGAACTTGTGCTATTGAGCTTAGAAGTTTTTCTAAAAATGCAGGTTTTACAGGTACAAGACTTGGATTTACTGTAGTTCCTAAGGATTTAAAGAGTGGCGATGTTACACTTCACAGTCTTTGGGCAAGAAGACATGGAACTAAGTTTAATGGTGCGCCTTATATTATTCAGAAGGCGGGTGCTGCTGTCTATACAGAAGAAGGACAAAAGCAGACTAATGAACAGATTGCATATTATATGAAGAATGCAAAGACTATTCTTGATGGTCTTAAGTTAGCAGGTTACACTGTATCTGGTGGTGTTAATGCACCATATATTTGGTTAAAGACTCCTGATAAGATGACTTCATGGGAATTCTTTGATTATTTACTTGAGAATGCTAATGTTGTTGGTACACCTGGTTCTGGTTTTGGACCTAGTGGTGAAGGATATTTTAGACTTACAGCATTTGGTTCACATGAGAATACTGTTAAGGCGCTTGAGAGAATTAAGGCGTTATAATTTATTTTTAATTGTAGATATATACTTGAGTAGAAAAAATAGTATTGAATTTTATAGTTGATGGATAGACGCTAAGTAATTCTAAGTTGTGTTGAAAATGTATAGATTACGAACGTGAGCGCAATCAATGCGACATCGTGTCGCTGATTGCTTTACCGCACGTCAATGTGCGGTAATCACTGTATACATATAACACAACTAAGAATTACTAAGCATCTACCATATACTATAAAATTCAATACTATTTTTTCTATTTACCACTACATTTTGACTTGTGGGACATAAATTTAACTAATATAGTGAGTGATTGGAAGATTATTTTACTATTGATATCTTACGGAAGTTTATTGAAATAGAAAATATGAAACTTAAAGTTTATTTTAGGGATATTGAGTAATTTATAATAAAATAAATTTAAGGTATGGGGGATTTATTTAGATTGGGAGATATGGAAAATTGGGAGAAAACTTTTATAAAAGAATTTAACAAAAGGTGTGGAAAAATCTGTAAACATAGTGTAATATATGATGTGTATTGTAAGTAATACAATTTTTGTTGCTATTTACTAAAAATATAAGAATTTATTTTGGGGTAGGTAGTAATGTTTTTTAGAAATAGATTTAAAAATATCTTTTTATAATGCACATTAAAATGTACAAAAATGGAGGAATGTTTATGTGGTTAGCAGATTTAGGTAATGGTAATTATAGAAATCCAATTCTTTATGCAGATTATTCTGACCCTGATGCAATAAGGGTTGGTGATGATTATTTTTGTATTGCGTCAAGTTTTTGTAATGCACCAGCACTTCCAATTCTTCATTCTAAAGATTTGGTTAATTGGAAGGTTGTTAATTATGTTTTAGATAAGATACCAGAGTTTAGATATAGAAATCCAATTCATGGCTGTGGAGTGTGGGCTCCTGCAATAAGATACCATGAGGGAATATATTATGTGTGTTTTCCAATGCCAGATGAAGGAATATATATGACTACAACAAAAGACCCATTTGGAAAATGGAGTGAACCTGTTAATATAAGACCGGGCGCAGGCTGGATTGACCCTTGCCCATTTTGGGACGATGATGGTAAAGCCTATCTTGTAGCAGGTGTTGCAAAGAGTCGTATAGGTTATAAGAGTGTACTTCATATGGTTGAAATGCAACCAGATGGTATGGGACTTATAGGCGATGAAGTTAAGATATTTGATGGAAATGAAAATGACCAGGTTACAATTGAAGGTCCTAAGCTTTATAAGCGCAACGGATATTATTATATATTTGCACCAGCAGGTGGTGTTAAAACGGGTTGGCAGACGGTGCTTCGTTCTAAAAATATTTTCGGACCTTATGAATATAAGGTTGTTATGCGACAAGGAGACTCGCCTGTTAATGGGCCTCATCAAGGAGCATGGGTAGATACTGTGACAGGTGAAGATTGGTTTTTACATTTTCAAGATGTGTATGCAGCAGGTAGAATAATGCACTTACAGCCTATGCACTGGGAAAATGATTGGCCGATTATTGGCGTTAATAAAGATGGCAATGACTATGGTGAGCCAGTGATGGAATATAGAAAGCCTAATATTGGTAAGACTCAAGCAGAACTTTCTGACATATCAAAATATCCTATATGTGAACCAGATACAACAGACGAATTTGATAGTAATAAATTGGGTATTCAGTGGCAATGGAATTCTAATCCTGACAAAGACTGGATTGAATTTGTTCCCGAAAAATCTAGTATTAAGCTTAATGCTGTCAATGCTGTACCTTTAAGACCAGTAGGGGATTATAGGAATATTTTACTTCAAAAGTGGCCAGCACCAGAGTTTAGTTGTGTTACAAAAATGAGTATAGCAGGTATGAAAGAGGGAGATAAAGCAGGAGTTATTTCTCTTGGAATGAATTATATAGCTATGGCTATTGAAGTTAAAAATGGTGAATATGTATTACAACAGATTAATGGAACTCAGTTCTTTGACTGTGATATGCCTTATACTAAAGAAGATATTAAGAATTTTGTAGTTGATAACGGTAGACTTGATAGTGAAAAGAATATATATTTTAAGTATACTGTAAAATGTACGGGTCATATTGACCATATGGAATTAGATTTGCCTGTAAAAAACGCACCAGTTGAGAGTGTAACATTTGAGATTAGTTATGATGGTGTTAATTATGAAAATGCGTTCTCAATTCCTTCAAAAGCAGGTCGTTGGGTTGGAGTTAAGAATGGCGTGTTTGTGGCGCATAATAGTGAAGTTGCAGGTGAAAAGGGCTTTGTGATGGTGGATTATGTAAGGTATATGTAAATAGAATGTGTTGTTGGGGGATGGAAGTAGGGAGTAAATTTTATAGTCGATGGATAAAAGCTAAGTAGTTCTAAGATGTGCTGGGGTTAGGCTATGTAAAGTCGGACGTGAACGCCACCAATGCGACGTCGTGTCGCTGGTGGCTTGCCCTGACGTCGTGTCAGGGCATCACTGTTTTTTGACAGCACAACTAAGAACTACTAAGCTTTTACCATAT
>OGFB01000774.1_pt1 | contig 14355 bp, 24 predicted proteins | sample 1570801 | NCBI WGS metagenome assembly OGFB01 (sample SAMEA2581969, study PRJEB24529) | metagenome | biome: Human gut stool | place: China | collected 2011 | reverse complement strand
TCCATGATGCAAAGATAAGATTTTTTTTCTTTCCCCACTATTTATCGGGTGAGCCCATAAAAGACTAAAGAAAGGGTCGTAAAATTACTCAATACAGAGTTTAATACGACCCTTTTAAATATTATAGTTATAATCTGTAACTTTGAGGAGTAGTCCATTTAATTTTGACACACCCTCATTCAACAATACATATTCTTTATTATATAAGCGCTTTTTCTTCTAGTAGGTTTATAATTTTATCAATATGAATAAACATCATGTCAGCAAGAGTATTATATCCATTCTCTGAATAAGATATTTCAAATTTGACTAATTCTTTTTCTTTAGGGTTTAATCTCATATTAAAATAAGGGTAGTCAACCCATTCAGAAAAAGAATATCCTCCTCTGTCCATAATGTATTTGATTTGAAGCGAATTATTATTTATTATAAAAATTATATTTCCTGTGAATAGTCCAATTAAATACCAATTTTTCCCTACAAGAGGAACAATTTCTTCTTTAGGAAGTCTATGTATAATTGTATCAAATTTTATATCAAAACATCTTAATAAAGACAATAAATAAGTAAACGTTGATGTTGTTGTTATATATTTCCCTTCAAGTTGTTTCGTTAATTGAATTTGTTTATCTTTTATAAATTTATTTGAATTAATAATCCTTTCCTTAATTATACGTAAGTTTGCTCCTACTTGCTCTTTAAGGTCCATCTTCTTCACAATTTCCTCAGATATGCTATCACAAATTTGGGAATATTTCAATAATTCTTTATCTAATAAATTATTAATTATATATTCCTTTATAAAATCAATCAATGAGTATTTATATGGTTGGCTATTTGAAAATTTACTTATATAGCCTAAAAAATCCGTCTTTTCTCCGTATATGTGTGAATATATATTTTTAATATTGTCTATGTCGCAAACAGAAATTATTTTATCAAAACCAAATTTATTATTTTGTTCAAATATATTGTTATGTGAATATCTGTCAAAATGAGCTGAAAATACATTAAGGATTCTAAATATATGAGCAGGATCAATTCTGTCTAAGTCTTCAATTATTAGTACAACTTCTTTTTCAGGATGGTTATTTTTGTATTCTTTAATAATGTCACATATAAGTTGTGTTATTGCATCAAACTCATAAATTGAGCCTTTTAAGCTTTCGAATGATTTTATATAATTTGTTGATGAATCTTTGTCGTTTTCTGTTGTTTTATTTTTCCATGTTTCATATTTCCTTTTTATGCTATCAGCTTTTTTAATTATATTACCAATATTAATATCAATCCCAAATAGATTTATATTAGGGATAACGTCAATAATAAATGATATAATATCAGCAGGATTATTTTTGAAAAATTGGTAACATAGAAACGGTGTGTTTAAATTGATATTATCAACTTCAACTAAATCATTAGATAATAATCTTATTAATACATCTCTTTTTATTAGATCAAATATATCCTTATTATCCATAACTTGGTAATTAACAGGATATATTGGTATGAATAAATAGTTTTCAGAATATTTCTCTATGAATTTTGATATAAAATAACTTTTTCCATTTCCAAACCTAGAAGATAATATACATCTATTATTAGCATCTAAATACTGTTTGAAATTTTCAAGATGTAAATTAATAGAAATCATTTCATTATTCATTTCCATAATTGCTTATTTTTCTAGGCAAAAGTATATATTAAATGTGATATGGCAAAAAAATAATAAATTTAAAAAGATGCCATTTCATGAAGATTCTTTCTTCATAAACCTTGCTCCTTTAACAAAGCCCTCTATGAAATTGTCAGAACAGATACGCATCAGTTCAAGATTGCATCTGCCATTCCCCAAGGGGCATTTTTTACACAGCTGGCTACGTCCATTAGCCAACTTTGCTTTCTGTATTATTGATACCATATATTAATCCTCATCTTACTTTATTACACACCGGCAATTATCTTAACTTCCTTCAGTGTTTTCCCTTCTTTTAACAGCTTTAATAGTTTATTGCGCCCCAAGACCTTGTATACAGGTATCCAGTCTGCATGTACAAGGTCTGCAGGCTCTCCTGGAGGAATAGCCATGTTATTATCTCCGACATAATATTTTGAACTTGGATTAGACAATTCAAAAATTGTAATTCCAGATTTATTGCAAAGCATATACATATTACCATTTATCTTGACTTGTCCATAATGTCGTGCTATGGATAGATGTGAATTCATCCATACGGATTCTTCTATTACAATAGGTTGTATGCTCATTATACAACTTGTCTTATCAGGTTAATATTCTTGTTTACCAACTCTATTATTTCGTTGTGCATCGGTGTAATGCTGTTACATACGCCACGGCTCTGTACAATAGTGAAAGTCCTTAGGCTCAGCTCTATGGTCTCTATTCGGTGCCCTTCTTTGTCCTTTGCAGACAGAATCAGGCTTTCTTTTTTCTTGTAATAGCCACATGCATATACACAGTGGTGCATAGCCTCTCCTTCCTCGACCATTTCCGCAACGGACCGTATGACAGTTATAACGATGTCTTCGTTGCCGAAGCATATACCGAAGAAACGGCCTTTTTCCTGTGCGTAGGTCTTTTCCCATCCCAAGGCTTCCCTCATTCTGTCAATCTCCCTTTGTCTGGCTTCCTCGCGGTTCATTCTTTTTAGAAGCTTGTCATGTTCCTTCTTCAGATCGGCCGGACATACATATTTCGCATTGTGCGTGTCCATATTGAAATGCAGTAGCATTTGTATGTAGTCAATCCACATCGAAGCATCTTTCACCCTGTAGGCGTTTCTGTTGCAGATGTTTATTGAAGGTTTCACGTCCTGTGGTATGCCTCTTATGCTCTTCGCATAAAGCAGATTATACTGTTTTGTCTTGATAAGCATTTCGGCTTCGTTGTCTGTCAGCAACATGGCGGCAAGTCTGTTTACTGATATCCCTTTGCAGCGGAATGTAAAACCGTTTCTCTTTAACTTTGGGATAAGTCCTCGGACCGGATAAATAAATTCAGAGTAGATATCATATTTGTCGGGACTATATGAGTATCTCCCGTTTACTTTGTCCTTTATGCTCATGGGCTTGCAGAAGTCCCAGGCATCATACACCCAAGCCATAGGCCTACATGGTCTTGCCATGATATATTCCTTCCCATCCTCTGATATCCAGTTCTGTACCGCTTCGTTTATGCAGAAGTATGGTTCATACCCTTTGGATATGTTTCCAGACATCTTGTACATCTGTCTTTCGATTATAAAGTGACGAAAGACCTGAAATCCCCTGTATGTTGTCGCTATCGTGAAGTACCAACGCTCGATAGATTTGCGTTTCCGGCTGTTTTTAAGCTTTAAATGTGTTCCACAATGCGGACATACAGTTTCGTCTCCTACGAGGTCTATACCGAGTAGAGAAACTGTTTTTTCGTGAACCGTTCCACAGTTCATGCACCATACTTCGCCCTTGTTGTAGTAACCGATTTTCTCAAAACAGGTATCTTTAGCCCATTGTTTCTGTTTTTCAGTAATGGTCGGCAGCTTTGCACTAAGTTCGGCCACCAACCGTTCTGTTTTGTTACGTGGTTTCATAATCTTAAAAGTCGAATAGTGATTGCTCTGCGTGTTTACTTCTTTCTCTCTCAGCCTTTCTGCGTTCTGCAAGTTTCTTTGCCTTTTCTTCATCAGCTTCACGCATACGGTAGATGCACTGTTGCTGGTATGCCTTGACAGCCTGCTCGTGGGCTTTTGCTTTGTCTTCTTCCGAAAGTTCCACTGCTGATGCTGAAGTGTTCACATGGGTTCCTTTGGGCAGCTTGTTTATCATTATGTCATCTTCGTCGTAGTAGTGGACTGCCAGCCCGAATACTTCAGCGTCAGTCATGTAAACAGCATTACCACGCTTATGTGCTTCTCCAATGACATAATCGAAGCATTCGTCTATATTTTTGTTAGCTTTCGCATAACTCTGTGCAAATTGTTCGTCATTTTTAGCCCGTTCGTCCAGATAAGCCTTAATGGCATCTTTGACATGATTTTGTTCTTTGCTCATATTTTGGTATTAGTGATTTTGACTAAGTTTGAGGAAATTTTCTCAAAATTTCCCCTAATTACCGCAATTTTCTTCATTGCTTATTGCTTTTATGGTTTAACTCGTCCGCCTTATCACGTGCGTATATCCATGTGTTAGTGTCGCTCATGACATTAAGAACTGCCTTCAGACCTGTTTCAACAGACTTATCCTCCGCAATATTCACATCGTCCGTCAGTTTATCCTCAACAAGTATGCGTGCTATATTACGCAAGCAATACTCAAGTGCAGAACAGGACATAGACGAGAGGCATGAAGATACAGTCTGTCTGCCTTTACCCTTCATAACAATTGTAAAGTTTGTAAACTTTGCGGAACGTCTCTTTACATATTCAACGGCCTCGCTGGCAAGCGACTGAGCAACAAGGATGGCTGCGCATACGTTTATATCCGGAACGTCGTATCGTCCTAAAGCATTTGCCAAGGCGATGCGTAGCTTCTCTGTATAAGGCTGCACTTTTTCGTAGGCTGCATTGCCAAAGTCTGCCACCCACGCCTTGTCGCAATCGTGAGCCAATAACTCACCGATTGCAAGGGTTAGCTTCCGTATCTCGCCCATACTTGCTTTTGTACCAGTCATGCGATTAATATATTTTCTTATCTGTCTGTCATCGTATAACTCCGGTAAACGCTCTTGCATCATATCCATTGCGTCAGTGGCGTGTATTATTGTTATATAGGCCAACGCAGCAGAGCCGAATACAGAGCCTGTATATTCGTCTCGTGAACGCTCCACCGAAGGCAGTGCGCCACGCATAAGATATGCGTTTGGTTTGATTGTGTCATTCATTTGTTCCTGATTTGTATATATCCAAGTTTTTCAACTTCCTGTAATTCCTTATATTGAACTTCGTTAATTTCGACGGCATTTTCACCATTTACTGTCATTCCCTGGCAAATATTATAGTGCTTCCGGATACGATCAATAATATGGGTATCTTTGGTTTTCCAGTAGATAGTCGTCTTCATACTCTTTGCCCCCATTTTAAAGCTTCAAGTAGCATATAATACAGCTGTTTCTTTTCTTCTATCGTGCAGAAATCAAAGCTGTCTACATACTCTAAGGCATTAAACTTTATCATTTTCATATCTGTAATTCTTGTTTATTTTCTAAGGCTAGCACCACTGAAAAGAATGGTTTTTGTTATCGCTCTCAGTCTGTCAATGGTTCTTTCTCCGTATTTCTCTTTCAGTTCATCTATTGTGAGGTTTGTAGTGAGAATAAGAAGCTTTCCTTTCTTTTCGGCCTCGTCAGCCAGTTCAGCGAAGGCCAGTCTTTTCTCGCCGTATTTGATACTTAGATTTTCTGTTCCGATATCATCAACATAGATGATATGCTTCTTTTTTACTTCGTCAAGATTGGCGTTCATCTGCTGTGCATCGTAGCAGCTTACCACTTTACGGCAGTAATGATTAAGTAGCAATGGTATAATCTTACCACAAATAAGCGTTTTTCCCCTTCCACAGTTGCCGAAACACAGAAGTCCGCGGCCATTGTTGCCTGTCAACCAGTTTACGACTTCATTATATTCAGGGAGCCATTGGCCCTTATCTTGGGTGAAATATTTGATACCGGACCAAAGTATTCTTTTCGCTTCAGGAATGTGAATGTTCACGGTATTAGGTACAGGGGAGAAACCGGTATCTTTGAGCCTGTCTATTGTTTGTTGAAAATTAATATGTTCCATATTACCAGCCTTTAGTGTATTTTTCAGGTGAGTTGTCTTTGAGTACAACACCTATGTTTGCTTTTGAAGAGACTTTTTTCTTCGCTTGTGAGATTATTTCGTTGAATTTTGAATTAATATTAGACACACTGAAATTCTCAAACAGCCAACCGTCATTGATTGATGATAGCAGATACTGAAGTGCGTATAATATTGAGTCGTCTGATACATCCATCTGTTTTTGCTTTCTTTGAAATCTCAACTTTTGAAGCAATTGCGTCATATTACCAGCATCTTTAGGTGTCCAATAGTAATCATTTCCGTACACTTTCTTAAAGTGTGATTCAAAAAGAAGACGAGCTTTAGAATTAATTTCCTTAGGCTCGCCTCTTTCCCTTTTACCTCCCCCTTTTAAAGGGGGTGAGGGGGATATATAATTATTTCTTTTTACTTTACTTTGTGTACTACTGTCGTCAGAAACCGAGTTATTGTATACAGAAACCTCGTTTTTGTTGTCAGAAACTAAATAATCCACCACATATTCAATTTCCTCACGTCTTTTAACTGCGCTTTTGAATCGGTTTTGAATACCGTTTGAAGTTAGGATTTTGTATTTGTCAAACAGCTCCTTATTGAAGAATTCCACTTGTATCGCTTTCTTTACGACTTCTTCTACAGCACCCTCGGTAGTACCAACAATGTCAGCCACTACAAAAGATAAGTTCTCGTCCCACTCAATATAATACCCTTTATCTTTATAGATATTACACAGCAGGCAGACTAGTATTGAAGTCGAAGCTGGACCGCATGCTCTTGATATTCTTCGAATCTTTATGTCTGAGAAAAAATCCGTGTCAAATGAAAAGTATTCAAGACCTTGTTTCTTGGGTCTTGCCATAATATTAGAATCTTACGTTGGTCAACTGTCTATTGTTGGAGAATACGGCCCATTTACCATTGCCTCCGTTTACAAGGCGTAAATCCTTGACTTCACCGAAGCGTTTGATGTTGCCACAGAGATCAACAATCCATCCGGCTTCCTTGGTAGGGTGGGGGCGGATGGCGCGGCCCACTATCTGATACCAGAGAGCCAGAGACATCGTTGGACGGGCCATAACGATGGTGTCAAGTTCAGGATAGTCGAATCCTGTTGTAAGTACGCCGACATTGGCGACGACGGGTATCTCTCCGGCCTTAAATTCTTCAAGGATGCGCTCGCGTTCTTTCTTTGGCGTGTCTCCAGAAACGATAGCAGTGCCAGGTATAGACTGCGTAAGTCTTTGTGCCTCTTTTAAGAATCTAGTGAAAACGAGTATGCCTTTACGCTTGCCGCCAACTTTCGGATTCATAAGCCTACGGACGATGCTTACCAAAAATCCATAGAAGTCAATACGCTCATATTCTTTTACTACTGATTTGTCCGTATAGTCGGCACCTGTCGTATTTACTTTTAGGTTAAGCTCATTCCAGCCCAAAGGGTTCATGGCGTAATAGTTAAGCTTTGAAAGGTAGCCCATATCCAATAGGGTGGAGATTTGCACCTGATAGATGACTTCGGAAAATACACATGGGCGTGTTCGTGTGATGAACTTCAGCATCGATCCGAAGTCACGGCTTGACGATAAACGGTATGGTGTTGCTGTCAGTCCAAGGACCTTACACTGCAGCATGGTAAGAAAATCTTTGTACATACCTTCTTTTGGATTGACAAGGTGGCACTCGTCTATGATAATGTTCCTGAAATGTTGGAACAGTTCAGGATGATTTTTAACGCTGCCAATGGTGGCGAACGTTATCCTTGAAATATCCTTACGTCCAAATGACGCAGAGTATACAGAGCAGTCAAGGATACCATAAGAACAAAGTTTCAGATAGTTCTGTTCGAGTATCTCTTTCGAAGGCTGGAATACAAGCGTGTGCCCTTCAAGGCGGCTGGCGATATCGGCTATCACTAGGCTTTTGCCAGCTCCAGTCGGTAATACCATGATGGCATTGTTTCTCTTAGTCTTGTTTGCAAAGAAACTGACCGCCGCATCACTGGCTTTTTGCTGGTAATCTCGTAAAACATAGCTCATAAGCCCTTTTCCTTTTTTAGTTTTTTATTTATTGCTTTATAGTATCTTATAAGCTGCTCATATTCAAAGTCACTCATTCTTGATGTACTGGCAGCTTTGACTTTAAGCATATTAAAAGCCTGTTGCCCGATTTTGGCAATCAAGTTCACTCTGTAACTTTCCAAATGATCTGCTTTAAACCTGTTGCAGTGGCGGCATTCAGCATTACAATTCTTTTCGTCGTACCTTGTAGCAAGATGTGTCCTGCTGAAATAGTGTCCACAGTCAGCCTGTTCAAACGGCTTTATTTGTCCGCATGATATGCAGCGGAAATATCCGTTCGGCATACAATCACGAAGCCGGATAAAAAGGGAAAACTCCTTGTCGAGCTTCGCCTTTAAATCCGGCTTCTTCTTTACTTTGATACCTGCCCTGTCGAACAACGGCAAAGGCTTTTCTTTCTTCTTTTTGGGTGTTCGTTTTATGTAGTATGGCATATCAAAAGAATTTCAGTTATTAAGTATTTCTTAAATGCTTATTGCAGGACATATGGGATTCGAACCCATATAAATACGTCTATCCGTTCTACCCTTAAACTAATGTCCTCCAGTTGTCTTTCCAACTTGTCTTATCTGCACAGATTGTGGTATCGGCAGGATTCGAACCTGCATGAGCTTTCTGCTTTGAGTAACCCTTCCGGCTGGGTAAAGCTCCAGTACTCGTCGCGCGTCTACCAATTCCGCCACGATACCAAATGCCCGTCTTTCCGGGCTGTCAATTATACTTCGATGATTACGATATCAGGGGCTACACCTTTGATCGCTTCAATCTGTTCGTCAATCACCTTGTTCTTGTATTCTTCAATAGTCTCATTTGCACCTGCAGAGACCAAGGACAGAGAAACTTCTCGGCCATCAACATCTGCATAAATCTCAACTTCTATTTCTTCACAGGCAAAGCCCTTGAAAAGAGGAATATTGAGCTTGAACGATTTAGGAAGATTGGAATCTACGACCTGTGAATAATTGTCTGTCTTGCTTCCATTTTCTTCCTTGCTGCGCTCTATATCCTGATTAACCTTTGCCTTGAAGTTCTTCAAAGTGGACACAAGCATCATGTTCTCAGACTTATCTTTGAAAAAGGCACGATGCATCTTAAAAAACTGAGACAGCTTGATCGGTTCCCATTTCTTCTCGGTGTTGATGCCGAACTCCTGCATTTCTTTTGATGTTATCAGAAAGCCACAGACTTCAGTTTGATAGTAGTTGGTCTCATCAATGGTCAAAGCCAATCCCATCTTATCACGATTGACAATGATATTTGATGCTTTCTGATTAATTAGTCCAATGCGCTTTTCCAGCCATTTGAATGGTGCTTCAATGGTTCCGGCAATTGAAACTTTTTTAGGCTCTTTAGGATCAAGCGGTTTTGCAGCTTGTCCTTCTCTTAATACTACTTCGATAGGCGTACCATTATAGTCTTTCGGTACAATCAAATTGATTTTGTTCTCACTCATAATTAATTGTCTGTTCCTGTTTTACGGTTAATACTAAATACTGTTTTCTGCATTTCTTGTGGCATGATAGGGCGGCTATAAACCAATTCGCCCAGTCTGTTATAGAAGCCTGCCATTTTTTCGTCATGATAGAGAATCTTGGCGCATTCTTCATTGTCAACGAACTCAGTACCCCTTTTGATGTGGTCTAAAAGTTCTTGTTTTTCTTCGTTTAATGGTTTTAGGCGTTCTTTGAACTCTTGCATGGCTTCCTTTTTCTCTACTTCAATATCATTGATGGAGATAGAGACTTCTGCAAGCACTTCTTTCTTTTGTGCAAGTTCATCTGGCGTGAATCGATGTGTATATCCGATTTTCTCTATCGCGTCTGCATTATCTTGAAGAAACTGCCATCGTTCCTTCTCTGGAATGTCTTGTCCTAAAAATTTGTCCATAATCAAATAAACTCTTTATTGCGTTCAATTTCTTGTTGTGCAAAAATTAGCATCTGTTGTTCGTTGGCAGCAGGCAAGTATATTCCTGCGACGGATGAACTCCAGTTACGGAAGCGGTCAATGCTTAAAGTCATTTCGCTTGTGGTAAGCTCTGCTGAACTTCTCAGATAAGTTACCTCTTTGCCTTTTTTATTGACCGTCTTTCTCTCAAACAAATCACGGTTGCAAGTCCTTTTATAGAAGTCAATTTTGGCTTCGTCAAGGCTGCAACCGTACTCACTACCGAAATACCCTAAAAGAAGGTGCAGATAGCTGTTTTGTGCTAAAGTCCGGTTAGGATGTTTCTTTCTTAGTTCAACTACGGCACGCTCTTTGAACAGCTTATTTACATACGCCTTGAATTTGGGTACATCATATTCATTTTTTAAATTAAAAATACTCATGTCTAGAATGGTAAGTCATCTTTGGGGTTGCCGTTTGCATCCACTTCTGGAGGAAACTGTGGTGACATCGATGTTTGTTGGCTTATTGGTTGCTGCTGTGTCTGTGAAGCTGGCTGGATAGCCGGTTGGTGTGCCTGCCGCCTTGCTTCAAGTTTGTAGCATCTAATTGAAGTCATACGTCTAAGCTCGCCATCTTGGTTAGTCCAGGATCTACCTTGTAAAGCAAAAGAAACTGTTATAATATCGCCAATCTTGAACTGGTCCAATTCGGCGCATTTGTCACCTGAAACCTCTAGTGCAGGATGTTTTCATACTCGCTGCGCTCGCCTGTATATGGATCATAGGTCGTTGCATCCAGCAGGAACTCACGCTTAAGAAATGGGCTGCCGCCGTTTTTGGAAGGTATCTGAATAATCTGGCTTATTCCAATTATACGCCCTGTAATCTGGTTACTCATCTTCAGCAAAAATTTTCTTGTCTGTTATCAAATCTCTGTTATCGTTCAAGAACCTGATAAACTCCTCGCAATGATCAGTAATAATAGGTATGTCACGTTCTGGTACAAATGTGTAGCTTTCTGTATAAGTGGATTTGAAGTCTGTGATGTTATACTCAAACGACCTGACATCATTACCATTCTGCATAAGACAGTACGGATAAATCATGTGCTGCCAGTGATCCTTGAACTTACCGACATAGTAACTGCCTGTTGTCTTTATATCGTGGACTGACATCGGTAAAAGTTCGTCTATGTAACCATATAGAAGTACATCACCAAAACACGTTGGCAAAATTGCCTCTACTCGTTGCTGAGTTAATGCGCCTTTATAATAGTCTGCGAACTCACGGCATAGAGAAATGGGAAAATCAAATTGACGGTTGTTATAGGTGGCTCTTAGTCCGATTATGGCCTGTCTGCCATCCTGCATGTCTGATAGTAGTCTTTCTACCTGAACCTTTTCTGATTTCCGATTTTCAATCATGCAGTCGACCACCTCATTGAAAGCCGTCCCCTTATCAGCTGCTTCGCTGTCGAACGGGACACGGTTTATCGTATCTATCAGGCGTTGGAACTGTAGATCTTTAAATTCGTCTGGGGTATGTGGGGGATTCTCACTGAATCCCCAATATTTGCCCCATATCACATCGCTTTTCAGATATCCGGTAAAGGTATCGAGAAGCGTTGCATAGAATTTGAATTTAGGCTGCTTTGTCTGCATAAGTCTTAGTTTCTTTATCGAATATAAGCCCAAGGGCATTTACCTTTGCTGAGAAAAGACGTCTTGCCATACTTAGAGAACTTCCTACATGTTCGAAGTTGTTTATCCTCGAAGCAAAGTCGTTGGCAGACTGTGCGTCCGTTATCATTTCTATATTATCTTTTATCTCTTCAATGACTTTGTCGTAGCGTGCACGCTCTTCTTTTTTAACCTGCAGCATGTTGAGATAAGGCATGATGACTTTTGTACTTATAAAATCATTCTTTGCAGTCGGGTTGCCGTTTTTGTCTAGAATGCTTGGCACAAACATTACGCCCGGCAGGTTACAGGTGTTCTTGCCGTCGTTGCGTGATGTCGGATCGAACGTGACAGTACGTTTTTGTACACCGTTCTCGTTGCGCATCTCAAGATATCCGAGCAAGTCAAGTTCTGTAACGATTGAGTTGTATGATTTTTCACGCAAGGCAGGGATAAATACAGTGTCGTCTCCATCTTTTCTCGTGTCTCTGTGAGCTACAAATACCACGTTTTTGTTGAGCGATGAAAGTGTGCGTGTCATCCAAGAAAATTCGGCGTTGATGCCACCCCAGTCCTTGATTTGTGGCTGGCGTATACCGCATTTATAGGTGATTATAAAATCCATCATCTTGCCGATTGTATCTACCACGATAGTCTGGTATGTAGATAAGTCTTCTTCTAATACTTGCCGGACATCCTGCCATGAACTGACCTGAACGATGTCAATACCATCCAAGTGAGCCATATTGACACGCTTCACACCATTGTCAAAGTCGAGTAGCAATGGTTTTGGTGCGCTTAATGCTACTGTCGTTTTTCCCATACCAGCTTGACCGTATATCATCATTTTTACTGTTGATGGGATTACTAATTCGTTTGATTTCTTAATAAGTGACATAATCCAAAAAATTAAATTGTTAATAGTATTTCTTTTGTTTCTTGTTCAATTCTGGTCTGGTCTATATATGGCATCTTGCCATTGTCATCAAGAGTGCATAATTCGACATCAATTATACGGCAATCAGAATTAGTCGGGATAAATCCGCCTGTGCCATTATAATAGTCGTCCTCTGTGTACCCGTCGACAGTCACATCAACTGTCAATATCAGCGTCTCGTCTTTCTTTTCGACTGACACTGCTGATATTCCGGCATTAGCGCAATCGGCACATTTGCGTGCCAAATCTGCGTAGTCGCGTTCGTAAAGTTTCATAATAAAATCTTATACCATATTTTATACAAGCTCTTGCCGTATTCGGCTGAGAACCATAGAAAAGCTACTGCTAAGGCAGTGGCATCGCCTGTATGGCAGGCATAAATAAATGCTATAATGTTTACAGCTAAAACCATCTTTTTCATATATTGATTATTTTTGATTATTCTACAATATCCTGCCGCGTCATCACGACGTAGCAGGCTAAGAAAAATATTCAGTTCTCAAGTAATTCTTAATAACTGACTGTTATGTATTTCATCTTGTCGTGGCCGAGAGAGGACTCGAACCTCTAACCTCGCGGACCATTCCGCGGCTCTATACTTTGAGCTACCCGGCCTTTGCATGAACTTCACAGTGGATGCAGTCAAGAAAAATGATAAAAACTAGAAACTTATAAAATTGGTACCCTGTGCCCGGTTCTACCGCAGTCTCAATGGACAGCACAAGGTTATTGTAAAAGATAAAGCATCAGCCGAAATGGTCGCCCAAACCATGCCCTTTATAACCTTTTCCTTTAGGATGGACATATTGCGTAGCATTTAGCTAAATCTTAGATCTTCAGAAATTCACGGCATTATTGCCGTAAACACATAACTGGTAAACTCATTAGTTACATGACACTTATTTTTTCATGCATGTCCAGTCATGATTTTAATTTTTGCGCTTTGTTACCGATTATATTTTTAGCCCTACTTGCGTCCTCGCATACGGCTATAGATTGTTAGTCTTGCCGTCTGCTTCGCTTTCGTATTTTTCAACATGTCAAAGAACGCCTGTCACGTGTGATGCCGCCGCTCTCGCTGCGTGATGCGAGCCTTCAGCTCTCCCGACACCTCAATGCTAGCAGTTGTCCATCCACTCACGAAGCGCGCTTTCTTTGAACACATGTCGCTTGCCCTGCTTAACATGAGGTATTTCTGTTACCTTCTTATACAGCGTGTTCAGCGGCATGCCGAGCAGCTTGGCGGCTTCTTTGGCGTTCAGATACCGCTCAGGTGTAATCATTTGCGGCTTGAATCCGTTCTTTTCAAATAACTTGAACAGTTCTTCTGCTATCATGCGCGCTTCAGTTCTCGTCATATCACATACAAATTGAAATTAAATTGGCTTTCTTAAAGCATCTGTATTCTTGTCTTTCTGTGTCGAAGTAAACCTGAACGGTGTCGTTTCTCTTTCTGTTGTCACCGCTTGTTGCTGGTATCAGGTTTTCTTTCAGTGTGCCGTATGCCTCACGTATAGAACCGTCAACTTTCTGAAAGTAGAACTTCACGATTCTCTGTTTCATTGCTGCCTTCAGCTTCATGTTGGCCCAGGCCACCTTTAATGCTTCACTCATTGTAAAGCCATTTCGCTTTACGAACTGCCATGCAAGGCTCATAATATCGTGTAATACATTTCTTTTCATAATCGTGCTTTTTGATTAATTCTTAATAATCTAAATCTCACTTACATAGCCCTTTTCATAAGCTGTCTTGCGTATGCGTTCAGCGAGATCTGTGTCTGTTATGTATGCCAGAGCCAGCATCACTGTGTTAGGTGCGCATTGACAGTCAGCTATTAGCTTCTTCATGCACCCTCTGCGTAGTTTTATTTTTTCTTTCTGTGCCATTGTATTTATTATTTTATTTATGTATATTTGCAAATAAATATCAGTGTTTCTTTAATTCTGATGCAAATATAACCAATATCACTAATA